>Ga0272441_10006253_pt1 | contig 20092 bp, 21 predicted proteins | sample SSMProp6N_FD_193582 | JGI IMG/M metagenome (GOLD analysis project Ga0272441, IMG submission 193582) | Marine sediment archaeal communities from Little Sippewissett salt marsh, Falmouth, MA, United States - SSM-Prop-6N | ecosystem: Environmental > Aquatic > Marine > Wetlands > Sediment ...
CCAGGAGTGGAGGACGTGATTCCATCCGCTTTTCTGTCCTATGCGACAGCCCCGCAGAAACGGCGACTCTCGAAGGGATTTGACGCCACTCGGAGTTCTCTAGTATTGTGCATACGCACATCCATCACTTGCCGCAAGAGGGGGCGCATTTGGCGAGTCAAGCCACCAAGCTAAAGGTTCTGATCAAGGCGATCTGGGTGCTCAACTGGTTCAATTCCTGCGGGTTCGCGGAATTGGTCCCGATGGTTGGCTCCCGATGGGACATGGAGAGGTTCGGGATGATCATCACCGGAACCCCGAGACATGCCGACGTCCTATTCATCGCCGGATACCAGACCTTCAAGTCGCTGGAACGGGCGAAGCGAATCTACGAACAGATGGCCGAACCGCGTGTCGTTCTGGCACTCGGCTCCTGCACGATGTCCGGCGGGATGTACTGGGACTCGTACAACACGGTCAAACGCCTCAGCGATCATCTGCCCATTACGATGTACATCCCCGGCTGCCCGCCTCGTCCGGAAGCGGTGTTCGAGGCCTGCGCGAAGATCTTCCAGCACGTGAAGGAGATGTGAGATGGCGGGCGAGGGGACCGAACGGAGACGGGCGGAGCTGCTGGGACGGATCGAATCGAGCGTCGGTGCCGAAGCTCGGGTCGCGAGCGACGGAACGGCTTGGATCTCGGTGCCGAAGGAGGACGTGGAGAGCTGCTTGGCCGTCGCGAAGCGCGAGGGGTTCGATCACTGCTCGGCGATCTCGGTGACGGATTGGCCCGAGGAGGGGGCGTTCGAGGTCACGTATCACCTCTGGTCTTACCGGGGCAAGGTCTTGCTCACGGTGACGACGCGGATCGACCGCGAAGAGGCGACCGTCGCGTCCGCGATTCCGCTCTGGGGACCGAGTGCCGGGATCCACGAGCGCGAACTCCACGAGCTGTTCGGTGTGACGTTCACGGGGAACCCCGATCTGGCGCCGCTGTTCTTGGAGGGCTGGGACGGCCCACCGCCGTTTCGCAAGGACTTCGACTGGCGAGCGTACGTGAGGGATACGTTCTACAAGGAGGACGATCCGCGTGAGCGAAGTTACTGGGACTGAGACGATGCGGGAGGGCCACCGCGCTGCGGACGGCTTCGACCTCTACTTCGGCCCCGTCCATCCCGGTTCGGGGAACTTCGGCGTCAAGCTACGGGTCGACGGAGAGCGGATCGTCGGCGCCCGCGCCGACCCCGGGTACCTCCACCGGGGCTTCGAGAAGCTGATGGAGTATCGGACACCGATGCAGAACGCCGTCCTCTCGGATCGCCTCTGCATCCTCGAGTCGCTGAACTGGAACCTGGTCCATGCGGAGGCCGTGGACCGGCTTCGCGGCACAGACGTTCCCGAACGCGCTCGGTACATCCGGGTCATCTTGGCCGAGCTGTCACGGATTCAGTCCCACATCATCTGGTACGGAGTCCTTTCCAAGGCGCTCGGCTTCGACACCGGGTTCAAGGTGGCCTTCGGCTATCGCGACTACGTCCTCGACGTGTTCGAGTTCGTCACCGGAGGCCGCGTCTATCCCGCCGGATACCTGTGCCCCGGCGGCGTCCGCCGCGACCTGCCCGAGGGTGCGAAGAAGCGGATCGAGGACCTGCTGGCCAAGATGGAGACGATGCTTCGCGAGTTCGAGGCGTACGACAGCAAGACGATCGCCGCGAGATGCCGGGGAATCGGCGTGCTGACGCTCGATGACGCGTTGCGGCTCGGGGCGACCGGTCCGGTGCTGCGTGCGTCCGGCTTGGCCGTGGACGTCCGACGCGATGCGCCGTACGAGGTCTACGACGAGCTCGACTTCGAGATCCCCACGCGCCAAGAGGGGGACGCGTTCGCCCGCTCGATCGTCCGACAGCGCGAGATCGAGCAGTCGATCCGGATCGTCCGACAGGCTTTGGATCGACTTCCACCCGGACCGCTCCCGCCGGTCAGGCCGAAGGTCGCAGCGAAGATTCCGGAAGGAGAAGTCTACGTGCGCAACGAGATCGCGCGCGGCGAGGCGGCCGTCTACATGCGAAGCGTCGGGGAGAATCGGCCGTACCGCTGCAAGATCCGCGGCCCGGACCTTCTTCACATGATCCCGGTGCTCGAGCACCTGCTCGTCGGAGCCGAAGTGGCCGACATTCCGGCCATCTACTGGAGCCTCAATATCTGCCCCGCAGACATGGATCGGTGATCGATATGGCACTCGGAGTGATCCCGCAGCTACTCAGGAACCTATTCTCCCGGCCGATGACGGTCGCGTTTCCGCACGAGGCGATTCCGATTCCGGACGGGTACCGCGGCGAGCACGCCTACGATCTCGATCGCTGCACCGGCTGCACGCTGTGTGCCCGGGTCTGCCCGAACCGGGCGATCGAGATGGTCGCGCCCCCCGAGGAACACCGGGACGCGTACCCGAAGACGTACCCGCAGATCGACCTCGGAAAGTGCTGCTTCTGCGGCCTCTGCCAAGATGTCTGCCCGAGCGGCGCGATGACGCTGACGCAGAACGTCTTCCTGTCGACAAACGATCGTTCGACGGTCCTCCGGGCACCATTCGGAGAGACGTAGCGACGCGTTCGGCGCCTGTTCACACGCTCCGCAAGGCCTTCGAAGCACGGTCTATTGGCTAGACCGTGCGAGCTTGCATCCCGGGCTCGCTGTCTCACGATTTGAGAATCTACTGAGAAGCGAGTAACGTCTGGTCATCATGACACGGACGATGACGGGACTCCATATGCAGTTCACGCCGCGTCCGGTTCCGCCGGGCTCCTAGCGACGCGTTGCCGGTATCCCCGGCGACCCTCGCGATGGACCCCATGACGACTGCAGGCGATGCCTGCGGTCTTTTCTTTTGGAGGGAGGTGAGGTCACACGCCATGACGGAAGGCCCGCAACGTGCGGCAAGTCGGGCAACGGAGACGGCTCCGCCGCCCGTGAGCAACGAACCCATGAAAGGATCGACCATGACCCAAGCCCATCCGTCCACAGCCGCCCGCATCGCGGCGGTGCGAGGCCTCGAAAACGTCATCGCCGGGGACACCCGGATCAGCACCGTCGACGGCGCCGCGGGGCGCCTGATCTACGCCGGATATGAAATCCGCGACCTCGCCGCTCGCGCATCGTTCGCCGAGTCGGTCTATCTACTGTGGAACGGTGAACTCCCGACCGAGACGCAGCTCGACGCATTTCGCGGGCACCTGGTCGCCGAGATGCGGCTGCCGTCGCAGGTCATCGAGATGATCAAGCTGGCCCCGCCGAGCGCTCACCCGATGGACCTGTTGCGGACGGCCGTCTCGGCGCTCTCGATGTACGACCCGGATGTCGAAGACCGCTCCCCGGAGGCATGCGAACGGAAGTCGTTCCGGCTCCTGGCACAGACGATCACGATCGTCGCCGACATGCATCGAATCCGCCACGGGCTTCCGGTCCTCTCCGCCGATCGAAAGATGAGCTTCGGCGCGAATTTCCTGTACATGATGCGCGGCCTCGTGCCCGACGAGGAGGAACGGGCGGCGTTCGATCTTCTGCTCCTGCTGCATCTCGAACATGGCTTCAACGCCTCGACCTTCGCCACACGCGTCACCGCCAGCACGCTGTCCAACATGCATGCCGCCCTGACGAGCGGCCTGGGCACGCTGAAGGGCAAGCTGCACGGTGGCGCCAACGAGCGAGCGATCGACATCTTCGGCAAGATCGATGACGTCGACACGATCGAGGACTACATCGAGGGGATGCTCAACGACGGGAAGCGGATCATGGGGTTCGGACACCGTGTGTACAAGGTGGAGGATCCGCGGGCACGACTGCTTCGAAGCCATGCGCTCGCGCTGTGCACACGCGCCGACCGGGCCGAACTCGGAGAGATCGCCGAGCGGATCGAGCAGGTCGTTCTCGCGAAGAAGGGGATCTACCCGAACGTCGACTTCTACTCGGCGATCGTCCAGCACGCGCTGGATATCCCGCGAGCCTACTTCACCGCGGTGTTCGCCTGCGCGCGAACGGCCGGATGGCTCGCCCACATTCGGGAGCAGTACGCCGACAACCGACTCATTCGGCCGACATCGAATTACACCGGACCGACGGGCAAGGTTGCGCACCCGATCGGCGACCGGCGATAGACGGCTCCCTGTCCGCCGCCACGCGGCCGAGCACGTCGACGAGCACGTCGAGACTCCGCAGGTACTCCGCGATCTCGATGTGCTCGTCCGGCGTGTGATCGAGGTTCGAGTCCCCCGGCCCATAGGCGACGATCGGACAGCCCCACGCCGGGCCGACGACGTTCATGTCCGACGTTCCGGTCTTCACCTTGAAGCGCGGACGGCCGGACGCTGCCCGGATCGCCCCGAGAAACGCACGCACCAACCGCGAATTCATTCCCGACCGGAACGCCGGCTCGGCGTACGGGAACGTCACCCGCTCGTCCGGATGCCGCGCCGCCAGTAGGTCGCGGACCGTCTGCGGCGCCAACCCCGGAGGCAATCGCAGAACCAGATCCATCTCCGACCAGGACCGTAGACCATCTGAGAAGGTGTGGATCTCCCGAAGCGACGGCGTCACCGTGTGAAACGCACTGGTCCGGTCGCGGTTTAACGTCGCCGCCTGGGCGCGGACGTGATCCCAAAAGCCGATCGCATGCTCCGCCGGCGTCCGGTGGTCCGACGCCCCATGGCTCACCGAGCTCTCCCACCGATGCTGCACCGCGAGCAGCCCCTTGTAACCGAGCGTGACGCCGTCCCAGCCGCTCGGCTCGCCGATGATGACGGCGTCGGGCGCCCGCATCGTCTCCCGCAGATACTGCGCTCCGCGTCCGTGCGCCTCTTCCTCCACCGCGCCAATGACGAGGACGCGTACGTTCTCCAGCCGCTCGGCCGTCGCCGCGGCAGCCAGCACCATCGTCGCGAGCGGCCCCTTCGCATCGACCGCACCGCGACCGTACAGCCGCCCGTCCTCCCGGCGGATCGGGAGCTGGCCGGGCACCGTATCCATGTGCCCAAGCAGCACGATCGTCCTCGGCGCATCCGGCGGACCGGCGAGGCCGACGGCATTGCCGACCGGATCGATTGACGCCACCAGCCCGAGCGACCGCATCTGGCCGACGAGCCACGCCGCCAACTCGCTCTCGCGACCCGAGAGGCTCGGGATCCGTAGCATCGCTTCGAGGAAACCGACCCGATCGATCCTATCCATCGAGTGCCCCTTGTCCAGAGAGCACGGCGGACACGACCTCAATCACCGTGTCGATCTCCTCCTCCGAGATCACAAGCGGCGGCAGGAATCGTAAGACCATCTTCCCGGCCGGCAATGCGAGCACACCCCGCTCGGCAAGCGCCGCGAGCACCGGAATCGCCGAGCTTCGCAGCTCCATCGCGAGCATCAGGCCGAGGCCGCGCACCTCGCGAACGATCGGTGCATCGATCGCCGCCAGCCCGTCTCGGAGCCGCGCGCCCAGCTCCGCCGCGCGCCGGGGGAGGTCGTCCCTCTGCAGAACACGCAGCGCGGCCGATGCCGCCGCGCAGGCGAGCGGATTCCCGCCGAACGTCGAGCTGTGAACGCGCGGCGGCAACTCTCCGACGCGCGGACCGATCCGTACCGCCCCCATCGGGACGCCGCCCGCGATCGCCTTCGCCAGGCACATCAGATCCGGACGAAGCCCGTGATGCTCGCAGGCAAACATCGCGCCGGTCCGGCCGAACCCGGTCTGGACCTCGTCGGCAATGAGCAACGCCCCCCGCTCACGGCACAGCTCCTGAGCACATCGCAGATACCCGCCATCTCCGGGGATCACACCACCTTCTCCCTGGACGATCTCGAGCAGCACCGCCGCCGTCCCGTCGTCGATCGCCTCCTCCAACGCCTCCGTTCGGTTGTACGGCACGAAGGCGACGTCCGGCACGAGCGGCGCAAACGGTGCTCGGTACGTCTTGTTCCACGTCGCCGACAGCGCCCCCATCGTCCGTCCGTGGTACCCACGCATCGCCGCGACGATCTTCGTTCGTCCCGTCGTGACGCGGGCGAGCTTCAGCGCCCCCTCCACTGCCTCCGTCCCCGAGTTGCAGAGGAACACGCGATCCAGGTCGGCAGGAGCCATTCGGCTCAGCTGTTCCATGTACTCGGCTCGAGCATCGTTGTAGAACCCGCTCGGGCACACCGCGAGTCGACCGGCCTGTTTTCGAATCGCTTCGAGCACCGTCGGATCGGAATGCCCGACGTTGGCCACGCCGTGCCCGCTCATGCAATCGATGTACTGCGTTCCGTCCGCATCCCACAGCCGAGCTCCCTCGCCGTGGACGAGCACGATCGGTTGGTGTCCGTACAGACCGCTTCCATAGCGGTCCTCCGCATTCACAACCCGCTGCCGGTTCATGACACGACCGTCCCTTCTCCGGCCAGCGCCCGCTCAACCGGCCGTTCGACACGACCGTCGGCGAGGATCACGCGGCCGACTCCGCCTCGCACCGCCTCGCTCGCACCGAGCACCTTTCGTTTCATCCGCCCCTTCGCCACCCGATCGAGAATGGCCTCCGCATCCGCCACGGGCACAGCCGGAATCCGCGATGTCGGATCATCGACATCGCGAAGCAGACCGGGCACATTGGTGAGCAGCACGACGGTTTCCGCGCCGAGCGCCGTGCCGAGTGCCGCCGCGGCACGGTCCGCGTCGATGTTGAGAAGCTCGTCCTCGGTGCCGATCGCGTACGGGGCGACGACCGGCGTGTAACCGGCCTCCAGAAGGCTCGTCAGCAGCGGCGCGTTGACGTGCTCGATCCGCCCGCTGTACTCGCCTCGGAGCACGACGGTCCGTCCGTCCTCGACAATCCGCAGCGTCGACTTGCGTTTCGCCTCCAGCAACCGCCCGTCGATCCCCGAGAGGCCGAACGCGTTGACGCCGAGACCTTGGAGTCGCTCGACCCATCGCGTGTTGATCCGCCCCCCCATGACCATCGCCAGGATCTCCATCGTCTCTCGGTCGGTAGACCGACTGGAGTGGCCCGACACGGATGTCACGAAGCGCGGCGGATGTCCGAGCCGTTCGCCGAGGATGGTCGATTCGTGCGATCCGCCATGAACGAGCACGACGGACTCCCCGGCGTGGATCCGCTCCGCGAGATCGACGCAGATCGCATCGATATCGATCCCCTCGCTCCCTCCGACCTTGACGACAAGCACGGTTCTCCTCTCCGATTACGCCGGGTGCAGCCCCGGGAATTCGAGTCCGGCGGTCTCCGCCCATCCGCACATGACATTCATCGCCTGGACGGCGTTTCCGGCTGCCCCCTTCATCAGGTTATCGATCGCCCCGACCACGACGACCCGTCCGCCGGTTCGATCCGCGGCGAAGCCGATGTCGCAGTGGTTCGACCCCGAGAGCAGCTTCGGCTCGGGATACCGATGGATGCCGCGCTTCACGCGAACGAGACGAATGAACGGCTCGTCCGCGTAGTCCTCGCGGTAGAACGACCAGAGAGCGCGCTCGTCGATCGGCTCGTCGAGCAGGCAATGACAGGTCGCCAACGCTCCGCGGACCGTCCCGACGGACGTCACCGTGAAATACAGGTTCGGTTTCGCCGGATCCAATCCGAGTTCCTGGATCAACTCGGCCACATGGCGGTGACCGCTCGGCGCATACGTCCGCATCACGCCGGCCCGCTCCGGGTGATGCGATGCGGGTGTCGCCTTGTTCCCGCCTTCGGACGAGCCGACCTTCACGTCTACGACCGTCTCGCGGACCAGGCCGCGCCGCAGCAGCGGTGCGAGCGCCAGCAGGCTGACCGTGGCGTTGCAGCCCGGTCCGCTGGCGTACGATGCCGATCGCAGCGCATCGCGGTGAAGCTCCGGCAGTCCGTACACGAACGTCGACAGCCACTCGGGTGCTGGGTGCGTGCAGCCGTACCACCTTTCGTAGTCGAGCGCCTCGTGCAATCGGAAGTCGGCGGAGAGGTCGATGATTCGCCGCGCCCGCTCCGACCAATCGCCGATCCGCGCCATCGTCTGTCCGTGGGGCAGCGCGAGGAACAGGATGTCACACGACTCGACAGCTGCCACCGGGCTGAACCGCAACTCGGTATGGCCTCGTAGGTTCGGGTGCACGTGGTGGACGTACGTGCCCGCGTAGGTCTCCGAGGTCACCTGGACGACCTCCACCTGTGGATGTCCGAGCAAGAGCCGCAACAGCTCGCCACCGGCGTAGCCGGAGGCTCCGACGATTGTGGCGCGCATCATGTCCCCTCCTTCGCCATCTCGATGACGTAATCCGCGATCGTTCCCGCGATATCGATGTCGACCGTGCGGACCGCCCCGTGGAATTCCGGCGTATGATTGACCTCGTTGACGAGAAGGTCGCCGTCTGCGGACTCCAGCAGATCGACCGCAACGATCTCTCCGCCAACCGCCCGCGCTGCACGCAGGGACAGGTCGCGGATCTCCGCCGTCACCGGGCAGACGCTCGTCTGCCCTCCCCTCGCCGTGTTCGTGATCCAGTGCTCCGAGATCCGCCAGATCGCGTACGGAACCTCGTTCCCGACCACCATCGTCCGGAGGTCACGACCGGGCTTGTCGACGTACTGCTGGGCATAGAACACGGAGTGCGGCACCCCGCCGAGCGTCGCCTTGTGCTCCAGCAGCGCCTCCGCCGCGTATCGATCGTTCACCCGCGCCAGAAGCCGGCCCCACGAACCGCGAAGCGGCTTCAGCACGGCCGGATAGCCGATTCCCTCGATCGCCTCGACCATTCTCCCCGGCTCGAAACCGAAAACCGTCCGCGGCGTCGGGAGTCCTGCCTCCTCGAACGCCAGGCTGGTCAACAGCTTGTCGCCGCAGGTGGCGAGCGCCCGATGCCGGTTGATCGTCCGGACCCCGAGCCGCTCCAGCCACCGCGTCAGGTAGAACGCCCGCGTGTCGCTCAAGCAACGAACGAGCACCACGTCGAACTCGCCCATGTCCCCATCGATCGACGGGGCCAGCGTTCGAACGTCGATCGCCTCGAACGAGACGTCACGCGCCTCAAACGCCGCAAGAAGCAGCTTCTCCTCGACGCGGACACGCGAGCAGAGGATCGCGATCTTCACGTCGGCTACTCCCCCCAGTCTTCTTCCACCTCGGGAGCGAGTTCGACCGCCATCGGATCGAGCGAGACCACCTCGAGTTCCACCCCGCAGTCGGGGCAGACCACGATCTCTCCCTGATGGAGAACGTCCTCCAGCTTCAGCTTCGCACCACACTCCGGACATACATTCATCTGTCGATCTCCTTTCCGGTCGCCCCGTCGGCGATCCATCGTCCGGTCTGGGCATCCAATCGAGCTTGGAGGGCCCCGATCTGCTCCTGCACCGCCTCTCGGGCCGTGCCCCCCTTCGCGCGCCGCGCCGCCACCGCTCGGTGTGCGTCGAAAACCTCGTACAGGTCGGCGCCAAACGAGGGATGGACTCGTCGATACTCCTCAAGAGGCAGCTCGGTCAGCGACACGCCGTTCGCTTCGGCTCGTTGCACCGCCGCACCGACCGATCGATGCGCCTCCCGAAACGGCACACCCTTGTGTACGAGGTAATCCGCCAGGTCAGTCGCCAGCATCGCGCCGTTTCGCGCCGCCGCCATGTGCGCCGCCTTGATCCGCATCGATCGGATCAGTCCCTCGATCAATGGAAGTTCGAGCCGCAGCGTGTCGATCGCATCGAACAGCGGCTCCTTGTCCTCCTGCAGATCCTTGTTGTATCCCGACGGCAGTCCCTTCATCGTACAGAGGAGCGCCGTCGCGTGGCCGATCAGCCGGCCGGTCTTGCCGCGGATCAGCTCCAGCGCATCGGGGTTCCGCTTCTGCGGCATCAGGCTTGACCCGGTCGCGTACGCCTCCGCCAGATCCACGAAGCCATAGGCCTCGCTCGACCAGAGGATCAGGGTCTCCGCCAGGCTGCTCAGGTGGGTCTGCACGAGCGCCGCCCAGTTCAGGAACTCGACGACGAAGTCACGATCCTCGACCGCATCCAGCGAGTTCTCCGCCGCCGCCGAGAAGCCGAGCGACACGGCCAGCGCATCGCGATCGATCGGATACGGCGTCCCGGCGAGCGCGCCGCAGCCCAGCGGGCAGACGGCCACTCGTCGCATCAGCTCCGCCAGTCGATCCCCGTCGCGTTGCAGCTTCCAGGCCTGGGACAGCATCCAGTGGCTGAATAGGACCGGTTGGGCCGAGCGCAGGTGCGTGTATCCGGGCATCACGACCGACAGGTGCGACTCGGCCTTGCCGATCATCGCATGCTGCGCGCTACACAGCGCCGGCCCAAGGGTCCCGATCTCTTCGAGCAGAAACAGCCGAAGATCGGTCGCTACCTGGTCGTTGCGGGAGCGGCCGGTGTGGAGCTTCCCAGCGACCGATCCGACCCGCTCGGCGAGCAGTCGTTCGACCAGCGTGTGGATGTCCTCGTCGCCGGGCTCCGGGACGACCTCGCCGGCGGCGAGTTCCGCCCCGACCTCCTCGAGCCCGGCAACCAATCGTTCACACTCCGCACGCTCGAGGACGCCGGCTTGCTCGAGCGCGCCGGCGTACGCGATGCTCCCCCGCACGTCCGCCGACGCCAACCTCACGTCGAACGGCAGCGAATCCCCGAGCTGCCTAAGCAGCTCGCTCGGTCCGCCCGCGAACCGGCCACCCCATAACATCGCCGCGGTGTTGGATTCCATCGCGATCCTACGAGACGGTCGCCGGTTCCGGCGTCGGGAGCGTCGCCCCGTCCGGGTCGGGCGCGGATTTTGCTTGCTGTTGGATCAGCGCCTGGACGGTCAGCGGCAGGCCGAACAGGTTGATGAATCCCTTCGCGTCCGATTGATCGTAGACGTCGTCGGCGCCGAATGTCGCGAAATCCTCCCGATACAAACTGTGCGACGATTTTCGGCCGACGACGGTCGCCGTTCCCTTGTACAGCTTCACCCGCGCCGTTCCGGTAACCGGCTTCGTCGCCTCGGTCACGAACGCTTGCAGCGCATCGTGAAGCGGGGTGAACCACAGTCCGTAGTAGACGAGTTCGGCCATCTTCTGCGCCACGAGGAGCTTGTAGTGAAGCGTCTCCCGATCGAGGCAAAGGCTCTCCAGGCCCTGGAGCGCCGCGTAGAGAACCGTCGCACCCGGTGTCTCGTAGACGCCGCGTGACTTCATCCCAACCAGCCGGTTCTCGACGAGGTCCGCCCGTCCGACCCCGTGCGTCCCCGCGATCTGATTGAGCGTCGACAGCAGCTCGACCGACGACATCGGGACACCGTCCAGGCCCACCGGCAGGCCTCCCTCGAAATCGATCTCCACCTGCTGCGGCGCGTCCGGTGCGGCCTCCGGCGAACTGCTGAGGCAGAACATCGACTCCTCCGGCTCCGCCCACGGATCTTCGAGGATCCCCCCCTCGTGGCTCATGTGCCAGATGTTGGCATCCCGGCTGTAGACCGACTCTGCCTCGGACATGATCGGCACGCCGTGGGCCTTGGCGTAGTCGACCGCATCGTCGCGGGATTCGATCGTCCACTCCCGCCACGGCGCGATGATCTTCAGCGTCGGATCGTGCGCCTTGATTCCCAGCTCGAACCGGACCTGATCGTTGCCCTTTCCGGTACATCCGTGCGCGATGGCGTCGGCTCCCTCTTGATGTGCGATCTCCACCAGCTTCTTCGCGATCAACGGCCGCGCCGTCGACGTTCCCAGCAGGTACAGCCCCTCGTACACCGCCCCCGCCTGGAGCGTCGGGAACGCATACTCGTCGAGGAATTCCTGCTGCAGATCGAGGATGATCGCCTTGCTCGCACCGCTGGCCAATGCCTTCGCCTCCAGGCCGGCGGTCTCGCCGACTCCCTGACCGAGATCGGCCGTCACGGTCACGACCTCACAGCCGTAGGTCTCCTTCAGCCACGGCACGATGACCGACGTATCCAATCCACCGGAATAGGCCAACACGGCCTTGTTGATCTGCTTTTTCACAACACACCCCTTTCGGACTCGTTCGATTCGGTTGGCAGCGTGACAGGGCCGCGACCGGCTCGACTCGCGAGCGGCCACGACGTAGGCATGCCGGGTCAGTCGACCGGGGGTGCCGCGAAGTGTGTGAGAAGAATGAAACCAGCGACGTCCAGCCCGGAGGACTACCCGGCTGTACGTCTACGGCGAACCGTACGTGTGCGAAGGAAGCTGCTTCGCGATGTGCTGGTCATGATGGGGCACGTTACCGGCAATCGGACGCGTTGTCAAGGACGCCCTATCGGCCGGCCTGCACGGTGCCCCCCGCGGGCGATGATCCGCTGCAGGAGGAAATCCGGCGGAACGCACGGTGCGAAGCGTAGCCCACCTGACGCGGGACGACGGAGACCGGTTCATGGCGGCGGTCCTTCGGGTTCGAAGCGGATGCTGAGGGGGTGCGCTCCTGCATCCCGCCGTTCCCCCGCCACGTCGAGCCGCTTCATCCGGTGGTAAAACATGTTCATTGTGCAGCCATTTTTCCTGCGATGTCCGCCATGGTGCCGCCTCTTCCTCGCCGCTCAACGCCAGGCAGTAGGCGCTAGAAGAGATATCTAAACTAGATTATCGGAATCGAAGCCTCTCCCTCTTGACAGATCGGGAGGCGCATGGCATACTAGAAAAACGTTTCAATAGCAGAATCACGAGAGGAGGTTGGTCGCGGGGATCACAAAACGTCGTATGCTACATCTGTTTTGTCGGTTCGTGGGATGCAATGGGAGGAGGACTAGCCAAAGATGAATGCGAAACGGATCATTGTTTCACTCAGCATGTTCGCCCTGATCATCGGCGTCGCCTGTCTGGCGGTGGATGACGAATTCTCGATTCCGGATCCGCTGTCCGACAATCCGGTGATCGCCTTCGTCGGGCACTCGCTGTCGTCGGAATCCTGTCAGCGCAACGTGAAGCACTTCGAGATCGAGTGCGCGGAGCGCGGCTGGACCCCGAGGGTCGAGATGGCCGGCGGTGAACTCGGACCGCAGCACGACATGATGGAGACGCTAATCAATGCCGGCGTCGATGCGATCATCCTGCAGTACGTGCACGTTCAGGGACTGACCGACGTCATCGCGCAGGCCCGTGGACAGGGGATCGGCGTCTACTGCCTCGACACCGAACCGATGCCCGGCTGCATCGTCAACGCGACGATGCCCGGCGGGATCGCCGGCGCGGAGATGGCCTACTACGGTCTGAACCGCCTCGGAAACGTCGGCGGAGTCGTCTACCTCAGCTGCAAGTGGCACATCGTTCGCCGCCGTGCGTACGCGGCGCAGCCGATCATCGACGACTTCCCGAACATGGAGTCGCTCGCGACGGAATGGGTGTCGCAGGCGGACTACTCGGGAGACTCGTACAACTTCATGAACGACTGGCTGACCCGGTTCGGCGACGACATCGACTGGGTCTTCGGCGGATGGGATACGCTGGGGATGTTCGCCGCGAAGGCCGTGCTCGATCGCGGCTACACGTCCGACGACATCTTCTGCACCGGCGTCGACGGTGGCGCCGAGGCGTTCCGCCTGATTCGAGACCCGAGCGAGCCGTTCGTCGCGACGTATGCCCAGCCGTTCGAGCAGTACTGCCACACGCTGATGGAGGTCATCCAAGAGGTCCAGGGCGACGGCATCGCGCCGTACGCTGCGGGCTCGATGGTCCCCGTCTCGAAGGTCATCTACTGCAAGGGCGCACTGGTGACGGAAGAGAACGTCCCGGCCACGGGCGCGTCGGTCCATAGCCTGTTCGATTACTACGATCCGAGCGCAGGCGCCGATGCGTGGTACAACTGGGGAGATCCGTACCAGATCTAACCTCACAACGATGAAGGCTGCGGCGGCCCCTTATCGCAAGCTACGAAGCCCATGGGCCGCTGCGGCCTCTTGATCGGACAGATTCAAGGGGAAGGAATCCGATGACCAGCACGCTCGCGCTCGAGACACGCCACCTCACCAAGGCGTTCCCCGGTGTGATTGCGGTCAACGAGGTCGATTTCGAGGTGCGTCCCGGCGAGGTGCACGCGCTGCTCGGCGAGAACGGAGCCGGGAAGAGCACGTTCTGCAAGGTTCTGTCCGGCGTGCATCGCCCGACGAGCGGTGACGTACTCCTCGAGGGGAAACCCGTCGCGTTCCGCTCTCCGCACGACGCACTGCTCGCCGGACTGAGCATGGTCTATCAGGAGCGCAACCTGATCCCGTTCCTCACCGGCGCGCAGAACATCTGCCTTGGCTGCGAGGACACGCGATGCGGTTCGCTGGTTCACGAAGCCAAGACCCGGAAGACGGCCCGGGAGATCCGCGATCGGGTCGGAGCCCACGTGAGGCTCGACGTGGAAGTGGAAGCCCTTCGGCCGTCCGAGCAGCAGGTCATCGAGATCCTGCGAGCGCTGTTCCATCGACCGCGACTGCTGCTCCTGGACGAGCCGACGGCCAGTCTGACACACCAGGACACCGAGATGCTCTACGAGGTCATCCACAACGTGATCTCGGAGGGCGTCGGCGTCATCTTCATCTCGCACAAACTCGAAGAGGTCTTCAAGATCGCTGATCGGATCACAATCTTCCGCGATGGAACGCGTGTCGTAACCGAGGCCGCGTCGAATCTCGATCGCGACGCCTGCATTCGGTTCATGACCAACCGCGACATCACCGAACTCTACCCGGACGTTCACGCGAAACCGACGGATGAACGGTTGCTCGAAGTGGACAACGTGTCGGATGGTGCGAAACTTCACGACATCACGTTCTCGGTGTCGCCCGGAGAGGTCGTCGGCTTCTATGGGCTCGTCGGGTCGGGTCGAACCGAGCTGGCCGAACTGCTGTTCGGGCTGGCGCCCAAGACTTCGGGAACCGTCCGTCTCCACGGCGAAGACATCGAGATTCGGGATCCCGGCCAGGCGATCGACCATGGCATCTTCCTGATACCGGAGGACCGGGCCCGCCATGGACTGTTTTCATCGTTCAATCTGAAGAAGAACCTGACCCTCCCGGTCCTATCGCGCTTCCTCCGGAGAATCGGGTTGATCGATCATCGCGCCGAGGCGATCGCCGCGAAGCGCATCGCCGACGATGAGGAGCTTCGTCTCGTCTATACCGACATCCAGCAGGAGATCGACAGTCTCAGCGGCGGGAACAAGCAGAAGATCCTGATTGCCCGCTGGCTGACCAAACGAGAGGACGCAAAGGTGATGATCCTCGACGAACCGACACAGGGGATCGACATCGGCGTCAAACACGAGATCTATGAGTTGCTGCGGCGGCTGGCGGAGAAGTATCAGCTCGGCGTCATCTTCATCTCGTCCGAACTCGCCGAAGTCATTGGCATCTCCGACCGGGTCTGCGTCTTCAAGGATGGCACGATCGCCAAGGAGTTCCGCCGCGAGGAAATCGAGAATCAGGAGCAAATCTTGAAATGGGCGTTTTAGGGGGCACATCTCGATGAACGACGAGAACAGCAAATTGGATCGAGCAGGTCACCAGCAGCCGGCAGAGGGCTCATCACTCGGCTGGCGGATGTTCCTGGTGAAGTACGGGCTCCTGTTCGCCGCTGTCCTGATCTGGATTGTGTTCGCAGTCCTCCAACATCGCTTCTACAGCCCGATCAATATCTTCAGCATCATCCGCCAGGCGAGCATCATCGGCATCCTCGGACTTGGGCTCGGTGGGATCGTCATCAACGGTGACTTCGACATGTCCTTCGCCGCCAATACGTCGCTCGTCGGCGTCATCGCGATCACGATGATGATGAACGAGATGAACCCGGTTCTGATCTTCTTTGTCGGCCTGGCCCTCGGCACGGCGGTCGGCTTCGTGAACTCGCTGCTCGTCGTTCGCGCGAGGATCCCGGCGTTCATTGCGACGATGGGGATGATGATCTTCCTGCAGGGCATCGCGAAGTATGTCACCGGGGGCGCGGAGATCTACCCGCTCCACGTCCCGCAGTTCTACAAGCTGTTCGGGAGCAGTTACACGTTTGGGGTCATCCCGAACGCGGTGTTCACGTTCGCGATCATCGGGTTCGCGGCGGTCCTGTTCTACGGCTACTCGAAGCGAGGCCGCTACATGTACGCCAGTGGCGGGAATCCGGATGCAGCGCGGCATGTCGGGCTGAACGTGCGGCTCAACCGCACACTAGCGTTCGTCATCGGGGGGGCGCTCTCCGGCGTCGCCGGCCTGCTGCTCATCTCGATGCTCCGCGCGGCCAATCCGACCATCGGACAGGGATACCTGTTCCCCACGGTCATCACCGTCTTTCTGGGGAGCCTGTTCCTGACCGGCGGCGTGGTGAACGCGCCCGGCATCATCCTCTCCGCCGTGTTCATGGCGAGTCTTAGCAACGGGTTCACGATGATCGGCCTTCCGTTCTATGCGAAGGACATCGCCCAGGGGCTGATCCTGGTCATCGCACTACTCGGTATTTGTGTGTTGGGGCGCAGACCGATGCGCGACATCAAACTCTAGACATCAACAGAAGGAAAGGAAGGCACCGAATGATCAAGGTACTGTACGCAGGCGATGAAGTGATTCTTGTGACCACCTACTTGAAGGGGATGAACGCTTGGACCGATGGCGTCGTCCACGGAGAAGCGGATCATGCCCTTCAGGCACTCCGAAGCGATCCGGATATCGAAGTGGACTACATCCCCACGCACAGCGCACAACGGGACTTCCCCTACGATTTTAGCAAGTACGATGTGGTCATCGTCAGTGACATCGGCACCGATACGATCATCATGTACGAGGACCGCTTCCTGAACTGCCCGATGGGGAAGAACCGCCTGGGCAGTCTCAAGGACTTCGTCAAGGCCGGAGGCGGAATCGCAGGAATCGGAGGCTGGATGTCCTTTGGCGGCATGTTCGGACAGGCCAAATGGCATAAGACTCCGTTGGAAGACGTGCTGCCCGTGACCTGTCACCCGTGGGATGACCGCGTTGAGCTCTCCGAAGGAATGGTTCCGACGATCGTGAAGCCCGAGCATCCCATTGTGAGCGGTGTGGATTGGAAGAACGCGCCGGTTCTCTTCTCCGGCTACAACGAGGTCGTGCAAAGGCCGGACAGCGAACTGCTCGCGGAGTACAACGGCGATCCCATCATGGTTGCCGGGACGTTCGAGAAGGGTCGAACGTTCGCCTTGGCCACCGACTACGCGCCGCATTGGGGCCGCGGTCTGGTTGACTGGAAGGAAGGGTATACGAAATTCCTGATCAACATGGTGAAGTGGCTCGCGAAGAAGCTGTAGGCCGAGGCCGCACGAACCCAGGGAAGGGGTACAGATGAAGAAGATCCTCAACGCGCCCGACTCCTACGTCGATGAGATGATCGAAGGCATCCTCGCCGCGTACCCGAACCATTTGAAGGGCGCCGCCGTCTCCGACAGGGGCACCCGCGGCCTCGTCGTCGCGAACGCTCCGGTCGCAGGGAAGGTCGGGATCGCCACCGGGGGCGGCTCCGGACATATCCCGCTGTTTCTCGGGTACCTCGGGGCAGGGCTTGCCGACGGCGTCGCGGTCGGGGACGTCTTCTCGTCTCCCTCCGCGCAGGAGATGCTCGACGTCACTCGTGCGATCGACTCGGGACAGGGCGTTCTGTACCTTTACGGCAACTACGGAGGCGACGTCCTGAACTTCGACATGGCCGCCGAGATGGCGGCCGTCGAAGGGATCCGCGTGGAGACCGTGCTCGGGGCGGACGACATCGCGTCGGCGCCGCCCGAGGATCGCGAAGCTCGACGAGGCATCGCCGGGATCTTCTTCGCGTACAAGCTCGCCGGCGCCAAAGCGGCACAGGGAGCGTCCTTGGACGACGTGAAGCGGGCTGCCGAGGCGGCCGGCGCGAACACCCGAACGATGGGCGTTGCGCTGTCACCCTGCACAATCCCCGCCGCCGGCGTTCCGACGTTCGAGCTGGGCGATACGGAGATGGAAATCGGCATGGGGATCCATGGCGAGCGCGGCATCGAGCGGGGCCCGCTGAAGACCGCCAATGAGATCGTCGGCTTCATGATGGAGCGGATCCTTGCGGATCTCCCGTACACATCGGGCGATGATGTTGCCGTGCTGGTCAACGGTCTCGGCGCCACGGCGCCATCCGAGCTGTACATCATGTATCGCCACGCGGCGAGGATCCTCGACGATTGCGGGATCACGGTTCACCGTGCGTTCGTCGGCGAGTACGCAACGTCGATGGAGATGAAGGGGGCTTCGATCAGCCTGCTTCGGCTCGATGCGGAGCTTCGAGAGCTGCTGGACGCACCCTGTCATTCCCCGTTCCTGCTTCAGCAGGTCGGGTGAATGAACGGGGCGCAATCGTACCGAACGCTACAGGACCGGCCCTGAGAAGGGCAGGGAAGGACGGTGAAGATGTCATCCGAATCGCTGAGCGCAGAGCAGCTGCGTCTCGCGTTCCGCACGATCGCCACGAGCATGAAGTCGAAGAGCGAGCCGCTGAGGGAACTCGATGCCGCATGCGGCGACGGCGATCTGGGCATCACCGTCACCAAGGGGTTCACCGCGATTGAGGGGCGGCTCGACGACCTCGAGGGAGAGCCGCCGTCCCGCCTCCTCCAATCGCTGGGCATCACGTTCAACAACGCCGCCGCTTCGACCTTCGGCGTGTTCTTCGCAACCGCGTTCATGCACGCCGGGAAGTGCATCGACAAACGGGATCACATCGACGTGGGAGACTTCTGCTCGATGCTCGAGGGAGCAGCGGACGGTATCACGACGCGGGGGCGCGCAAAGGTCGGGGATCGAACGATCCTCGACGCGCTCTCCCCCGCGACCGAAGCCGCCGTGGCCGCCGCCGCCCATGGCGGCGGCTGGCGGGACGTTCTCTCGGCCGCCGCCGAGGCTGCAAAGCGTGGCGCCGAGAGCACGAAGGAGCTTCTTCCGAAGGTGGGTCGCGCCCGATGGCTCGGCGAGCAGGTGCGCGGGATTCAAGACCCTGGAGCAACGTTCGTCCAGTACTTCTTCGAGGCATGTCGCGACGCCTGCGGGACGGCCGCGGAAAGCGAGTGACGAGATGCAGATCTTCATCGATACGGCGGATCTTGACGAGATCCAGGAGGCATGCTCCTGGGGAATCGTCGACGGCCTCACGACCAATCCAACGCTCATCCGGAAGGCGGTCGAGGGACGCGACGAGCTCGACATCGAAACCCACCTCGAGGAGATCTGCCGCATCGTCCCCGGCCCGGTGAGCCTCGAAGTCGCGAGCCTCGGCTCGGACGAGATGGTCGCGGAGGCCGTCGGCCTGTTCGATCGCTTCAACAGCGTATCCGGCAACGTCGTGATCAAGATCCCCGCCAATACCAGCACCGATGAGGGAGACCCGGATTTCGAGGGTCTGAAGGCCATCGCCGAGCTTGCTCGACGAAGCATCCCGGTCAATGCAACGCTGATCATGACCCCCGAGCAGGCCCTGCTTTGCGCCAAGGCCGGGGCCGCGTATGTCAGTCCGTTCATGGGACGGGTCGACGACTTCACGTCCGCGGCGAGTGGTGAGGGATCCGCCTCGGCGGGTAGCCGTCTCGTCTTGGAGATCGCGCGCATCTTTCGGACCTACGCATTCGACTGCAAGATCATCGCGGCCAGCGTGCGACACGTTCGCCACGTCCGCGATGCGGAATTGGCCGGCGCGGATATCGCGACGATCCCGTTCTCCGTACTGATTCAGATGGCACGCCATCCGAAGACGTCGGAAGGGATCGAGCGGTTCACGACCGACCTTGTTCCTTCGTACTCGCAGCTCCTGTCGACCCTGTCCACTCGATAACGGACCGGACCACGGAACCGCGAGCGTTCCTCGTGTATTATCGGAGACAGAAAGAAGAGACATCTGGGGAAGTATCGGAGGAGTCCGGACGATGGCCAAACGGGGACCGACGATCAAGGATGTGGCAAAGCGCGCCGGCGTATCGATCGCAACCGTTTCGAACGTCATCAACGGCACGAGGTTCGTCAGCAACGAGCTGCAAACGCGCGTCCGGGCTGCCGTCGAGGAGCTGGGGTACCACCCGTCCTCCGTCGGACGAAGCCTCCGCAAGGGGAAGAGCTTCTCGATCGGCGTCCTGCTGCCCGATCCGCGGAACCAGTTCTTCCA
>Ga0272441_10006254_pt1 | contig 20091 bp, 34 predicted proteins | sample SSMProp6N_FD_193582 | JGI IMG/M metagenome (GOLD analysis project Ga0272441, IMG submission 193582) | Marine sediment archaeal communities from Little Sippewissett salt marsh, Falmouth, MA, United States - SSM-Prop-6N | ecosystem: Environmental > Aquatic > Marine > Wetlands > Sediment ...
CTTGATTTATCTTTTCTAACTTATCACAATTACTACACCAATGAAACACCGCAACCCATTGACTATCATAAGATTGATTGTAATGACGATAAAGTTTCGTCATTACCTTCTCGCACTTAGGACATTTCATTGTTTATACTCTCCATACAATGTTACATTTCTTGCAGAATAGACTTATTGAACCTTCAACATCATTAAGCATTCCCTTACATTCAGGACATATTATATCTTTATTATATGGTCTAATACCATAATCATACTCTACACTACCGCAGTGTGGACATCTCCAGCTTGCTTTCTTTGTATAATGTTCTGGTAATGTTCCCTTGCATCCAAGACAATATATTTCCCCCTTCATTCTTTAATCACTTTCCTTTAGGTTCTTTATCAATTTCTGATTTATCTGTAATTGCTTTTTCGCCTTTCATTATTTCTTCATACATTTCAGGGTGTCGTTCTTTTAATCGGTGTATATCAAAATCCCCTTTAAAAGACAACATCATGTATAAATTTTTAACTTTATTCTCAATTATTTTTGTCTCTTTTTCCATTTTTTTACACCTCTAATAAAGTGTAGCACATATCTATATATAAACCTTTGTATTTGTGTAACACCCTATAGAGTTGACTACAGATGAAGGTCTGGTGAGGAAAGAGCGAGGTAAATAAACGAATTAAAATTAAGAACATGGAGCAAAATTTCCCCTTTGTCCAAAGGAGGAAATAGTACCCTTTCCTGTTCACCCCCTCATCCATAATTAATATCCTCTTCTATTCTTTTGATTTCTTTTTCTTTTTTAATCCAGTCACTTGTAAGAATCTTTAATAGATTCTGATGCGCATGAATATCCTGTTCCCTTGCCCTGAGAATACTAGTCATTTGTATAATTATCTTTTCATGTTTAGCAATTTTTGTTTCCAGGCTCCTTTGATTTTTCAATAGTTGTAAAATTATCTTTTCAGCATCTTCTAGATTCATATCATTTCTTCCTATGCATTTTAAGCCTTGCAGGTATTACTTTAGTTTCATTACACGTCGAACAACATCTACCGTCTTTAACCGGTAAAGCATTGTGACCTTCAGACCAGAAGGGTTCACCGTCTGGTCCATACTGTATGTCTATTTCTTCCCCACATATACAACATTTCATATTTGTTTCCTCCTTTTTATTTCCTTTGCCAGAACTTTCGGTCTCCTAACCTTGAAGAAGTTAAAGGAATACTACCATCGCTTTCTATTATGTTAGATTTATTTGTTGCTTTTTCTACTATGACTTTAGGTTTTAATTTGAATTCTTTGCTACCTTTTTCGCATGGCCTTTCCATGATATTTATTTTCTTAGATAAATAATGCATGTAATTTCCTGTATAAGTACCAAGAGTCCCTTTCTTAGCCGCCGGATAATATCTTTTTACGATGCTTTTAATTTCTGAATTTTTGACCCATCTTTCTTTCTTTAAAAGTTCTGAAATTTCGATTAATACATTTTCTCCGATTAATGGTTTTTTCTGATAAATCCTACCTAATTCTTTTCTCTCCTTTATTCTTATTCCTTTACGATAATCTTTAAGATATTCTTTCGTGCAATCTATGCATATAGATTTTTTGCCAAGTCTTCCTGTCTTACATCTATGGAATTCAGTTAATGGTTTTTCTATCCCACATTTAGAACAAACTCTTTTATTTTCTTCCGTATCAGATTCTGTTTGATTCTCTTCTTTTCTATATTCTACTGTTTTAACAGGTTGTTCTTTTTTCTCACTAGTTAATAAAAAATCTTCGTGAAGAAATCTAGTTCCATTCCATTCAACGACTAAAGGTATTCCTTCCGACATATCAGTTACTCTGACTGATATATTTATTTCCAGCTTTTTATTTAACTCCATTTTCTTATCCATATTTGTCTAACTCCTACCAAGATAAGGAGGTGGTGAGATGTCCGAGTTATTCTTTTTCGGATATTTTTCTCTGGCCTTATCTTGGTAAGGGATGTAGAGAGTATTAATTTATATCTCTTTCCCCATCTAACGGCGGTGGTGATTTCTCCTTATTGGATTCAATATAAATAGGAGACATTAAGCTCATTGCTTTACCATCTAGGGTGGGAGTATATTCTACAGTAATCCATTTCTTAAAACGATAACTGTAAAATCTAGTTTTCTCCCTCATCTTCCCCTCCAAAACAATCTAATGTTTTGTTTCCTTCTTCCTCCGCTTCTTTCGGATTATCATATGTTTTTCCTATGTATTCAATTCCTTCCCATACCCTTTGACGTTTTCCGAAGACAGTGAAAAGTCCTCCTTTTATTCCTTGTGCCGCTCTTAATAAGTCTCTAGCGAATACATTGTTTGCCGCTGCTGGTAATCTTTTATCGCTGCAATATTGAAGATATGCCTGATATAAATCTTCTTTTAGAATGAACCCGGAGTTAGTAAAGCGTAAAACGTATTCTGATTCTTCCATTTCTTCCACGGATAAATCTCTAGGTGCAATTCTTTCTAATACGAAAGCTTTAATTGGGTCACTCATCTTCAGATATTGTTCTTCAACTTTTTCAGTAGTAACTGAATAAGAAAATTTATCTTTTTCAATTAATCTTTCATATCCTTCTATCGCCCAGTTTAATATTCCGGATAATTCTTTCTTAGTTGTTAATTTGTTTATTAGATTATGGTCAGCGTTTTTTGTAAAGCTATGTGGAAATGTTATTAAAATCCATCTTCTGAAAAATGCAATCGTATCATCTTGATTGATTTTCGGTAAACGATTAGCAGACCAAATAAGTTTTGCATAATTAAAGAATTCAAAACCATCTTTAAACTTTTTATCTGCGCTAATTGCATCTCCACCCGTAAGCATCTTGAACATGGCGGTATCTCTTAAAGCTTTAGAACTTAAATCAGGATGTATATTCGCATATTTACCGTAAAGTCTGCTAGGAGCGAAACGATTAACTACTAATTCATGCAGACTTAAAGAAGAAATATTGTCTTTGCCTAACATTTCAATAATAGTATTTAGTAAAGTACTTTTTCCGTTTGCCCCTTCGCCCAAGAAACAAAAAGCATATTGGAATCGGTAGTCTTTAATTAATAAATATCCTAATAATTCTTGTATAATAGGAATATCTTCTTTCGCGACTACTTCACTCAAGAACTTAAAAAAAGTTTTACATTCCGCATCCTTTTTATATTCTACATTTAATGTATTAGTATAAAAGTATTGCGGGTCATGGGGCTCTAATTCCTTAGTTTTAAGATTTAGTAGTCCATTATTTAAAGGTACTAACTCCAAAGGTAAACTATGCTTCTGACGCGATATGTATGTATTGGTTTTCAAACAATGTATTACTTCATCAGTTCGCCTTTTGCTTACTCCGTCGTTGATAAAAGCTTGGACATATTCATGAATATAACTCTTACCATCATTTACATATTTATTATGGTCCCATCTATGAATTCTACCCGTATCTCTAGGAGTCATATAATGTTCATTCATATGATAAGAAATATAATCGGCTAACTTGAGCGGAATAAACTTAGGTGTTTCACTATCGTCATAAAACATTCTGGATATTGGAACGAAGTCGTCGCAGATTATACCATCCGAGTTTTGACCAGCGCGTGAACAATCTGCATAAAATTGCTTGCAATTTCCACACTTTAAATGGTCTAATAAACATGAATTTCTACGAGTCATTTTCCATTCCATCCCTATAGTAGTGCATGATACGCAAGATAAAATTTAGTCTATAGCGTCAGCGTATACGTACTCACTCTCGAGTGACGCGTTGAATGAAAAAACACTTGCGTATCTTGCGCACTTTTTATATACTTTGCTCTTAAGGGTATTATTCAAATAATCGCTCCACTGTTTGTATCTCTAATTGCTGAAATTCTGGTTTCCCTTTCATAAGTTGCCAATCATTCTTTGTTGTTTTGATATACCAATGGGGGTCTTCCTTATTTTTACCCATGTCAAAACGAAATCCATTGACCTTTAATTGCTCTTTTACTACGGTAGTATTGCCTCTTAAATAAATAGTTATTAGATTTTCATTGTCCCTTAAGTATAATTCTTTGAAGATTTTGTTACGATATTCGATTAATGTATCGTAAGCTTCTTCTATCGTTTTCGGTTTAATAACTCCTGCGTTGATTAAACTCGTCAAAAAATTTGTCGAGTTATTCTGTGCGTTCATTAACGCTATTTGTTTATTTTTTTCCATCTTCTTTCCTCACTTATTCTTCATACTTATTGTATTTGTTATATTTGACCATTAATTGAACATTTGCTTTTTTAAATAAGTCTCGACTACTTTGGCCGTCATGATATTTATATTTACAAATAACCTTTTTAATACCACTCTGAACAAGTAGTCTGGCACAATTTAAACAAGGTTCCATTGTGATGTATGCTGTGCTATTTCTTAAACATATACCATGCTTAGCTGCTTGTGCTATGGCATTTGCTTCTGCATGTATAGTTCTTATGCAATGTAGCTTACCATCAACAATTGACATTTTATGTCCTACATCATCACAATGATGTAATCCGTGTGGACTACCTACATAACCCGTAGTAAGAATACATTTGTCTTCGCTTACAATGACGCATGCACTTCTTCCCCTGTTGCAAGTTGACCTTTTTGCTACCGCATCTACTATCGTCAGAAAGTAGTCATCCCATGTCATTCTAGTCAATTAAAATATCCCTCTCTTTTTTAGGTCTCCATGAAATGCATGTAAGGAGCCAATGAAATGTGTAAAGTGACCTTGTTCTAAACCGGTTTCAGTTGCAACATGGTCTAATAAAAGTAATGCAAATGCGACATCTGCCGCAAAATGTTTTAAAAAGTCGCAAGACCTCATAACATACATCAGATAAAGTTTTCCATTCCTTTGCATAAATTGATAATGCATACTACATGGTATTCTTGCTTTACCCCCTAAGTTCCTCATATCTTGATGTCTATCATACATCGTAATAACTGCCTGTCTCGTGTTAGGACGTGCTTTTAATTCTCTTAATATGTAAGGTAATTGTTCTCTAATACGTTCGTTATATGTGTATTGAAATAAACCCTCGTGAAGATACTCCTCCCATAATGGATATAAGTTATGTGCTTTGCCGGGATTACATAGTTCCGGAGTTATCCTTTCTTTCATTTCTCCCATTATCCAATCCCAAGGAATGTTCATTCGGTCGGTCATTTCCTGTATTTGTTCTAATGTTTGTTCTTCACTGATTTTGTAAACATATCCTCCTAATTCCATTGTTTTAAAATCTTTATTCCGTGATACGTCTTTGTCCTGAACTGTTGCGCTCTGATATGGTATTCCCATTTCATAAAGGTCTCTTTCTACTTCTTTTATCATTTCTAAACAATTTTTAAAGATTCGCAATTCCATTTCCCTCCATATCTATTCCTTAATTCTTTTTTAGTAATAATTGTTAAGAGTTTCAAATAGAAACCAGGATTATATTTTTGTTCATTTTCTGAGATTGCACCTAACTCTCTTTTTAATGCATCATCAAAATCAATTCGTCCTTCTGATTTAATCCATTCTGCAGTAGTTCTTCTTAATGCATCTAATTCTTTATCTGGTCTCCAAATTGTTTGTCTTTCATCTCTTAACATAATATTTACTAGTTCATCAAATCTCGCTACCATTAACCGGTAGTTTTCAGGTGTTATTTTCATTTTTTATTACCTCCTCTTCTTCCACCCCAGGGATAGCGTTCAGGTTTATATTTGTGTTTACTCTCAACCATTTCTGCTTGTTCATGCCGAAACTTTTGACGAGGTTCGTAATCGAATTTTGCTTTAGCTTTCGTCTTATGTTTTTTTTGTATGCGACCCGTATTTTTTCTCCATGTTTGTTCATCAATTTTTTCTAGAATAGCATTTCCGCAGATACTGCATTTAAGGATACGATTTTGTTTTTTTGCTGCATTTTCTGCAATAACTGGAATTTTAATGAAATGTTTATTTTGGCATTTATAATATCCCATGTTATACCTTCTTGAATATTAAAAGTGTTTGGTAACGTGGAATCTTTTCTACTTCAGGATATTGTTTTTGATAAGTATTCATAAAAAGGGTTGGCGGATGATGCGGTAATAAAACCATTCCTTCATACGAGAACTCTAAACCGGTTAGTATTTTTCCTAGATATTCGTGTAAGGGATAAGGTTTTTTATTTCTTACCATGTCCTTAACCCCTACACAGAAGTACCCACCCCTCATCAATATCCTCGAACACTGTGCGTATATTTTTTTTATACGGTCGTAGTATTCTGGGTTTTCCTTTAAGAAAGCTAAATTTTGTGGATGATATTCGTAAGAGTCGCCTTTTTCTCCAAAACTTGTTTGATTGAAGTCTCCTGAATAAGGCGGATTGTTTATTACTAGTTTTACGAATTCTCTATCTCTATATTTTTGAGGCAAGTATTGCAGAAGATGTAAAGCATTTCCACAATAGATTAAAGTCTTTTTAGAATGCGGATTATTTTTTTCAATGTTCTTTTTAATTGCATGATAATAATTTATTTCTAGTTCAGTTCCGACTACATTTCTTCCGTGATTTAAAGCTTCAACCGCAGTAGTACCCGCTCCCATTGTAGGGTCTAATACCCAGTCATCTTCAGAAGTATACGTTTGAATACACCATCGGTTACCATGTAAAGGAGTTTTTGCTATATGTTTTTCTTCATTAGAATAATATTTTTTTCTATCTCCTTTATTGTATAAACTTCCATCGTTCCTTTTTAATATGCCTAAATATTTTTTACAGAAGTTACAATGGCAATGATAATTGTCGGGTATCTTTTCTACCTGTTTCGTTATCAATTCCTTCTTCCATAATTCTTCTTGACTTATCTCTTTTTCTAATTTCATTTAATACCTCCATGAATTTATTATAGTATTCTTCTTCCGTTAATTTATTGCCGGGGTAAAGGAATGATGAAAAATGGGGCAGGGTATAAATTTCCGTACCATCCCTTTCTCCGACTTTTTCCCATGCCTTAAATTTACCTACTAAATGTCTGCTTGCGTAATATCCGAATACGACAATTGTTTTAGGTTTAATCAAATGCAGTTGTTTACGTAGGTAAGGCCAGCAATTAATTACTACTCCGGTATGCATTGCATCTTTTCTGGGAATGTCACATTTAATAATATTATCAAAATAAAAATCTGTAAAGTTTATTTCTTTTAATTTTTGTTTTAAAACGGTAATACCTCTACCGTCTTTAAAAGCATGTTCTTCTACCTTAGGATTTAATCCTACGAAAAAAATAAGAGGGGAACAGGTTTCTCCGAATCCGATTGCTGAATTCCCCCAATCTTTCCCACATTTCTTGCATTCTTCTATTTCTTTTTTTATGGACTTTAAGTCCATTAATATCCGCTCCTTTGACGGAATTTATTTACTTCAGACTTTTTGAAATAAATATCACATAAATCTTTTGCGGTTAACCCTGATATTATGCAAAGTTCTACAAAGAAGTGGAATGCATCAACAAGTTCTTCATAGTAGTGTTCGACGTCCGTTTCCATTTGTGTTTGTTTCCATGGTTTATTTTTTAGACAATTCATTGCCTCGCCTATTTCTTCGGTAACTCTCCATGCGAAATCCTTTAAACGCTGTTGTCCTTTTGCATCATTAAGATTAACTGGCATGTCTTCTGTAATCAATAGCCCGTTCTTTTTTTCTATGGGATGATATTTTTCAATCAATTCTTTCTGCCTCTCGAAGATTGCTTCTAACATGTCTCCGACAATCTCCTTTTTTTCTACGTCCTTTATGTTCAATTATTTCACCTTTTCATATTGTTCCAAGAGATATGTAATCCAAATCTTCCTATTAAAGTTTCTTGTAGTTGGCGATATTTGTTCTAAGTAATCCACTGCTCTTGGATGCTCAATATCCGCTGTAGAAATATAATCCAGGTATTTGAATTTCAAAGGGATTTTTTTTCGTTTGATATTGAATTCTTTGAAAAAGATTTTATAAAGAGGAAACTTTCCAAGACGCCTATCATAATCAATTTTATTTTCTGTATTCATTGCTTGTCCCATTACTTTCGGATGTAAGAAAGGAAAACAAGTATTCATATCAAAAAGATTTGAAAACTTTTCCATTTTAAGAAGATGAGCATTAGGGAATTCATACCTGAATTCCAGTTTAAGATAATCTTCTAAACTTTTGGCTTCCCTATAATTCTTCTGCATTTGTTTTAGTTCCGGGGAAAGTTTATGCCCGAAGATAGAATGCAATTCGATTTCATTGAAAATTTCTAGATGATTCGTAAAATTGAATTCTCTTGTCAAATGTCGTTTATATCCCCCGAATAATTCATCTGCCCCATCACCGAAGAAGACTATGTCATAAGGTTCATTTGAAATCCTTTTAAAAAGTTCATAAACAGGAATTAAACTTCCTTTATCGAAGGGATAATAAACTTGGAAAATATGCGGTAAAGACCTTTGGATTTCTCTTTTCGTGATATGTATTTTCCGGATATCGTGGTCTATTTTAAGTCGACTAGCGATTTCTTTCGCTTCTTTTAATGCTACATTATCATCGTTTATTACAAGGGTATAAGCTGCGACATGCGGATTATATTTCGACATATAGAATGCGACAATTGAACTATCCATTCCTCCGCTTAGACAAATTGCGGGATGTGCATATTCTTCTGCCACTTCTTTTATATGATTTTCTAACGTTTGTTGCCAATGACCTTCTTCTTCTTTTATTTCTAAGGGACTTCGAATTAAATCGTATCCCACCGATAAAACATTTTCTTCTTTTATTTTCACCATGTTGTTCCTCCTAATCTTTCGATTACATATTTTATATCGTCAATCGCTTCTTCGATTGACATTTTATCCGTATCAATTAGTCTTCTGCTAAGCTTAAGTTTTTCATCATTAAATATTCTTTCATATCTTTCTTTAATCATTTTGAATTCGTTTTCACTGGGGTCTTTATCCCCATGTTTTAAACATCTTTCCCAAAGGGTTTCATCTTTTGCTGTGCAGTATATTACAATACAATCTAATTTTCTAAATGCGCTACTGCAATGTCTAAAATAAACATCTTCTATCCCCTCATAATTTCTACGCGGAAGAGAATAAACCATTTCAGATATATAACTTCTATCCATGAGGATATTATAAGGCATATCGTGAAATCTTCGGCTTACCCGTAAAATTATATTATATGCATGTTTATATTTCCATCTTTCTCCATCGCTTCCGTCTTTAGGAATATACATGTTTTTCATTATGATTCCTTGTAGGTTATTAATCAAAGTACTCTTGCCTGACTTATCTGGTCCTTCAAAAATTATTATCATCTTTTACCTCCGACAATCTCTTTTGGATTGTTTTTTTATGTCGACATGCTGGACATAAATCATAATCCCCTCCTAGTAGCCAGCCGTCAATTATATTCTTTTTAACAAGTTCGTGAACATTTAAGTTTTGATTTAATCCTAGAAAAGTAGAAGTTCCACAGTCGTCGCATTTAATGAGAAATATTTTACTCATCTGGTTCCTCCGGATGCTTTATTGTAGAACTGGATTTGAATCCAAAAAGTTCGATTACATCTTCTTCAAATATGGTTCTTCGATTATTACTTCTGGCTATTTCGTCTAAACGTTGTGCGTTTATCTCTAAGCCAAGTAAAACCCTGTCCATATATTCCTTTATTGCTTTCTGCGAAACTTGTAGCTCACATTGCTTACGAAGTTCCTGGCAGATGTAGACTTTATACGTTTTTACCATTTTGTTTCCTTCCTTTGACAAGGGATAGGGAGTAGAGCTTTAAAAAGATTTCCATCCCTATTTCAAGATTCAAAAAAAAAATTATTTTTTGATTTCCTTCTTTTTGTATTCTTTTAGTTCTTCTTCGAGTTTAAGAATTTCTTTGTCGGTCATTCGATTGAAGTTGAAGACTTGATTGACTCTTCTTTGATGTGCGATTCTTACGTTGGTATTTATTTTAGGCATGTCATGTGTTACTATCCTTGTAAGTTCGTTCCAGATGTTATAGACTGTATCTTGTTTGTTAAGATTTTGCATTGCTATGCGTTGATATTTCTTAGGAAATCTTCCAATGTAATGAAGAGCTACTTCTGAAGGAACTTTAGTTTTGTTTGCTTTTTGAATAGGTCCCTTTGCTAGATTCCATATATTCATACCTTTCGCGATATTCTTTTTTAATTGTTCTAAGTCAATGCTGTTTCCTAAATGTATATTAGATGAAACGTATTTAGTTCCCACCGGTGCGACCATTCCATTTGAACAAACGATTCTTAATCCGAAGGATTGAACTTGTAATCCTCTTGATGAATCATATGAATTGAATATCCTTACTCGTGGAATGATAAAGTCTTTAGGTAAGACTTCGATTTTTCGTGAGTTGACGTCTTTATGTTCTATTTCGATTACTAATGTAGAGCCCCATTTATATAGTTCTGCTTTAACTATTTTATATTCTTCTAATGATTTAACTGCGTTAAAAACGTCTTCGTGAGAGATAAGTTGATATTTCTCGGTTGGAACGCCAAGTGTATCTTTTGATTTGGTTTCCATTACCGCGACGTATTTTGTTTCTTTTCCCCCTACGATGACCGGTTGTAGTTCTACTTGTGGGATTTCTTTTGCCTCTTTAATTATTTTTCCATATGTTTCCATATTTTTTGCCTCCTTTGGTTAAAGGGATGTAGCGTTTGTGGATATATAAACCTTTCCATCCCTTACTGCTATACCAATTTTCAAAAAAAAATTAAAATAATGCATTTAATTCCAAAAGTAAATCATTTAATCTTACATCGGAACTAAATTCTAATTCTATTATTCCTTCTGTAACTGTTTCTTTAATCCATTGTAATCTTTCTGGAAGATTTCTTTTGGCCCATTCTTCTCTAAAAGTTTTAGAATATCCATTGCCTATTTTGCCCCATAATGCGAGCAATTTTATTTCCTTATTTATGGTTTCTTCGTCTGGTATCATTTTTTGTTCCTCCTTTGGACAAGAGGGATAGACAGTTGTTGTTTATATATCTTACTCATCCCTTACAGGAGGTATAAAATGTTCTAAAAAATCTTTTGCTGTAAGAATAATAATCCAATCTTTATGACTTCTTCTATGTGCAATGACTGGTATTTTATTTCCACATTCAGATTGAGTTTTTTCTAAAACTTTATAGATAGAAATACTTTCAGTTCGTTTAACTTCAAAATGGAGGTAAGGGAGAGAAGAAATAACATCAGGACTATCCGGAGTTCCTTTGTATTGCCTTCCCCTCCTTGCATCAATGCCATGCGATTTTAAGAAGTTTACGAATTCTTGTTCTCCTCGCTTACCCTTTCGAAGACTATGCATCTTTTTTAATTCTCTTTAAATGAGGCCAGCCTAACTTGGTAAACCCGACTTCAAAACCGTCAGGTAAGTCACATTTTTCTCCACTTTTAGGTTTATTCCCCTCTTTCACGAAATAATACATTGGATGTGTTTGTCCGTTCTTGAGGGTTATATCCCGGGTATAAAGTACCCACTTTCCGCTTTTTTCATGTTCGACTACATGAGGCATCCTTTAATATCACCGTATCTTATGATAGGGTTATGAGCTTTTTATATCTTCTTCTAAACGACGCTTGTAGAGTTTTTTTAATTTTTGGGTCGCTTCGATTTCTTTTCCTTTTGCAATTTTTTCTAGATGTCTAAGTTCATCTCTTACTGCAGTTAACTTTTTCCTCTTGTATTCTGCATATACCCATTTTTCAACATAGCAACTAAACTTTGTAGTAAATATCTTACGAGTGCGTCGTCGTCCTGCGTGGTCTGTATAATATTTTCTAACTGTTGCAATACGTTTATATTTGTCTCCTCTAGTTTCCGGGTAGTTAATGATAATCCAATAGTTATCTTTATAACGTCTAATGAAACTCAGTAACCCTTCTTTCTCGGGTGCATTAATAAGGAAGCCGGAAAGAGCATCACGCGCTGTGTCCATTACGCTATTTAATTTATCTGTTGCTTTTATATCTATAAAATGTTTAAGTCTTCCTCCATGCATGCCTGCATCGTCCCAAGTAGCTACCGGTATCATTAATTCATTTTGACTTTCAATTACATTGTCCATATCTATTTGTTCTACAACACTCAACAACCGTATAATGTCATTCATAGTAAATAGAATCCTATCTAAAGCTATTTCCCAGGCGTCGTCTCTAGATAGGCCACCAATGTATTGATAAACCTCTCTCATGATGTGAAGGCAGAAGGTTGACTTACCAATACCCCTAGGTCCTTCTATTAACCCTCCCACATATCCGTTCGGGTGTGCTTTTACTATGAATTGCGACAGCTTACTCATGTCTTCAAAATTGCTTATATATTTTTGTGCCATAACCTAACCTTTATATTGTTATAGTATTTATTTATGAAGAATATGAAAAAATTTCGCGAAAAAAAATTATCTTTCGTTAAATCATTTCGTCTTCTTCTACGCTGGACCGGTATGTGCCGAAGCCTTCATTTTCTAACATTTGAACTATGTAATGGTGTAGCTTTTCATATGCTTCATATTTTATCTTTTTGAGGACGTTTACGATAATTGCTGCATCGTTTCTGTCTGTTGGATTTTCTTGTTTCCATTTTTCAAAGCGTTCCTGATAAAAATTTCCTAAGTCTTCGTTGATATATTTTTCCACCAAGTCAGAAAATTGCGGTCCATTTTTAATATTAATAAGGTCGTTCCTAAAACATTCAACTCTAGAAGGATATTTATCTGTTCCAAAAGTTTCGCTACATGCCAGCATATCTTTCCGCCAAACATCAGTTAATCCAATGCGGTCTTTCCATGCGACTCGATATTTGGTAGTAGTTTCTTTGCTTTCGTCGTCCGTGTAATCTACATCATTCATACTAATCCAGCGTATGTAGATAACGCAATATGTAGGTCTTTATTGTTTTGATATAATTGCCATACGTCACGTTAGAGCGTTGTAGACCTTCATTAATAATTTCCATTGCGTCGTCCAATGTTTTGAGCTCTGCGTTGTGTTTAAGCTTATTTACTACGTTATTTTCGATTTCATTTGTTTTTTTACGCCACTCTTTTTCATAAAAGTCGAGCTGTGCTTTAAAGTCGGGGTCTTTAACTAGGTCTACGACATTGTCTATCGAAATAGTTATTCCGTTCTGGTCACCTTCCGCAATTGCATTCAACATATTTTCTATTTGTTGTGGTATATGTAAATTCATATCCATTTCTTTTCCTCCTAAAGATTAAGTTCTCCGTCCATAAATTTTTTATAATGTTCTTCACAGACGGGAATCCTAGAACCTCCGAACCAAGTTTTTAGCATTAAGAAATAAACTGCGGGCTTATCACATTTACAGCATGTCCTATTTAAGGGAACTACTTCAATACTGTTTATTTTTTCTCTATTTACTTTCCTCATACCGGAACGCCTCCTAAATTAGGTAATAAAAATAAGATAACTAAAACCGCCATTGCTATCCCTACCATCAATAGTAATATCCAAAGAATATTGAGAGGCACTGCTCTTTTTTTAGCAATATATTTTTTAAGCATTTCTAATTTAGCGGAAGCAACTAACCTAATGAGTTTATCGGTAACATAAATACTACGTGGCCAAATACGCATATTAAGGAATGCTCCAAGGTCTACATATTCGCCCCTGAAGCCCTTATATCGTCTTTCCATAAGAATAGGTTTCTCAGAAACTTTTTTCTGGAAACGAAAGTTATCTAATGCTTTTTGTAATTGGTCAGATTTGCCATATAATTCAGACGGAGGTATTCTAGAAGTTCCCGCCGCATCATTTGTAGAAGGATTAGCCCTTTTAGCTAGCATCTCATCTATTTTTCCTCTGGGGTCTTCAAAGATATCTGATTTTTTTTCATCAGGTATCGGATAATTTGTATCTTCATCCCGTAATCTCGGACTGTCGTTTTTTTTCCCAATTCTTAATTTTTTCATAAATTTCCTCCACATCTTCTGAATTGAATTCTTCCTTAATTTTATTCGCTGCTCTTGCTTGACTTAAATTGACTTCTTCATCATAATTTTCATGGACGAGACTTCCGTAATTACCATTAAGAGCATGTATTGGAAAAGTTCCTTTATTTACATAAGATGCTTCTTCGCCATTGTAAACAAACTCCCTTTTGCCGTAAGGTTTTTTAGTTGCCCAAACAAAATCAATTAAACCCGTAAGGGTGACGACTATCCCTAATTCCATTCCCGGTGGAACGGGTTCAAATAATTTATCTACGTGATTTTTCTTAACTGTCCAGCAGATAATCAAATCGCCTAAAAAACCCATTCCTAAAGCAACGACTAATAAAAATCCTAACAATGCATTTATTAAAATAATTTGAGAAACTACTATTGCAATGCATACCCAGGATATAATCGAGAACATTATTTTTCCTTCAAGCCACATTTTTATCTCCTAAATAATCCTTTTTTTTCTTGTTGATGTTGGTATTCATGCAACGTTTGAGTTTGGTTATATTTAATTTCTTGAGAAGTAATTTTTTCAAGTAACGCTCCATCTATACTCATTGTTGCTTTCCAATCATTTTGATACCAAGTCATCCAATCCCATGCAGAATCCTTTTGCCCTTCTGCAAATAATTCTAAAATTGTCCAACACATTAAGCTGTTAGCTAACATGTCTGATTTATCTATGAAACCTATGCTAATTTCTTTACCGATTAACGGACTACGGGTGTTATAATATTCATCATATCCTTCTGGCCGAGTTCCCTGCAGTAAAACAGATAAATCGCTATATTTATCCCCTAATATTTTTTCTAAAGACGGTCGATTTGGCAAATCCATATTATTACCTCATTATTAAAGTTGAAATCATTAGCGTTAATACTGCTAGAATAAGTAAGACTATTATTTCCCATAAACTCGGATAGATTTTTTTTTTGGAATTATCGAAATCCGCATCTACTAAATTTTGGATATATTCGCTTCTTGCTAATCCTAAAGACCTGGCACGTTCATCAACATCTTCCCAAGAGTGCTTTCCACCCGCAAGGCTTATCGTGTGAGTTGATTTCACGACAAGAGATTACAGTACAGTATATATATACTTTACTTAGATAAAAAAAGATAGAGGAGGGATAAACTCCTCTCTTTTAAATAGTGCCAGGATTCGATTACTGTCTTCCCCTTAGCATTAATAGCGTTCCTATTGCTATTGCTAGAATGAAGATAGTTATTGCCACTAATAAGAGGTTTACCGCGTTATCGAAACCATTAGTAATGTTGGTAACACTTGATGAAGATTCTCCATAACTAGTGTTCCAAGCTGCACGGGATGCATTTGTTCCAGCGGCTCCTGGATAATCTGGAATCAATTGGTCTCTTACTGTCCAAATGATGAATGCTACGACCATGATAGCCGCAAAAGCTATTCCTATCATTAGGACAAGACTTATGTCAATCATCGCTTGAACGTTATCGCTGAATGACCTCATGATATCCTCCTTAACGCCTGCCTCTTAGCATTAGTAATGCACTTATGGCTATTGCTAGGATGAAAATCGTGATTGCAACTAGTAACAAATTTACTGCATTATCAAATCCTCCAGTAATGTTGGCAAGACTGGAGTTTGTGTCTGCAGAAGTTGAAGGAGTTACAAGTTGTCCTTTGACTGTCCATATGATATACGCTACAACCATCAAGGCTGCAAACGCAATACCTATCATGAGAACAACGCCTAGGTCAATCATTGCATCCGTATTTTCTCTTAAACTTCTCATGTTTTTTTCTCCTAATTTATTTTTTCCATACCTTTAGTAGGTTTTTACTTGCTTACAAAACAAGAATTCCAGTCATCCTTTTATATACTTTACTTGTAAATTAAAATTAGTAACAAATAGTTAAAAAATAACTATTCTATCTCTAGAAGAGTTTTTCAAATTTAAAAGCTAAACGACTATTTCTTCTCTTAATAGGCTCTAAAGTTACTCCGGGACGTAAAACAATTACGCTTTCTCTTTTTCTGCCTATCCTACCGATATCTAAAAAATCTTGGTCTATAAGATTTGCATATTTTTTACCAAAGTTCCTAGTAAAATTAGTGTCTTTCGTATAGGCTATTCTATCCTTCGCTAATCGTTTAAAATAATTTTCCGCCTCTTTGCTCCATGGACGAACGAACATCTTCTTCCTCCCTTCTCTTTTTCTTTTTACGTCGATATAATGCGTAAGGTATAACTAAAAAGCCGAGTAATGCTAAATATGAATAATAGCTAACAGAAGGAGGAGTTAAAAGAACAATATCTCCTCCGCTACTTGCTCCGGTAAAGAAATAATAAATGTCTTCTCGCCAATTTCCTTCTCCGTCGCTAATATTTATCCTCCAATAATATTTCTTAAAAGTATCTTCTGCATATGGATAAGCCATATAATAAGTTCCATCTTCTTTGTTATATTGTTCTCCCAAATAATGGGTAGTATTTTCCGAAGAATTGCCGTGATACCAACTTATATTCATTTGCTCATCCAAAGTATGGTCAACAGTAATATGTAAAGTAGGATTCGTAGGAATTCCTTCACTCTGGTTTTCTGCATATATTTCTGTAATTTTAATAATGATTCCTGAAACATTATAGAAGCTTCCATTTATAGTATCTTCGATAATAGTCCAATAGCTGTAATTAATAAATTTCCCATTAATTGTATCATCGATTGTTTGCCATCTTTTGATGTGCCTAAATGTACCGTTTATCGTGTCGTCAATAATAGACCAAACGGTTGAATTACTAAATGTTCCATTTATTTGATTATCGATTATTATCCAACTTGTGCTATTATAAAAGGTTCCGTTAAGAGTATCTTCTATGATTATCCATTGGGTAAGATTTGTAAAGGTACCATTTATAGTATCTTCAATAATTGTCCATTTGGTAAGATTATAGAAACTTCCATTTAATGAGTCTGATATAATTTGATAGGAAGTAATATTGTAGAAGGTACCATTTATTTCTTCTGTTATAGTTTGCCATATAGAAGAATTATAGAAGCTTCCATTTAAGCTATCATGAATAATTATCCAATTAGTTGAATTACTAAATGTTCCATTTATTTGATTATCAATGGTATTCCACGTGGTAGAATTGCTAAACGTCCCGTTTAAGCTGTTTTCAATAATAGTCCATGCTGTAATATTAGTAAAACTACCGTTGATTGTAGCATCGATTACAAGCCACGTCGTTGAATTACTAAATGTTCCATTTATTGTGTTATCTACAGTTTGCCAATTAAGACCTTCTTCAGAGGTTCCAGTAGTGAATACGTAAATCTTTTCTACTTCGTTTTCCCCATCACTTACCTTTATTTTCCACCAATATTTTGTATCATATTCGTCAGCATTCGTATATATCCAGGAATAAGTTCCATTCGTGCAAGAACTGTTTGTTTGTCTAAGAACCCAAGTCCCCGTAGTATTTTCATACCATTCTAAAGTCATCAATTGATTTTCTGGGTCACCGATAGTAATATTACATTGTGGTTCGAGTTCTGTAGTATTTACATTTCTATAAAAGTGTTTAAGTTGTCTTGGCGCAGAAGTATTACTGATATACATATAAGAGATATAGTTTTGATAATTGATATGCGAACTAGATAAAACATCGTTTCTTTCTAAGTCATTCGTATCATTATAAATTTTAATAGGATTTAAATCCCAAGTGCTTGTAGAATTTTCATATTTTACATAATATGTTGCATTTTCTTCTTGGAAAGTTACATAAAGATTATTAGTTAGTCTATCAATATCAATAACGGGAGAACAATTAATTTTGTTTTCGACTAAGACGACGGGTTCTTGCCAGATACCTTCGGAATATTTTACATAAGTAATGTTTTCAGTTACATTTTCTAATAAAACCAAATGTATAGTATCTTCATTATTAACTGCACATATCCTTCCTTGTTTAGTAGTATCTGGACTTAAAGTAGTAACAACTTCTTGGTCTTCCCAAGTATTACCATTATATTTTCTTCCATATATAGGATAGTTATCTAATTCTTCGTTATCTTCGCTATAGAAATAAATCGCATATATTTCTTCATTTGTTAAATTTAAAAGACATACAAAATATTGATATAATGCAAAAGTTTCATTTAATTTGAACTGTGTCCAAGTATCATTTAAATGACGGATGAAGACATAAGGTTCTCCAAATAATGCACTTTTCTTTTCTTTTACCCCTACGAATACTGCGCCTGTGCTATTTGTTACTATCGAAGGGTCTCCTATATTGGATGCAACATCAATTGCTTCAAAGGAATCAATCCAATTAATCTCTCCTGTAGTTCCATCTAAAGTTCCTTTATAATAACGGGGGTCGTATGTGCTATGATATTTTAAAGCCAAATAAATATAATTTCCATCATAATAAGAATCAAGATAAGCGGAAGCTAAATAGATGGGACAAACGTAAGTAGGTTCTTCCCATGTTTGTCCGTCTTCGCTAGAAGTATAATAAACCTTATAAGAAGAAACATAGTCGGAAAAGAAAATCCAAAATCTTCCTTCTGCATAAAAAGTTTTTTGTTGATAAGGAACACGAGTAGCATATGGACCATAACTTCCATTTACCCAATTATAAGCAATCTGAGGAATAGAAAAGCCACCGGTATTATTTGAAGGGAATTCATTGGATAAGATAGGAGCGGAGTCGGGAATACTAACATTATAAAAACTACCATTTATGTCTTCATGTATGATTTGCCACGTTGTAGTATTAGTAAAGCTTCCATTAATATCCGCATTGATAGTTGAAAAAGAAGTAAGGTTATAGAATGACCCATTGATTGAATTATCTATTTCTAGCCAAGTGGTAGTATTATAAAAAGTACCATTAATGCTATCATCAATAATCTGATAAGTGGTCGTATTAAAGAAAGTTCCGTTCAAACTTTCATCAATTACTATCCATTCGGTAAGGTTATAGAATGACCCATTGATAACATCATCTATTATCGCCCATTCGGTAGTATTATAAAATGTCCCGTTAGTTCCATCGTTTATTGTTTGGAAGATTGTAGTATTTATAAAACTTCCATTTATGGTATCATCAATGATTGACCAAACGGTAGTGTTATAAAATGTCCCGTTAGTTCCATCGTTTATCGTTGTCCATTCTGTAAGGTTATAGAATGACCCATTGAAATTATCGTTTACAACTTGCCATTCTGTAGTAATATTAAAAGTTTCCGTATAATTATTTGGGTCGCTACCTGCTTGGATTTCCCAATAATCGTTTATTCCATCATTATCCGTATCTTCTAAATTAGGAAGGGTATAATAAACAAAAAGTTCATCATAATCGTTAATATTATCTGCATCTGTATCTGTTTCATTTAAAGTTTCATTATTAGGAAGATTCAAGAAAACACAGGTAACGTAACTTCTATTTGTTACCATGTTAATATCTTCCCCTATAAATCCGAAAGTTAAATCATAAATATCATTTGCATCATAAGTAGTAGAAGAAACTAATTCATATTTTAATCCCGCAAAAAGATTATAACTATCTTGGATATAATATTCATCTGTTTCCGGTTCATTACTTTGAGGGCTTACTGTTATGTCTGCAGGAGTATTTGAACGGAACATGTAATCCTGTGCTAGTGCTTTTTCTGTATACCATAAACCGCCTCCGTTTTCATCTATAGTGCTATAGTTGGTTGTCGGGTCAGAAACATTTGTCCATACCCAGAAATGGCTGTAGTAGTTAGTAATCGTCCAATCGTCTACCGGAATACTTTCTCCGAATCTGAAACCTGCGATTATTCCACAATGGACATGGCTAGATTCTCCGTCCGGAATAGTTTCACCTGGTAAACTAAAACGTCCCATACCCGTATCATTTCCCGTTCCTTCTATTTGTTCAAAATCTAATTTTGCGGCATTTTCAACTCTTGTTTTATAGAGATAAAGACAAGTATAATTCAAATCATAATTATACGACCCTGCTCCAACCCGAACGAATTTTCTTGTATAAACA
>Ga0272441_10006255_pt1 | contig 20090 bp, 18 predicted proteins | sample SSMProp6N_FD_193582 | JGI IMG/M metagenome (GOLD analysis project Ga0272441, IMG submission 193582) | Marine sediment archaeal communities from Little Sippewissett salt marsh, Falmouth, MA, United States - SSM-Prop-6N | ecosystem: Environmental > Aquatic > Marine > Wetlands > Sediment ...
GGCCAGACTGCGGGAACTGCAGTTACGTTCACTGCGACCGCGACCGATCCAAATCCTGGTGACACCATCAGGTACAGGTTCTGGGTCAAAGGACCTGGAACTGCAGGCTGGGAAGTTAAGAGTGATTGGAGTCCGAGCAACACGTGGACCTGGACAACAACTCCAGACGACGTTGGCAGCAACGAGATCAGCGTATGGGTTCGTGACGACAAACATGCCGACATTAACCATCTGGACAGCGAGAAGAAGATCGCAAGTTATGTGATCAATCCGCCTGCAAACCAGCCGCCTGTCGCAACGGGCATAACGCCTAACCGGCTCAGCCCACAGGTTGTAGGGACGACCATCGTCTGGACCCCCAGCGCTTATGATCCCGATGGAGACACGATACTTTACAGATACTGGCTGAAAGGCCCGTCCACAGGTAACGCCTGGAAAGTTATGCGCGACTGGACATCCAGCAACACATGGACCTGGTCTACAGGTGCAAGTGACAATGGCCAGTATGACATTGCCGTATGCATTCGGGACGGAAAACATGAGACTGTGGGACATTATGACGATTGTGTTGGGTATACAGGGTACCAGCTCGTAAGGCCCATCACGAACCAACCACCCAAGGCGACCAGCCTTGTGCCTAACAAGCCCGAACCTCAGATAGCAGGAACGACGATAGTCTGGACTGCAGGAGCTTACGATCCTGATGGTGACTCGCTCCTCTACAAGTTCTGGCTGAGGGGCCCTTCCACGGGGGATGCCTGGACGGTGGCAAAAGACTGGAGTTACAGCAACACATGGACCTGGACTAGCAGCTCAGCCAATGTTGGTGAGTACGACGTCTACGTCTACGTAAGAGACGGAAAACATGCATCGTCAGGAAGCTACGACAGCGGAATTGGCCATTGGAACTACCAACTTGTAACGCCTATCGTCAACCAACCACCCGAGGCCACCAGCCTTACGCCTAGCAAGCCCGAACCTCAGATACCAGGATCGACGATAGTCTGGACTGCAGGAGCTTACGATCCAGATGGTGACTCGCTCCTCTACAAGTTCTGGCTGAGGGGCCCTTCCACTGGTGACGCCTGGACGGTGGCAAAAGACTGGAGTTACAGCAACACATGGACTTGGACTAGCGATTCCGCCAATGTTGGTGAGTACGACGTCTACGTCTACGTAAGAGACGGAAAACATGCATCGTCAGGAAGCTACGACAGCGGAACTGGCTACTGGAACTATCAGCTTTCAGTGCCCGTCGTGGCCAACCAGCCACCAGTGCTGAGTGGTGTCGCACCCAACAAGCCAAGCCCACAGATGGCGGGTTCCGTCATATCCTGGAAGGCTACAGCCTACGATCCAGATGGTGACGCCCTCCTCTACAGGTTCTGGCTGAAAGGTCCTTCAACAGGAAACTCCTGGACTGTTATACAGGACTGGAGCTACAGCGACACTTGGACTTGGTCCAGCGGCTCAACTGATGCCGGCGAGTACGATGTCTACGTCTACGTGAGAGACGGAAAACACGCGTCTGCCACAAGCTACGATAGCCGTATGGGATACGCAGATTACCAGCTGGTCCGCCCCGGAGGCGTCCACCAGCTAACTTTTGGTGAGACGAACCACGATCGTCCCTCTCTTCTGTATGCAGACGGCGGCTACCTTCTGGCCTACCAATCATGGGAGGCGGGAAGCTACTACCAGGGCGATGTATTCCTCGAAAGGTTAGACTCAAGCTGGAACCAGTTGAAAAAAGTCCAAGCTACCAGCAAACGCGCCTATGAAGACGCTCCTTCTGTCGTATACTATGGCGGGTACTATTACGCAGCCTACGTCTCTGACGAATACGGAAATTTCGATATATTCGTGAAAAAGTACGATTCGGACCTGAACTTGGTCGAGACTCGGAGGCTCACGACTTTAAGTTCGGATCAGGATAGGCCGTCGCTCGTCCGCGTAGGCAACGACTTTTACCTGGCCTACCAATCTTGGGAGACAGGTTCGTCTTACGGTGGCGATATCTTCATCGAGCGGTTTGACCAGTTCTGGAACTCTCAACGAAAGGTGAAAGTGACTCCTGAGAGGTCTTACCAGGACAGCCCGTCTCTAGTCTACGCAAATGGCCGGTTCTATGTAGCCTACACGTCGCAAGAGAGCGGAAACCTAGACATATTCGTCAAGACATATGACATGAACCTAAAAGAGCTGGAGAAGAATAAGCTTACATATTATTCTTCAGATCAGGACTACCCGTCTTTGTTCTGGCAGGATGACAAGTTCTACCTGGCTTATGGCTCTATGGAAGGAGGCGACTACGATCTGTACATGGAAGAGTTTGATTCCAGCTGGAATTTGCTCGAACGGTATCCTTTCGTCCAGAAACCCAATTCCCAGACCTGGCCATCTTTGGCTTACAACCCGCTTGACGGCCTTCTTTGGGTTGCCTACGTATCCCAGGAAGGCGCGGGCTGGAACATATTCGTCCAGCCTGTAGAGCCTGTAAGTACTGGAGACTGTTACGTCCTGATGGATTTCAGCTCCACCAGCGCTTATAGTCCGTACACCCTTTCCATCAAGTTCTACAATGGGGAAGGCACGCTTGCGGATCCTTCAAAGCTGGGACTGACCCGAAGCGAGACTGACGGCATGGTTGGGACTTTCTTGAGCAGGATATCGACGGGAACGTATCAGCTGAACTCCAGGTTTGAGGCACCTGGCCCCAGGACCTTCACAGTCTCAGGTACCTTGGACGGATGCAACATCGAGAAGACTGTGACCATTCAGGTCGTCTAAAGCGGCAAAAAAGACGAGTTCGATCTTGGGCCGATCTTTGGAGTGGATCGAGATGGGGAGTGTGATTGGATGGCGCCGATAGAGGTGCCGTCCTCCCAAAAACACTCAAGAATACAACTTGGCCAAAAAGAGGTGACAAAATATCAAAGGATCGTTTCAAATACTGCTTTATGCAGGTTCTCGTTGTATTGGGCTATCAGATCGTGGGCGCTCTTAATCGAATAGAGATACAGCAAAAGGGCTGCAACGAGAAGGACGAACTGCACATTTCTTGACATATCGCCGACGTAAACTTGACCTGCGCCACCTACGAAAACGGCAGCCATTAGGAGACCTATAACGATGGCAGAAATGATAGCGCCCTTTGTCACCTTTCCGGCGTACAAGAGACCAGCCCCTCCGAAGAAGAATATGGCGAGCAGCAAGGCGACAAAGCTTTTTTTCTTTTTCAGCTGGTAAAACACGATCTTCTCTTCATCCGGCATCTGACGAGCGTTCTGCCGAATCGTTTTGAACTCATCTTCTGCATTCATAGGACCACTCTCGCATGATCGCCTTTCCCATATAAAAGGCGACTGGACCGAAAGTATTTTAGAAAAATTATGCGTAATTGAGATCAAGGACGAAATCGGACAGGTGGACAGGACTTATGCTCATCCTTATAGTTACAATAATGGGCGCGATCTTCGTGGCCAGTTCTGCATATATGATATATTCAGATAAAAAAGGCCAGAGGAAAAGTTTGCAGAACGGGTGGCTGAGGTATATCAGATCCCCCTCCAATAATCAGGTTCGTGTTTGGGGGGCGATCACTGTAGTGGGTTTAGTTCTTCTCGCACCTGGTATTGCAAATCTTCTATCGTGGAATGTGCTTGCAAAAGACAGCTCCAATTCGCTTTTTTCAAATCTCAACGCGAAACCGTCTGGAGATCCCCTCACAACTTTGCCTTCGGAGCGGATAGATACGGTGCCTCGCGTCTTAGGTCAAGATGGGGATGGATCATATCGGAGGATAACCGTTACGTCTTCAGGTGGAAGCAGCAAAACCACTTCATCTGGTGGTGGAGGGAGCAAGTCTTCGTCTGATTCAGCCGACAAGTCATCTGATTATTCTGAGACAGGGACGACGTCAGGTCTTGAGGGCAAAGCTGTGGAATCAGATCTATCATCAGGAAAGTCTGGGGTGGGTGCCTCAACCAAAGATCCGGTAGATGCCATCGAACTTGCCAGTACCAGCGAGCCTGCTGGAACTTTAGACTTAAAGAAATTTACTGATGTTTCACTTCTAAAAGGGCCTGCTGAATCTGTAGACATTAAGAAGCTGGTCGAGTCAGCTCGTCCAACGGATCTGGTAGAAACTGGCGAGATCAAGAAACGTGTTGTGCCCTTAGATCCAAAAGAAACGGCAAAATCCTCAGAAATTGAGGTGGAAGAGAAGGATGCGGCTTCAGGTATATCTGATGAAGACATTGTTGGAGAAGACATCGATGCCAAAGCGGTTTCTGAATTCGAAAAAGAGGGGACATTAGATAGTGTGGACAAGGGCGCGGTTAAAGTTGATATAGGCACTGCGACATACGAGTCTTCAGAAACGATAACGAAAGCAGAATATTCTGACCCCATTACGGCACCTGAATCGCCAGATCTGAAAACAGTAATTAACTTTGCAGATGATTCTGCCAAAGATGATGTCAAGGTCGAAAAAGAGTTAGATGGGTTAGCCGATGTGGGTGATGTAGCCGATGCGGATAAAAGTTCCAAAGTCGAAGATTCGGTTCCAAAACTTCCCACAAAGGGGATATCTGAGATTAAAAACTTCGATATAGCTAGCGAATTTGGCAAGAAGATGGGCGGCCAGAAAGATCTTGGTGGCGTCAGCGTTGGAAGTTTCAGCACGGTGAATGAGTCTAACGGTTCCAAACTGGAGGACGAACTTAAGACTCCTGGGCTGACTTTGGAGTCTGCAAATGCAAATGGAATATCTGAGTTGAAAAAGATGGATTTGGAATCCGAGTTTAAGGACTTTACCAAAAATTCTGGTGGTTCGCGAGTTTTTGACGAATTCAGAAGGGCTGAGGCATCAGTCAACCTAACTGCCGATTCCAAGCCCGAAAACGCCACAACTCCATCGAAATCGTTGACTTCGCCTGACGTTTGACGGCACTTGAGGCGATCAACCTTCTGCAGGTTGGATGGAAAGTCTCTGGTCAACAACTTCCGGTCCAAGTTGGAAGTTGTTGACTTATGTTTCCATGCTATGCACATGGTGATATTGCACAGTTTCTGTCAGCCAGTCAGCTTATATTCGCCCTTTACCGCCCTTTTCCTTATTGCCAAACCACTTCGACCTCGTCGGTCCTGAAACCCGCTTTAACGCGAGACTCTGATATGGACGTTTTAACGCCGCTTCGGAGCATCAAAAGCCCAGTGTAGGCGATCATCGATCCGTTGTCGCCCATGAACCTCTTTTCGGGGACGTAGAACTTTCCATCCCGCTCTTCACACATAATCCGAAGCATCTCTCCGAGACGACGGTTGGCGCCGACCCCACCGGCGAGAAGTACTTCGCTCTTTTCGGCATGGGACATGGCCCGCTCGGTCACTTCCACCAGCATCGCAAAGGCAGTCTCCTGGAAAGAATGACACACATCTGCAAGATCATGATCTCGGGCGGCCTGGGCTGCGGCCGTGCTCAACCCAGAAAAGGAGAAATCCATTCCCTTGACCACATAGGGAAGTGGTATGTAATTCTGAGCCGATTTTGCCAGCTCTTCTATCTTGGGACCGCCGGGATGAAGGAGGCCAACCTGGCGAGCGAACTTGTCGAGGGCGTTTCCGACGCTGATATCGAGAGTCTCGCCGAATATCCTGTAGCGGCCCATACGCAAGGCCAGAACCTGAGAGTTTCCGCCGCTTACGTAGAGGACGACGGGATCTTTTGCCCCTGTCTTCCATTTTCCCACCTCGATGTGGGCGACGCAATGGTTTACTCCAACCAATGGCGCGCCAAACCTGAACGAGAGGGTTCGGGCAGCAGTGGCCACGGTCCTGAGACAGGGGCCAAGGCCAGGCCCTTGAGAGAAAGCGATCCCGTCTATCGAAATATCCTTCTCTCGCGCAACGTCCAGTACCGATTTTACGACGGATGCCATGTGCTCGGCATGATGTTGAGCCGCCTCTCTTGGATGAATCCCTCCTTTTGCCGGAACGTAAGTTGCACTTTTTTCAGCTATGACATCATTTTCATCGACCAATGCTGCGCTCAGGTTCCAGGCGGTGCCTTCCAATCCCAGTACTATCATTTCTTAGGTCCGCTCCTGCTATGTTGCCCAAAATCTCATTCTGACGGTCAAATCCAGCTCGCTATCCCGTATTCCTCTGGAAAAATCCTCTGTGGTACAAGTTACGGGTTGGTACAAGTCGAGGGCCGGTTCAAGAATCTAGGCCGATATCTTTTCGATATCTGATCCCATTGAACCAGATCCGTTTTATGTTGTCGTAAGCCTTCTTTTTTGCACCTTCGAGGCTTTTATCTCTTCCTACCACCGTCAGAACCCGGCCGCCGGTAGTGTAGAGTTTCTGGTTTCCTTCGGAATCGGTCCTGAAGGCGGTCCCGTTATGGTAAACCAGATCGTCAGGATCTATCTTATCCAGGCCCCTAATCGGCATGTTGGTGTAATGGGGGCCAGGGTATCCAGGTCGCTCTTCAGCTTCGCCGCTAGTTACAGGTTTTACGACCCGGCCGCTTATGGCGCAGATGCCCACACAGTAATCAGGAGACCATTCGAGCTCGATCGAGTCCAACTCTTTGTTCAAAACCGCTTGGGATAAGGAGTACATGTCGGTTTCCAGCCGGGGAAGGATCATCTCAGTTTCAGGATCGCCCAACCTCACGTTAATCTCAAGGACACGAGGGACTTTCTCGCCAGCTTCGTCTGAGACCATGAGACCAAAGTAGATCATCCCAGAATACTCAACGCCAGTCATCTCCTTGAACCTGGTTATGGTTGGAACTGCTATAGTCTCCATGATCTTTTCAGTCAGATCCCGATCCAGCCAGGGATGAGGCGAGTATCCGCCCATGCCGCCGGTGTTGGGATTGTTATCCCGGTTTGGGTTTACTGTGAGCTTGTTGAAGAGCCGTATTGCAACCTCTTCGTCAGAGGAAAAGGCTCTCTTGTAGTCCATGGCAGATTCCAGCGGCAAGACGACACTTCCGTCGGTCACCGCAAAGAACATCAGTTCTTGACCTTCAAGGCGTTCCTCAACGTCGATCCGCCGACCGGCATCGCCGAAGAGTTTCGGATCGACCATTACCCTTTCGACTGCTGAGAGTGCTTCTTCTTTTGATCCGCAGACGATGGATCCCTTGCCGGCCGCAAGCCCGTCGGCCTTGATCACCAGGTTCTTGCCAGGATTTTCGGCGTAAAAGTCCGATACATACTCTTTTGCCTTCTTCGGGTCGCTGAAGTTGCGATGTCTGGGCGCTGGAACGCCTATGCTTTCCAAGAAGTCTTTGGTATCGCACTTGCTGCCCTCAAGGATGGTGGCCTCTCTCAGAGGGCCGACGACTGCAAGTCCTTCTTCCTGAAAGAAGTTCACAATCCCGTCGGATAGATAGCCTTCGGGCCCTACGAAAGTGAGATCGACGTTATTCTTCTTGGCGAAGGCCGCAAGGTCCGGAATATCCTTGACTTGGGATCCTTTGACCAGAGCCATCTCGCACTTTTCCATCATGGTGCTGCCCGCGTTGCCAGGAGCCACGTAGACCTTCTCGACTTGAGGACTCCTGGCAAAAGCGTGAGCTATCGCGTTTCCCCTTCCGCCTGCATCAACAACCAGAACCTTTGCGCCAGACATGCGGTCTTGAGACGAGATGGCGGTAAATAAGGGTATTTGATGACTGCGTCGATCCGTGGGGTAGGTTATTAAAGTGGCATCGTCTACTCAGATGCTTTGTAAGTATCATGCCGCAATCTCAAAAGGTAAAGACGTGATTTGCCAAAAGTCGATTAAGTCTGTGGAGAAACGGAGGACAAAAACGACTGCGAGAATGCGGCCCAAAAGACCTCCAAGGGGTGAGTGACCCGTTATGTACTCAAGAGAACAATTGCTGGATACCATAAACAACAAAAACGTCGAGTTTCTCAGGCTGCAGTTCACCGACATCCAGGGAATGGTAAAGAGCGTATCGATCCCTGTGAACCGGCTGGGAAAGGCCCTGGATAGCGGAACTTCTTTCGATGGCTCCTCCATTGAGGGGTTTGCCAGAATTCAAGAATCTGACATGGTACTGCATCCGGACATATCCTCTTTTTCGCTTCTTCCCTGGAAGGCAAAGGGGGACAAGAACGTGGGCAGGCTCATCTGTGATGTCTACAAACCCAGCGGAGAGCCCTTCGAAGGTGACCCAAGAAACGTCCTGGCAAGGATGATGCAAAAGGCTGAGGATATAGGTTACACCATGAACGTGGGGCCAGAGCTTGAGTTTTTCCTTTTCAACAGAGTCAATGGAAAAGCCACCACCGAACCACATGACTCTGCAGGCTACTTCGATTTCGCTCCAATTGACCTTGCAGAAGATATTAGGCGCGAGATTATGCTGGCCCTCACAGAGATGGGACTAAAGATCGAAGCGGCCCATCACGAGTTGGCAATGGGTCAGCATGAGATCGATTTCACTTATGGCGAGGCCTTGAGGACGGCAGATAACGTGGTCACCTTCAGGTACGTGACCAAGACCATCGCGATGCAAAACGGGCTTGCAGCCACCTTCATGCCAAAGCCAGTCTACGGTGCGGCAGGATCTGGAATGCACATCAACATATCTCTATTCAAGGATGGGGAGAACGCCTTTTACGATCCAGAAGGACCGATGCAGCTGAGCGACCTTGCTCGGTACTTTGCGGGCGGGCTCCTCGATCATTCCAAGGCCATAACCGCGGTGACAAACCCGTTGGTCAACTCTTACAAGCGTCTGGTCTCTGGTTTTGAAGCTCCGGTCTACATAAGCTGGTCCGGGCCAAACAGGTCGTCACTGATAAGGGTTCCGAGCGGAAGGGGCCTTAGCACCAGGCTTGAAATGAGGTCGCCCGATCCTTCATGCTGCCCTTACCTCGCCTTTGCGGTGGTTCTTGCAGCGGGACTTGATGGGATAAAAAAGAAGATAGATCCAGGGGACCCAATAGACATGAACATCTACGAGCTCTCGGAAACTGAGCGGACAAGGCTCGGGATCGAAACTTTGCCCTCGGACTTGCGCGAGGCTCTCAGTTGCCTGGAAGAAGACAAGGTCATTCGAGATGCGTTGGGTGAACACGTATACACCAACCTAAACCGGCTTGGATCGCTGGAATGGGATAGTTACAACACCCACGTTCACCCCTGGGAAGTTAACCGGTACATAAACATAATCTGAGAAGGGGGGTCGCCTCAGGCGATCAACTTTCCCAAGTGCCGAAACGTATATAAACCGAATAGACACTGGAGACATGTGGGCCGGTAGCTTAGTCAGGTAGAGCGACAGGCTCTTAACCTGTAGGTCGGGGGTTCAAATCCCTCTCGGCCCGCTTTTTGCGGGGCTGTGGCCTAGTCAGGTATGGCGACGGGCTCCAGCGGTATATTGATGATGAGCAACGGGTCTGCTGAGGTTTCTCGACGGGGAAGCTGGTGATGATCCGTTGGAGCACTGAGATGTATTTCTCAGTATCGGAGAGACCCGTCGATCGTGCGTTCGAATCGCACCAGCCCCACTCTTTTTGATAACGCTCGGCTTAAATATCCAGAGGCTTTTAGCAAGGAAGGTGAGCGAAATGTATGACAAGATCATTACCATGTGCTGGTCCATAAAAGAGGTCAACAGGAACCTTGCAGACCGGGAAGATATTATGGTCGATTACTCGATCAGTTATCTCAACAAGACGTGCTCGAAACTCTCTGATATGTTGACCTCCGGCGGTCTTGATCTCGAAGAAAAGATCGACGTGGTTAACAAGGCAGGAGTATCCAAGGCGTTAACTCTGGGCGAGGTTGCTGATATGCTCAACGACGCAAAGAAGATCATCGAGTTCAATCTCATAGATAACGTGAACCGGTGGGCTCAATCCAAATCAGAAAGCGCCTGACAGCAGAAAATGTTTGAGCCCCTCAGGAAAAAAGGGAGGGCGAAAGATCGCTTCGAGCGCCTCAGAACTCATAGGGCTCATCACATATCAGCTAACCATTTTTCATCATCGGCGCTTCGTAGTGCGATTTCGGTCTTGGCTCAATAATTTTATCGTTCTGCTACAATCATCTCATCTTCTCGGCAAGTACTAAAATGATTCTCTGGATTTCTGATACAGGAAAGATCCATACCCACAACCAAAGATCTTTAGTCGTAGGGTTACGAGGAGTTGAATCATGGTGAGAGTAGGGGCGCATGTTTCCATTGCAGGTTCGATAGACAAAGCAGTCGACCGGGCTCGCGACCTTGGATGTGACACGTTTCAGATATTCTCCCGAAACCCAAGAGGGTGGGGGTTTAAGGAGCTTTCAGGGGATGTAGTCTATGAGTTCAGGCGAAAGCTGGAAGATTCAGGAATGTACCCGCCTGTAGATCACATGCCATACCTTCCCAACTTCGCATCGCCCAAAGAAGAGGTTTACCAGAAATCGATTGTGGCGCTCGAAGTGGAACTGGATAGGTGTGACGCTTTGGGGATACCTTACCTCGTAACCCACCTTGGAAGCCATCTGGGATCAGGAAAAGAAGAAGGGCTGAAAAGGACTGTAGGGGCCATCCAAGAAGCTCTATCACATGCCGAAAACCAAGTGATGCTCCTGCTCGAAATCACCGCCAATACCAAAAACAGCATCGGAGGATCTTTTCAAGACCTGGGATGGATAACGGAACAGGTGGATGACGCCGACCGGATCGGGCTTTGTTTTGACACATGTCACGCCTTTGCAGCCGGTTACGAGCTAAGGACAAATGAGGGTCTGGAAAATACCTTAGAAGAGATCGAAGGATTAATCGGACTGGATCAGATGAAGGTGATCCACTTAAACGACTCCAAAGGCGAACTTGGCTCGAAAAAAGATCGGCACGAGCACATAGGCCTTGGCAAGATTGGGCCCGACGGCTTCAAAGTGATTCTTCGAAATTCCGTGATCCGGTCTAGACCCTTGATCCTCGAAACGCCCACCGATGAGCGAAGGGATCATTCCGGTAACATAAAGACAGTGAGAGATCTAGCGATGATGGAGACCTTGGATGTTCCTGACTGAGAAGTGGAAGGATTTGGCCCTTCTTGGGTTCTTGGCCATTTACAGCTCTTTCGTTCTTGCCCATTTCTGGGTGCAACCTTATTTTTTGACCTTGCTTTTGCTCCCTGCGCCGATTATACTTTCGGCTCGGCTGCAAAATCCCAAGATGGCCGTGATCATGTTCCTATCGGCTGCAATCTTGGGACCTTTGACCGAGACTTGTTGCGTCTTGGGTGGGCTATGGACCTACGCAGACACGGGAGGACTTCCTTTTGTGCCAATCTGGAACTGCGTTGCATGGGCCTGTTTTCCTCCTGCCCTTTGGCTTGGCGTAAAGATATTTTTAAAAGAAGACGTCCCAAAAACCGCAAATCTGCGGTCCCTCGCCTTTGCCCTTCTCGGAATTGGGCTGATGACAGCGCTTTTCATCTATTCGGAAAAACAGGGCGGTCCCACGGTAATCTTGGGGTCGATCATGGCAATCGCTCTCGTCGCGATCACCCGCAACAAAGCCACTCTCCTAATGATGGTAATGGCTCCAGTCATGGGCCCCATAGGAGAATCGCCTGCCATAGCCGCGGGCGCCTGGCATTATGCAGTGGCTGCACAGGTCATGGAGCTGCCAGCTTACATGATCCCAGCTTATGCCATATTCGGCACGCTGATAGCTCATTTCTCTCAGATGGCATGGGCACTTTCCAACGGCGATTCCCGTGCCCAAATTCGCAAAATTTGAAGAGGAAGAAGCAGGTTGTGCATGTCAATCATTGAACTTGTGTCCTGAATGTTGGTCTTGGGTGTAAGTCATTAGAGGAAAGGCTCGTCTTGCTGTTGAAGCTCGATGTGAGGGGCGAAGTATACCCTGCCAGATAGCAAAGAAGCGAAGGCGGCGCCGTATTTGTATTGCAGGGTACCTGGTGCGAAGAGGCGCCAGACGGACGATAGTCCGAAAGGTATATGATATTCATAGGAGAACAATGAGTATGATGGCTTCCGTCAAGATAAAGCGGCATTTGATTCGAGAAGTCGAAGCGAACGAATCTGAGTTAGAAGAACTGGACAAACTTTCCAAAGAAACGAGGGAAAGGGGCGTTTCTTGGAAGAGCCTCAAGGCAGAACTCGGGTTATGAGCTTCGAGGTGCTTTTACACCCGAAGAGAGTTAAACGGGTGATAACCAGGCTTCCTCGCGCTCATCAGAAGAAGTTGAAATATCTGATCGATCAGCTCGCCGAAGATCCTCATCTTTTCTCAAGGTCAACACAGATTTCCAGCGGTAATCTCACGAAGGCAAATTTCGACGTCAAGCGGTGCAAAGGCCGCACGAACCGCTTCAGGGTCAGGTTTGGCGATTTTCGGCTAGTTTACGAGGTGGACGAGGAGGAAAGGCTCGTCTTGCTGCTGAAGCTCGATGTGAGGGGCGAAGTCTACCCTGCCAGATAGCGGTGGAGCGAACGTCAGCGCCGTATTTGTATCGCCTGGCGCGAAGAGGCGCTCGGCGGGCGATAGTCCGACACTTTTCGGCCTTGGGGGATCTATAGAAGAAGTGGGAGCAGCAGGCTGACGATGGACGCGAGGCCCGATGCTCGCTCGAAGACCATCTCTTTCGGCGACCTTTTCAGTTCATTCAGCTTTTTCATAACAATCAGAAGGCCCGTCACGATTGCTAAGAATCTGATAGCAGCATTTAGCAGGTTTGATTGGGTTGGCTTGATTACACTATTGAAGGAATTATTGGTAGGAATTAATTCCAACTTGAAGAAAAACATATATCTATCAGTAATTGTGATGGAATTCCCATAATAACCGTATGGATATTTACCCGAAGGAGGGAGACTGTGAACGTCAAAGACTTGTTAATACAAATTATGCTGATATTTTGTCTCAGTGTATCAGCAGTATCGGCTACAAATCCACATATAACAGCGACCACCAATATAAATCCTGGTAACTTCTGGTCTCTGGATTCTGAACAAAGCCCGAGCAAGGGCACCGTTGACATTATTTTGACAGGCAGCGGAGATCCCGTGGCACTTCCCGTGGAAGCTGTTCTCGCCATAGACAGCTCTGGCAGCATGTCAACAAACGATCCGGATACGGATCGTCTCGCGGCTGCCGTGAGCTTCGTGAATATCATGAGTCCTGATGAGGATACGATTGGCTTGGTTAGCTGGGACGACAATATCGATTTTGAGATTTCCCCTACAAGTAACTTCGAAGAGGTAACCACCGGGATCTACAAGGTCGATTCCGAAGGCAATACGGACCTGGACGAGGGCCTGAATACTGCAATCGATATCATGAACGATGATGACCGTGTCTTTAAAACGATAGTGTTCCTCTCAGATGGAGACGGAAGTTACACGCAGAGCGGAAATTCCGGATCGCCTGCAGACCGTGCCAGGCAGATGGGGATAGTCGTCTACACGATTGGCCTAAACGTCAACGGGAAGCCTGTGGAAGAGAAACTCAAAGATATTGCCACGACGACAGGTGGAAAGTATTATGATGCCACGGACAGCAGCTCTTTGAAGAGCTTCTACGAGGAGATCGGCAAGGCGGTTTTGAACATTGCCGGAAGGGACGTTATGGTCAGATATGCAGTGCCAAAGAACGCCATCATTGACAACTACAAGATTAACAAGCCTCGCGAAATCGTGGAGGGCAGCACAAAAGTGCTCACCTGGAACGTTGGCACCATGTCAATAGGAGAGAAGTGGAAGACCTCCTTTGACGTGAGCTTTATGGGAGGGGGCGTCTACACTCTCGGAGCTGCGCCCTACTCGAAGGTTGATTATGCCAAGTATGACGGGACCTCAGGAAATCAGGCGATCCTTGGACACGAAGTCATGGTCTCTGAAGCTGGGACCTTTGCCCTCACTGGAAAGGGGTTCGGTGGTAGCAATGACGATCCCGAAACCAAAGTGACCGTTATCAAGGAGATCATTCCAAACGCTGAAGCGACCTGCCCTGACATAAAGTTGACAGTTCAGATGCCACCTAATGAGTACTACATAGATGTCGTCTTCGCCCTAGACACATCTGCCAGCATAGAGTATTTAGGCTTAGCACCAGTGATGACAAATGCTGTAATGGGGCTGCTTAAGTCACCAGTATTTAAGGAGCGTGGCGTAAGAGTGTCTATCGTCAGTTGGGATGAAGGGCCTGCAGATCTTAGTACTCCGCTAACTCATGTCGTCACCGGGAACGATAGGTGGATACGTGACAACTTCACCCGTCTGAACAACCTCTTCGGAGAGATGGACCGTACGAATTATGGAGATGGACTTGAAGAAGCCATAGCCGCATTAGACGAAGAACCGCCAAAAACAGCCGATTCTTATGTCACCCGAAGGATCATAGTGTTCGTAACCGGTGAGAGTGAGTTCACCCCAGGCGACTGGGAACGTCAAATCGACATAGCCAAAGATAAAGGGTACATTGTGTATACAGCTGGTCTGAAGATAGATGAGCAGAAAACACCTGAACAATATCGTAATCTGAATATGTCCAGTAAAACTGGAGGACACTTTAATCCCATCGATGACATTTCTGAGATAGAAGGTGTGATAGAAAAGATTACTACAGAACTCAAGAACCTGCCTGTCGCAGATAACGTAATATTGACCGACACGCTGTATCCTTACCTGTTGGTTGGTAAAGCAAATGTCGACGTACCAGAGGATACAAATCTAGATTCGATATACCGGAACACCGATGGCAGCACAACCCTTGTCTGGAACCTGCACAGCATGAGTGGCGGCCGGAATAAGACTCTCACCATTCACCCATCTCTGATGATCAGCATTCCTGCTGACGTCAACAGTGAGGGCAGGAAAGAAGAGATCTACGGTATCGATGGGACGACTCTAAACTCCAATCTCAGGTACAATTGGCTGGTGGGATCAAACAAAGGATCACGGGGACCGATAAAGCTTCCAAAAGGTGAGATCCGGATAAACTGCGGAATGCCACTCGAAAAACCAAGCACCTGGACCGCTCCCGCTGTTGAACCCGAGCCGGTACCGGTAAGCGCAGAGGAGCCTGTTGAGGAGGAAAGCAACAAAATCCCTGGTTTCGAGACAGTTATTTCCATTAGCGGAATTTTGGCAGCGGTTTATGCCTTCAGAAGGAGATGAGGAGGATAACTCCTCCTTAGCCCCTGCATTTTTATATTATCTTTTTCTTTGTAACAGTTACTTAAGGTCATCGCCGCGACATCCTCTGGACCCGTCCTCCTCGTGCTTCCAGCCATCTTGCGATATGAGTCTGGCAAGGGCATGAAAGAAAAATGCTAAAAGTTTGCCCGAGAGCTTTTGGTAAGAGCATGTCTATCTGCGCCAGCGATGAAACAGCTTTGCGAATCTGCTGTATATTACAATCATCATAGATGATCCGGTGAGCGGGAAAGTGGGCGCCGAGGGCGGGTGCCTCTCATCATCCTGCCCCCCAGAATGATCGATTAACTCCGGAATGGCCCTACCGGCATCATGTGGTGATCTAGGAAGGAAGCTGAAGATCTCGTCGACCTCGGGAACCTGGCCTTTGAAAATCGCCCCTTCTACACTACCCCGCTTGATCCCCCGATTATGAGTTTACAGATGCCAACTAATATATCGTGAAAGCCCTCTGTTCGTTGAGGTGTTGGAATGGTGGAAGTGCATAAAGTTACGGGCTCGCCTTTTGACGGCAACGTCTACTTGATTATGGACAAAATCCCTGCCCTGATCGATACAGGAATGGACCCTGAGCCCACTATCAGGAAGATCGAAAAGTACATGGACCCAAAAGACATAGAACTCATAATTCTCACTCACAGCCATCACGATCACTCTGGAGGAGTCATCAGGATGAAAGAGGTCACAGGCGCTAAGGTCCTGATCCACGAAGATGAGGCAGGATTCATGGGCGACGATCTTGCCACCGTGGCTTACCTATTTGGCAAATCCTCGCCAGACATAAAGGTGGACGGAACCCTCAACGAGGGCGACGTTATCGACCTTGGCGAGTGGAAACTTGAAGTGATCCACACGCCTGGCCACTCACCTGGTTGCATCTCGTTATACGAGCGCAGCGCCAAGGTCCTCTTCTCTGGCGATACCGTATTTCCTCAAGGGAACATAGGGCGAACAGACCTTTTCGCCGGATGTACCGAGGACCTGATCAAGTCGATAGAGCGGCTCGTCGAACTGGACGTGGAAGTGCTCTACCCAGGCCACATGGAAGTGACCGACAAAAATGTGAAATCCCAGATACAGGCCAGCCTCAGGTTTGCGAGGAACGCTTTGTAGGCTAGCCAGGTCCCAAAGACAGATAAGACAGATACGATTACAATTGGGCAAGGCGGATAGAATGGACGACGAGAAGAAAGAAGTGACCGAAAAGAAAGGCGCCAAAAGGGGAAGTCCGGTGGCCGAATCAGCCTCATCAGGCACCTCTGACGGCAAGGACAAAACCGCCCAGATGATGGCGCTAGAACAAGAGTCGATCATCCAGACCTATACGAGACAACCGATCCTGCTGGTGCGCGGGTCCGGTGCCAAAGTCTGGGACGCCACAGGAAAAGAGTACATAGACTTTGTCGCTGGAGTTGCAGTAAACAGCGTGGGCCACTGCCACCCCTTGGTGGTAAAGGCGATACGGGATCAGGCAGAAAAGCTGATCCACACCTCAAACATTTACTACACCGAGAACCAGATATGGCTCGCAAGCGAGCTCAAGACCTTGACCGGGATGGACAAAGCCTTCTTCTGTAACTCTGGCGCCGAAAGCATCGAAGCTGCAATCAAGCTCGCCCGCCGGGTCACGGGAAAGTCAGAGATGGTGGCAGCAGCCAAATCCTTCCATGGAAGAACCATGGGGTCCCTTGGCCTGACCCATAAGCCAGCCTACAGAGAGCCGTTCAAGCCACTCAAAGAAGCAAACTTCGTCCCCTACGACGACTGCGAAGCCCTCAAGGTCGCCGTGAACGAGAACACCTCAGCAGTCATCCTCGAACCGGTTCAGGGCGAAGGCGGCGTGAACGTTCCAAGTCGAGATTACCTGAAAGCCGCCCGCCAGATATGCGACGACGCTGGATGCTTGTTGATACTAGACGAAGTCCAGACCGGCTTTGGCAGAACCGGCAAATGGTTTGGAAAAGAGCACAGCGGAATTTTGCCAGACATTATGACTCTGGCAAAAGCGATCGGCGGAGGCCTACCACTCGGCGTCATGATGGCAGCAGAATCAGTCTCCGATGCATTCCAAAAGGGCGACCACGCATCGACTTTTGGCGGAGGTCCCCTGATTTGTGCAGCGTCCCTTGCCGCCATCGAGGCGATCAAGACGGAAAAGATGGTGGAAAGGTCCGAAAGGATGGGCGAGTATCTACGTTCCGAAATTGCAGAGAACCTGGACGTCGAAGAAGTCAGAGGCCTTGGCCTGATGGTAGGAATCGAGCTGAAAGAGGACTGCTTTGAGATCGTAAACCAGGCCCGTGAAAAAGGCGTCCTTTTAAACTGCACCAGCGAACACGTCTTAAGGATGGTCCCGCCTCTTGTCATCGGCAAAGAAGAAATCGACCGCGTGGTGAGCGTTCTTGGAGAGATTCTGCAAAAACCTTAGACCAAGCCTTGGCAAGCTGAAACCTTACGTCGCCGGAAAAGGCATCAACGAGATCGCAGCCCGATACGGTTTTGAGCCAGGTGAAGTTGTAAAGCTCGGAAGCAACGAGAACCCCTACGGCCCAAGTCCCAAGGTCTGGGACGCGATGAGAAAAGTCCGGCCCGAGATCTATCCAGAGCCCGAAGGTCTCATCCAGTCACTGGCCGATTACGCCATATTTCCAGAAGAACATGTCGTGATCGGAGCCGGAATGGACGGCGTGATGGACACCCTTTCCAGGCTCTTTCTCGATCCGGGCGATAAGACCTTGATCTACACTCCGACCTTCAGCTACTATGAGATATTGAGCACAATGAGTGGAGCTGAATCAACCTTCCTTCCGAGAGGACACAATTTCGAAGCGCCGACTGAGATCGCCGAAGGCGTCAAGATGATATTTATCTGCTCGCCCAACAACCCCACAGGAAATGTCATCTCCGAGTCCGATCTTCGAGAGATCGTGGAGACGACTGACGCTATAGTCTTCCTCGACGAAGCATATGCCGAGTTCAGCGACCAAAACTTCTTTGGTCTCGTCGACGATTACGAGAACCTGGTGGTGGGAAGGACCATGTCCAAAGCCTTTGGCTTGGCTGGGATGAGACTTGGCTATGCAGTCTGTCCACCCTGGATCGCAGACCAATACCGCAGAGCGGCCCCACCCTTCTTCGGCGTTGCCGTCACTTCTGTTGCGGCAGGGGTTGCGGCCTTGGAGGATCAAGGCTACATGATGAAGTCGGTAGAAAAGATCCAGGCGGAAAGAGATCGGCTGAGGAACGCGGTGCCAAAGTTCCATCCATCAGGTGGAAACTTCCTCTACCTGGAGACCGAAATGAAGTCGGGCCAGATGGCAGAAGAGATGCTGAAGCGAGGCATCATCATCAGAGACTGTTTCTCTTTTAGAGGATCTGGCGATCGGCACATCAGGGTGACAGTCGGAACGCCCAAAGAGAACGATAAGTTCCTTCAAGCTTACGGGGATATAGTCAGATAGTCGTTAGATTGCGGTTGGATATTGATCGTTTCAGGTAAATCATGAGAATCGCACTCACTGGAACTCCAGGAACTGGCAAAACCTCAGTTGCCAGGCTTTTGCCATACAGAGTTTTAGACATCAACGCCCTGATCAAAGATGAGATGCTACATTTGGGCAGTGATCCCAATCGGGGATGCCTCGTAGCGGACGTGGACGCCCTGGAAAAGAGGATCAACGAGCTTGCAGGTGCAAAGCCTGATGAAGATGTGGTCTTGGAGAGTCATTTCTCTCATCAGTTCGCGCCAGTGGCGATAGTGCTCAGAACTTCGCCAAAAGTGCTCAGAGATCGGCTGGCAAAACGTGGCTATTCAGAAAAGAAGATAAAGGAGAACCTAGAAGCTGAGGCACTGGACGTGATCTTAGTAGAAGCTGTTGAGTGGTGCGACCAGGTTCACGAGATCGACACCACCCAACGATCGGCTGAAGAGACGGCTGACCTGGTCACAAAGATAATCCGGGGCGAGGCAAAACTCCCACCCGGAAAGATCGACTGGACGGGGGATATCGATTGGATCGGAGAGATGGATTGTGACCCTGGATGATCTGAGGGGACGGGCTGTGGTGGTGACCGAGCCATTGGCAGCTCTTGCCGAGCGTTCGGGCATATCGCCAAACCAGACCTCTTTGCTTTCGCTTCTCTTCGCTGCCGCGGGGGCGCTGGCTTACTACATATCAGCAGAACGGCCCTTGGCGTTATACGTTGCAGCTCTGATGGTCATTTTGAATGCTGCCTTCGATGCCATCGATGGGGCACTTGCCAGGAGGACAGGACGGGCCCACCCAAGAGGCGATTTTTTGGATCACATCATCGACAGATATGCAGACATGTTCATCTTGACCGGGATAATTCTAGGTGGATACGTCTCCTCGATTTTGGGGGTCTTTGCAGTGATGGGTGTTCTCCTCACAAGTTATGTGGGAACTCAAGCCCAGGCCCTGAACGTAGGCCGGTTCTATGGAGGGGTTATGGGTCGGGCTGATAGGTTAACTTTGATATTCTTGGCAACAGTCGCCAACGCATTTTACGTAAAAGGAATCGCAGGTCTTGAAATTTTGGGATGGGCAGTGGTTCTGATAACAGTTGCAAGCCACATAACTGCAATCCAGAGAATCTTCCACATCTGGAAGAAACTCTAAATCGCCAGCCGATCTCTAGAAACAGACTTGCGAAGCTGGAACATCTCTACCATATCGCCAATATGTCTGGCCAATTCTTTGACGAAATTGAAGGTAGATTCCATATCGTCACCCCCTCCTGCAACTATAGTCATAAACCGAAAGATTGATACAATATCGCGCTAATATATTGTCATGCCTAAATCAGAACAGATCCACATTCAAAAACACATTAGTCTCGGGGAACTTAATAAGAAA
>Ga0272441_10006256_pt1 | contig 20090 bp, 13 predicted proteins | sample SSMProp6N_FD_193582 | JGI IMG/M metagenome (GOLD analysis project Ga0272441, IMG submission 193582) | Marine sediment archaeal communities from Little Sippewissett salt marsh, Falmouth, MA, United States - SSM-Prop-6N | ecosystem: Environmental > Aquatic > Marine > Wetlands > Sediment ...
GATTACCACGGCCCAGGCGGCGGTGGGTCGGATACGGCCGGGGCAGCGGATATTTATCGGTTCGGGATGCGGTCAGCCTCAGGCGCTGGTGGAGGCGTTGTTGCAGCGGGCGGGGGAGTTGGAAGGATCGGAGATAATTCACATGATAACGACGGGGGAGGAGGGATATCTTCATAGGGAGTTGGCGAAATATTTTCGGATTAACAGTTTTTTTATTGCGGGAGATTTTCATGACGGTCCGGCGATGAGTTTGAGCGATTATACGCCGCTGTTTTTGTCGGATATTCCGCAGCAGTTTCACTCGGGTCGCCTGCCGTTGGATGTGGCGCTGATACAGGTGACGCCCCCGAACGAGCAGGGGATGTGCTCGCTGGGCATCTCGGTGGATATTGTGAAAAGTGCGGCGGAGAACGCGAATCTGGTGATAGCCCAGGTGAACGGGCGCATGCCGTGGACGATGGGGGACAGTACGATTTATACGCATGATTTTGATTGCCTGGTGCCGGTCGAGAGGGAGTTGTTGGAAGACAAAAGGGCCGAACCGATTGAGACGACGCATCAAATCGCCGAGAATATCGCGGCGCTGATCGAAGACGGCAGCACGCTGGAATTGGGTCACGAACGGATATCGCAGGCGGTGCTGGAAAATTTGGGTCAGAAGCGTGATCTGGGTTTGCATACGGAGGTGATTTCGGATGCGGTTATCGGCCTGGTGGAGTCGGGGGTGATCTCGGGGGTGCGGAAAAATATCGATCAGGGACGGATCGTGGCGAGCACCTGTATGGGGACGCGCAAACTGTATGATTTTGTGGATCAGAATCCGTTGTTTTCGTTTCGGCCGATCGAGTATGTGTGTAATCCGCTATTGATTAGCCAACAACATCGGATGGTGGCGATTTGTACCGGTTTAGAGGTGGATTTGACGGGGCAGATTAGCGCAAATTCATTGAAGAGCAAGTATTTTTCGGGGATCAGCAACCATATGGATTTTGCCCACGGGGTGGCGCAATCGCCGGGGGGTAAGTTGATCGTGGCGTTGGATTCGACACGCAGTAAGGGAAAGATTTCAAGAATTGTATCGCAGTTGAGTCATGGCGCCGGGGTGTCGGCGACGCGTTGGGAGGTTCATTATGTGGCGACGGAATATGGGGTGGCGTATTTACATGGCAAGAATCTGCAGGACCGGGCGATGGCGCTGATTAGTATTGCGCATCCTGATTTTCGGGAAGCCCTGTTAACAGAAGCGATCCAAGGTCAATATGTTCGCTCTGATTTGTCGGAGTATGAAGGTAAGATACTGGTGAGTCCGCAGGAATTGCGGACGTCGATGGTGCTGGAGGACGGGACGCAGGTTAATTTCCGTCCGATGCACCCGACCGACGAAAAGCCGACGCGGTATTTATTTGATAATTTGTCGCAGGATACGATTTATTATCGCTTTATGTCGCATATTACACGGGTGCCGCAGAAACAAATTCAGAATTTTGTTTACATAGATTATCGGGGGGATATGGCGATAGTGGGGACGCTGCCCGAGGCGCATGGCGAAGATATTATCGCGGTGGGTCGGTATTATCTGGATCCGCGGACGAATCGGGCGGAAGTGGCGTTTACGGTGCATGATAAATGGCAAAACCGGGGGATAGGGGCGTTTTTATTGAATTATTTGATAATGATCGCCAAACAGAACGGGATCGCGGGTTTTACGGCGGAGGTATTGGGGGATAACCGGGCCATGTTGGCGGTGTTTCATAAGAGTAATTGCAAGATCAGTTCGGAAATGGAGGAGGGATTGTGCAGTATGGTGCTGGACTTTGTTTAAGTGGGCTTTGGGATGAACCGGGCGCCAAACTGCATGCCCGATGAGCACGTATTTGAAAATAATATATGCCTAACCTCAATTTTACAAAACTTCAATTCCCAAGTAAAACACATTCCTTTGTAACTCTTTTATAATCGTTTTATGAAAATATAACAAGGTGAATTGTGCCTGAAACTGAAATTTGATTGCAACGGTCTTGATCCGGGAGTCAACAAAAAACCCGCTAACCTGTTGCTGTCAGCGGGTTTATATTTTTTTAGCGGGGGGAGGGTGCTATTTTTTGGTCAATTGGGTTTTTAGTTTTTGGATTTGTTCGGGAGTGGTTTTTTCGGTTGATGTTTGTTGGAACATATTGATGAAGTGTTCGACTTCGTTGGGCGCGATGGGGAAGCCGACGTTGCCGTCGGGTCCGTCGGAGGTGATTAGTTTTTTACCGTCGGCGTCGAGGATGACGAACCAGGGGATGCCGCCGGGTTGGTTGTCGCGGATTTTAGCGGCGAATTCTTTGCCGCCGATCATGCTATCCTGGTCAATTTTGACGATAATGTAATCCTGGGATATGATTTGGTTGATTTCGGGGATGAGGAGGTAGTCGTCGAGTTTGTGGCAGTAGCCGCACCAGGGGGCGCCGATGCGGAGGAAGACTTTTTTGTTTTGTCTTTGGGCCTGGGCAAGGACGCGGTTATACACGTCGTCGGCGTTAAGGGGTTTGGGTTTGCAGAGATCGAGGAAGGCGAGGACTTTGGCGGGATCGTGATTGGGGCCTTCTTCGAGGATGGAGGTGTTGAGGTTGGCGATGATTCCGCCGCGGTTGTCGAGGATGGTCAGGTGGGGGACGCCTTTGAAGTTGGCGCCGTATTTTAAGGCGACGTCTATATGTTTGTCAAAGCGTCCGATGTCGATGTGGATGAGTTCGTATTTGTTGGAGATCAACTGGCTGACGGGTTTGTCTCCTTTGAGGGTTGTGTCGAGTTTAGCGCACCAGCCGCACCAGTTGGCGCCCCATTGGATGAGGACGCATTTGTTGTTCATGGCGGCCTTGGCGAGGGCAGTGTCGATTTGTTGTTGGGCGTCGGCTTTTTCATCGTAAACCGGTGGCGGTTTGGTTTGTTGGTTTTGGGCGTCCTGGGCGGAGGCGGTGTTGATCAGAGGGATGATTAAGGCGAAGGCGAATAACAATGTGAGGGTTTTAATGGTGTTCTTGCGGTTCATGCTTTGCTCCAAAAAGTCAGATTCATTATGGTTCTTTTTCCCCAGGTCGTTGCCCTGGGCTGATATATAAAGCCCTCTCCGGGCTAAAACACTCCATTATAGTATAGTAGTGCTAAAAAAACAAAGTTATTCTTTTTTAGGCGCCGTGCAGGGGGTTTCCGAGCAGTTTTTCGGCGGTTTCGTGGAGGGATTCGGCGAAAGTGGGGTGGGCGTGGATGGTGGCGACGAGTTCGTGCAGGGTGCATTCGGATTTGATGAGGACGGCGATTTCGTGTATGAGGTCGGAGGCGTGGGGGGATAGCAGGTGGGCGCCGAGGATACGATCGTCGGGAGCGGCGATGAGTTTAACGAAGCCGGCGGTATCGTGGTAGGCTTGGGCGATGCCGGAGGCCATGAGGGAGAAAGTGGCGATTTTAATGTCGGGGTTTTGGTCCCGGGCCTGTTGTTCGGTTAATCCGACCGAGGCGATTTCGGGGTGGGTGTATATGGCGGAGGGTACGACGGTGTAGTCTTCGGCGTCGGATTTGCCGAGAATAGTGTGGGCGGCGACGGCGGCCTGGCGGGAGGCGACGTGGGCCAGTTGCACTTTGCCGGTGACGTCGCCGATGGCGAAAATGTTGGGTATGTTGGTGCGGCACTGGGGATCGATTTTGATATAGCCTTTTTCGGTTTCGACGCCGATTTTATCCAGGTTCAGAGCGGAGGTGCAGGGGGCGCGGCCGGTGCAGATCAGGGCGAGATCGGTGTCGAGGACTTTATCGCCTTGCAGGGTGGTTTTGACGCCGGTGTCGGTAATTTCCATTTTTTCGACGGGAGTGGCGCAGTGAACGTCGATTTTCATTTTTTTGAAGATTTTGGTCAGGGCGGCCGAGATGTCGAGATCAGCCATGGGGATGAGCCGGTCGAGCATTTCAACGACGGTTACTTTGGTTCCGAGTTCGGCCAAGACGGTGGCGAATTCGCAGCCGATGTAGCCGCCGCCGACGATGAGCAGGGATTTGGGAAGGGTTTCGAGGTCGAGAATTTCGTCGCTGGTCATGATTTTAGAGAGATCCTGGGGAAAGATCGACGGGACGATGGGGGCGGAGCCGCTGGCGATGATGATATTTTCGGTTTCGAGGATTTGAGGATCGCCGTCTTTAGGCTGGACCTGGACCTGGTTGGCCGAAAGGATCGAGCCTGTGCCATCGAAAATGTCGATCCGGCGGTTTTTGAGGAGCATTTCAACACCGGCTTTGAGGCGGCGGACGACGCTGTTTTTTCGCTTGATCATGGCGGGCAGATCGACGGACCATTGGTCCACTTTTATGCCGAAATCCTGGCTGCGGGCGATTTGGGCGGCGAGTTCGGAGCTGTGGAGCAGGGTTTTAGTGGGGATGCAGCCGACGTTGAGGCAGGTTCCGCCGAGGTATTTATTTTCGATGACGGCTGCTTTTTGGTGGTTGTTGCCGAGATGGAGAGCGGCGACGTACCCGCCGGATCCGGAGCCGATAATGACGACGTTATATTTTTGCATGGTCAAATCCTTTACTCTGGTTGTCATGGCACACGCTGAAATCAGTATGTAATTCAAATAGTCTATTAAGGTCGGCAATTTCAAGCAACAGGAAAGTTTTTAGTAATTCGACGGTTTGAAAAACTTAAGTGTAATGACAACAATGGGTTATGTCGAGCATGGGTGTTGGCCGGGTGTTGGGGGGCAGTATTTTTTGCTTGAAAAATATGGTTTTATCTTATAAAAAATATGATTCTGGAGTGAAAATATTTACACTAGTATGCTTTATGGGAGAACTGACAGTTATCATACCCATTTTAATTTTATTGGAAAGGAGCGCGTAATGTCTTCAAGGAAGGTTTGTTTTTTATTAGCCGGGGCGGTTTTGTTGTTTTCGGTGGCGGGTTTTTCGGGGGCGGATGTGATTAAATTTATGCGAAGTCCGGCGATATGCGACGGGAAAATTGCGTTTTGTTATCATGGTGATATTTGGATCGCCAACGACGATGGAACGGGGGGGTATCGTCTGACGAATCATGTGGCGAACGATACGAATCCGCGTTTTTCGCCCGATGGGCAGTGGATTGCATTTTCGAGCGATCGGATGGGGAATAATGATATTTGGATGACGCCGGTGGTCGGTGGCGAGCCACAGCAGTTAACTTTTCATTCGGCCGGCGATACGATGATCAACTGGACGCCGGATGGCGAGCGGATAATTTTTCGGACATCGCGTATAGGCACGTGGGGGAGCCCGTTGTATTCAGTGGATTTGGCGGGGAGTTTGCCGGTTCCGTATCAGATAGACATCGGTTCGACGGGGATGATCAGTCAGAACGGTAATTTTCTGGCGTTTAATCGCAACAGTTATCGTAACGGGCGTAAGCATTATAAAGGCAACAGCAGCACCGATATTTGGGTGCAGGATTTGAGGACACAGGAGATTCGTCAGCTTACGGACGTTGATTTGCTGGATCATGAGAATCATGTGCAGGACTGTTTTCCGATGTGGGGCGCCGACGGGATGATTTATTTTATGTCGGAGCGGGACGGCACGTTTAATATCTGGAAAATCGATCCTGATGGGGGCGAGCCGGTTCAGGTGACGTTTCATCGGAAAGATGGGGTGCAGAGACCTTCGATCAGTCCGGACGGCGCCACGATTATTTATGAGAATGAGTTTGAACTGTGGAAACTGCCGGTGCCTAACGGTCGCCCGCAAAAGATCACGGTGAATCTGACATTCGATGCTAAAATGAATATGTTCGAGTATCAGACGGTGGAATCGGAATGCAGCAGTTTTGCGCCGAATTTTGACGGCAGTTATGTGGTGGTGGAGAACCTGGGCGAGATGTTTATGGTTCCGGCGGAGAAGAACGTAGGCGAGATCAAACGGTTGACCGATTCGTCGTGGAAGGAGCAGCCGCTCAGCTTTTCGCCGGACGGCAAGTACTTGCTGTATATGTCGGACGAGTCGCTGGAAGATGAGCTTTGGTTGTACGATACCGAAACCGGCGAGAAACGCAAACTCACCGATCACGAATCGCGTAAGAGTCAGATTCGCTGGTCGGGGGATTCCAGGTCGATCGCCCTGGTGGCCAACAATATTTTGTTCACGATTGATGTAGAGACCGGCGATATGGAGCGGGTGCTCTATCATGAAGGCGGCGTTACGGTAAGCGACTGGTCGCTGGACAAGAAATGGTTTGTGTTCACGCGAACCCTGGCTGACGATTATAACCGGGAGCTGTTCCTTTATAATGTCGATTCGCAGGAAGAAATGAACGTGACGCGGCATGACGAGCGCGACTCGGACGGCCACTTGTTGCCGGGTTATGACAAGATGGTGTTTATCTCGACGCGCGACGGCAGTTCACAACTGTATGTATTGCCCTTCCAGAAGGTGGTTGAGGATCCGGATGATCCGCTGCTCGCCGAGCGCCGGAAGGAACTGTCCGCCGATGAGCTGCGTGATGAAGAGGAGCAGCGGCGGCGACGTATCGAGCGGAAAATCGAAGAACGAAGGACCTCGAGTCGGGCTCGACGGATCGAAATTGATTTTGAGGGAATCGATCGTCGGGCGATTCGGTTGACGGGAGAGGGTGAGACCGCCAGTTCGATATTGCTGGTGACCGACAGCGGCAAGACGATATATTACGCCGGCAGCGACGCCGACGGATCGGGTTTGTTTAAGATAGGTGTGGACGGCAAGGGTAAAAAGAAGGTCGCCGAAGGCAGTACGCGGGATCTGAAACTAAGCCCCGATGGCAAGCAGTGGTTCGGCCGGGAGGGCCGTAAAGTCACCAAGATGCCCCTGGACGGCGGTAAAAAAAGCGAAGTGGAATTTACCTTTACGATTAAAGTCGATAAGCACGGCGCCTGGGAACAGATTTTCGAGGAAGCGTGGCGGGTGATGAAGTATCGTTTTTATGATGAAAACATGCACGGTTTTGACTGGGCGTCGATCAAGTCTTATTACAAACCGTTTTTGCAGTATGCCGGCGAGAATCAGGACCTGTATGATTTGACCAACGAAATGATCGGCGAGTTGAATGCCTCGCACGTGGGACTAAGCGGTCCTTCGGGCAAGGAGCGAACCAGGACTTATACGACCAAACTGCTCGGTTTTGAGATGGAGCCCCAGCGGGATTATTACCAGGTAAGTCATATTTACTGGAACGGTCCGGCGGATAAGGAATGGATCGACTTGAAAGTGGGCGATTATGTGATCTCGATCGACGGTCAGGATATTCAAGATGGTGATAATTACTGGAAAATTTTGAATAACCTGGTCAACGATTATGTGACCGTAGAGGTGAATTCGAGGCCTTCGCAGCGCGGCGTTCGCGAGATTCGAATTAAGCCCGTGACGTCGCTGAGGGAAATTAAATACCAGGAATGGATCAAGAAAAACCGCGACTATGTAAACAAGGTTTCCGGCGGCCAAATCGCTTATGTGCATATTCGCTCGATGAACCAGAGTTCGTTGACGATTTTTGAGCGTGAGATCAATAAGTATCACATGAGTAAAGGGATTGTTATCGATATACGCTATAACGGCGGCGGGAATATCGATCAGCAGTTGATAGATATTCTGGAGCGGCGGCCCTTTGGTTATTGGAATAACCGCTGGGGGACCAGAATAGCGGGACGTCGGCCTCGTCAGTTGATTGATGGGCCTAAGGTGATGCTGATTAATCACCGTTCGGGCTCGGACAGTGAAGTGACGCCGGCGGCGTTTCGCGATTTGGGCTTGGGTCGCATCGTGGGGCAACCCACGGCGGCGGCGGTGATCGCCACGGGCAGTCAATCGCTGATGGGCGGATGTTCGATTCGCACGCCCGGTTCGCTGGCGACTACCTTTGATCGCACCAAACCGAATAATTTTGGCGTCAACCTGGAAAACTACGGCGTGCCGCCGGATGTGTTCGTGGAGAACAGCCCGGAAGATCACATGAAAGGTTTCGATCGCGAACTCGACGCCGCGGTGCGCGAGGCGCTGCGCATGCTCGAAGAGCGAAACAGATAATAAAGTTTTGTAATGGCAGGGGCGTACTATATGTCGCCTCTGCCATTTTTACCTTTAGCTCTATAGATGTGAGCATTGTCAGGCGATTATTCAGCGCGGGGCGGCCCGGCCGACACCGGCAGTTGAAACTGTCGAAGACAGCGCCGGAATGCGCATGCTTATACCAACGATTTTATACGTTCTCGGCGTGCTTATTTTAATAACTCAATTTTGCAAAAGTCCTGTCAATAACATTTACGGCCGTGTGAGATTATGTTAGCTGAGCGGTTAAAATATCTTGGGGTGCTTAACATCTTAACGCCGGTGCTTTTGAAACGTATGGGGATGATCGGCGGAATTTTATTGTTGTTGATATTTGCCTTAGCAGTGTTGTTTTGGTATGATCCGGCGGAGTCGGGGGTTTTTCCGCCGTGTCTCTTTCATGCGATAACCGGTTGGCATTGTCCGGGTTGTGGTTCGGCGCGGGGTTTGCATCAATTGCTGCACGGCCACCCGCTGGTCGCTTTTGGTTTGAATCCCCTGATGGTTTTGAGTTTGCCGTTTGTAAGTTATAGATTGATTTCTCAAATTTTGTATGTATGCAGTCGGCGTCGCCTGCCGGGCGTTTTTATACCGGCGCGGTGGATTTGGGCGCTGTTGGCGGTGATCATTCTGTTTTGGATATTGAGAAACATTCCCCGCTATCCATTTTCGCTGTTGGCCCCTTGAACGCATCTCCAGAAATAGAGTAGTTGATGGTGTTTTTCCGGATCGGCATGCAATATGTTTTTTCCAGGTAAATATTTTAGCTTGACATTTTATGCCCGGCGTCTTAACACCAATTTCAGGAAAACGATATGTTCGTAGTAAATCGTCGAAATAGTCTATTCGGATTTGCCCTGGCCGAGGTGCTGCTGGGAAGTGTGATCCTGGCGCTTGGCGCCGCGGTGATTGGCGGCTTATGCCGAAAGTGCGTCATCAACAATCTGAGGGGAATAGAATATGAGCAGGCGGCCCGCTTGCTGTACGAGTGCCTGGATCGGGCCGCCACCGATGAAATGCTTCGGGAACTGATACGGCTGCGAACCATCGAAGGGGATTTCGCGCCGCGTTATCCGGATTATCATTTTACCCTGGTTTTGGAAATGACCGATCAGGCGGATTTATATGAAGTTTCCGCCCGGATTGAATGGGAAATTATGGGTAAACGTTATCAGTTGCCGGCGACAACCTTGATTTATGATTACCTAAAGTGAGTCGTTTGTTGATGATCTGTTTACGCAACCAAGTTAAAAAAACCGACCGGAAAACCGGGTTTACCCTGGCGGAGATTATGCTGGCGGCGATCATTGCCGTGTTGGTCATGGCGGCGGCGCTGGGCGCGTTTCGACAAGTGAGTCGCACGCGTGAGATGGCCCGTTGCTATTCGGAACTGGCCGCTCACGGCCGTTACGGATTAAATCTGATGCGCGATGATTTAGCCAATATTTTTCGCAGCCAAATGAACGGCGTCATGCGCCTGGACGGAATCCCCCTGGGAGACGATACCGATACCTTTGCTTCCGACACCCTCATCATGTATGTGTTGGCGCAACCTCACTTGACCGATGAAACCGAAAGTTGGCTCAACGACATCTTTGAAGTGGAATATTCCCTGGGTGAAACCGCCGGCTCGCCCGTTCTCATCCGACGATGGGCCCCGGTCGAAGATTTTGAAGTCGGTAACGCCGCCGGCATATCCCTTGATGTCGCCGGTTATGTCCGCAGCCTGAAATTCGAATATTTTGACGGCCGTGATTGGATCAGACGCTGGAACCGATCCGGCGACTTGCCGCAGAGGGTGCGTGTCAGTATGGAATTGGCAAAAAAGGCCCTAAATAAAGAGTATTCGTTATTGATAAGCCAGGAAATTTCGCTGGAACCATTACCCCGGAAAATATCTGATGCTGGTGGATTATCAAGAAAATAACAAAAAAATAAAACTGCCCGTCTCCAGGCGAACCGGACTCGTGTTAATCTTTGTCTTATGGGTGCTGGTTATTCTGGCGATTATGGTGGTGGCGTTGGCTTGGGATACTCGTCTCGACAGCGCCGTTCGTTTAGCCGCCGCCGATCGGGTCACCGCCCGCTGGCTGACTCGCGCCGGTGTCGGCAGGGCGATTGGCGCGATCGCCGCCGACCACAACCAAAACGACGGACCCCATGACAGTTGGTTTGACAACGAGGAAGTTTTCCATCAGGTTCCATTGCCGGGAGGCAGCTATACTGTCTTTGCCGACAGGTTTTTGGAAAATAATCGAAGCGCCTATGGTGTGATTGACGAAGCCTCCCGGTTAAACCTCAACACGGCCACCAGAGAAATGTTGCTGGCTTTACCAAATATGACCGCCGCCGCCGCCGATCAAATCATCGAATTTCGACACCGCCGATCGGACCTTTTAAATAGCCCGGATCAACTTGTCCCGGACGACTTTCCGCCGGCCCAAAGCACAACTCCGGCGGGTTTTCTGACCATAAGAGAAATTGGATTACTTGAGCAAATGACCGAAACGCTGCTCCGAGGCGAAGACACCAACTTCAACGGAATCCTGGAAAATCAGGAAAACGACGGCGCTTACCTCCCGCCTTTCGATAACCAGGATCGGGTGTTGGATCGGGGCGTGCTCTCCTATGTCACCGTCTATTCCAAGGACTATAATCGCAACGCCGCCGGCGCTAAACGATTGAATGTTAACACCATCTCACGCGCTGTCCTGCAGGAACAGTTGGGTCTGCATGCTTGCTATGTCAACTGGATTATGAAAAACCGGGATTTCCACGGTATTGGCGAACTGCTCAAGGAAACGGTCGATAAAACAGATACCGATCCCGGTTTATTGGAGGACCCGGAAAACAGCGTCCCCCCGGATGTTGCGACCTTTCGACGAATCGCCGATTTGATCAGCGTTACCGATCGTGAAGTGATTCCCGGACGCATCAATATCAACACGGCCTCGGAAGCGGTGCTCTTGACTCTGCCCGAAATGAACCAGGCCCTCGCCCGCAATATTATCGAATCCCAACCCCGGCAAACCGGTTATGTTTCCGTCGCCGATCTTTTGAAACTCGACGAGGTCGCCATTGAACCGTTCATTAAAATCGCCCCCCTGATTACCGTTCGAAGTAATGTTTTCACTGTTCGTTGTCAGGGCGCCGCCGAACGCACCGGATTAAAACATCTCATCGAAGCGGTCGTCGCCCGCACGCCGGATGGAGTGTCGGTGCTCTATTGGAAAGAAAGTCGATAGGGGATTTTAACTGCAAAGCAGTATCACCACCGCCGCGATTATCGATACTATCAGCGTAATGACCGCCACCAGGCCCAGGGTGTCTTTAGCCGAATCAGGCACAAAAAAGAATGGCTTGTTGACACCATTGGTGGATTGTAAGAACAAGCGCGCCGGCGGCGGAAAATGATCATAATTCGGCTTCGAAACGGATGGATCGTCAACCTTGTCGCCCGTCCCTTCTTCTTTGGCGGCAATTTCGTCCGCGATAATTTGTTCGTCTTCGGATAACGGCTTGGCTTGCGCCTCCGGTTTTGCGACCTCTTCGGCCGCCGACCCTTCTTCAACGTCGTCGGCCTCCTCAACTTCTTGTTCCAGATCCGCCAGAACCGAATCCACTTCTTCGTCAGCCGTCTGTGTGTCTTCCGGTGTAATCTCCGGCGGCTTCTCATTGGAACCCGTGTCCTCGACCGGTTCGCCCTCATCGGGCTCCCCGCCCAATTCTTCCGCCATCGCCGAAAGAACGTCATCAATGCTCGCCTTGCCTTGCTGCTGATCACCTGATGATTCGGGCGTTTCGAGGGAATCTGGGGGCGACGCTTGGGATTCCGTTTCCACCGCCGCTTCCGCTTCTTCTGTAGTTTCGGCTTCTTCAATCGCTTCGGTTTCTTCAACCGCAACTTGTGTCTCATTCGACGGTTTTTCTTCTTCGGCCGTTTCGGTTTCTTCCGCCGCCGTATCACTTTCCATGTCCGGCATAGCGCCCTCGGATGAACGGGCCGCTTCTGTCACATTTTCCTCGCTGTCGGGCGAGATAGAGTCGGCTTCCAAAACCGATTCCGAAACATTTTCCTGCTTTGGGTGAGAGCTCGCTGAATCCTCCGGAACTGCGACCGATTCTTCCTCGGTCACGCTTTCCACCTGTTCATTTAGCGTGCTGATCTCTTTTTCCATTTCCGCCAGAACGTCATCCACCTCCATAGTCCCCTCCGCTGGTGACAAAACGGAACCGTTTTCCTGCGCCGTCGATGGATCGACCGAATTATCTTGTTTGACCTGATGGGTCTCGGCCGGGGCGGGTTCGACTTGAGTTTCTTCCTCCCCTAATTGATGATCCACCTTCTCTAACGCCTCCGTGGCCGACGACAACAAATTGTCAATATCATCAATATTTTCCGCGTCCGGATGGGCTGATGAATCGTTCCGGTGCGGAGTCGATTCCGAACCTGGCCCTTCGTCCTCGGACCGCGGATCTTTAGATTCTTCCGGGGGTTTATCGGTCATTGGGAAAACTCAATTATTCTGGTTCGTGCTTTTTGTATTGCCAAGAGAATGATTACTCGCTATTTCTTATTGGTATTACTATTATTATCGGTTCAAATATAACTGAAATTCCGACGACCATTAAAAAAAAGGCCGAGAATGGATTTCCGTAATGTCAGGCGTAAAGATTGGAAAAAATGAATCCACCACGTGTTTATTGTTGTCCGATAATGGAAAATTCCCTGGAACTCTCCGGGGCTGAAGCCCGCCATTTGAGCGCCTCTTTACGCCTTGAAATCGGCCAATCGGTCGAATTGTTTGACGGTTCCGGCGCCTGCGCAGTGGCGCTCGTAACCCACATTAAAAAAAACCGCATTTCCCTCGACGTCCAACAAGTGTTTCATGAACCGCCCCGTTCACAACGTCGCATCATCATCGCCGCCGCCATCGCCAAAACCGACCGGTTTGATGGACTCATCGGCAAATGCACCGAATTGGGTGTGGATCGAATTTGCCCGGTTCGCTTCGAACGAACCGTCAAACTCGCTCAGGGACCCAAAATTAGCCAACGGTATAAAAATCTCGCTGTCGCCGCCGCCAAACAGTGCCGACGTTTACACTTGCCCGTCATCGATCCCCCGTGTTCCCTGCCCCAGTGTTTAGCGCATATTATGTCGGAATACCCCCGTCACCGCATCATTTTTGGCAGTTTAGATCCACATGCCGCCCCTTTGATTAACGTCTCGTTTGATGATTGGGATGTGATAGCCTTTATCGGACCTGAAGGAGGCCTCACCCCCCGTGAAACGGACATCCTCGGGCAAAACAACGCCCAACCCATCCGCATAACCGATACCGTGCTGAGAATCGAAACCGCCGCCCTCGCCGCCGCCGCCATCCTCACCGCCCAACGACAAAGTCATTGATCAAAATAAACAGGACTTTTAACAATGAATCTTCGCTTATCAAATTACCGGCGAAACCTCCCTGCACCATTTCTCCCCGTTCGGCTGCATCTCAACCGACATGGGCGCTTAGCGAACGTAACCCAACGCCCGAAGAATTTCCTTGTCGGCCGGGGACAACTCCGGCATCTCATTGGCTATCTCTTGCCCCAGAAGATTCTCATGCCGAATAACGTCCAGCCGCGCCTGTAAATCCTGGGTGCGATGACGATAATCGGCATGAGCGAACAAATTCTGTTTTTCGTCCGGATCGTTGTTCATGTCGAACATCTGGTATTTATTTTCCGTCGGTAAGTATATCAGCTTGCAGTTGTTTTTCATCAGGCAAAATTGCGGCCCCTGACGATTCATCAGGGGTGACATCTCGGCAAAAACCTCCCGTCCCGAATTCGCCTCGACCAGCAAGTCCTTGCCGCGAAACTGCAGCTCGGTCTCTAAACTTAATAATTTATGAATCGTCGGCGCAATATCGATATGTTGCACCATATCGCTCCGCCGACCGGCCAACTCCGATCCGTACCGCACCATCAGCGGCACATGCAGCAAACTGCGGTGCAGGTTTTCGCCATGCGCAAAATAATAATTATTTTCCCCCATGCCTTCCCCGTGATCCGCCGTGAAAATAATCAAAGAATTATCGTACAGCCCCAGCTTTTTCATCGCTTCAATTAATCGACCTAACTCTTCATCCATATAACGAATTTCGCCGTCATATTGAGCCACGTAATGATGATAGTCGGTATTTATGCCTAATTTCTGATAAGACGGAATGCCCTCGTATCCGCTCTCCCCTTTATTGACCCACAAAGGTCGATGCTTGGCGTTGGGATCCTTGAACTGCTCTCCATAATGCGCCGGCGGTGTATAAGGACCATGAGGATCTTGATAATGAATCCACATGAATTTCGGCCCGGACGACAGCTTTTTAAGTGCCTTGATGCTCCGCGCAGTCGTGTCCCGGGCGACACTCTCTCCCATATTCCGGTTTCTTTCCTTCGATTTCATGTCATCATCAAAAAAATGAAAACCTGCCGACCAGCCCATACTGCGACGCAAATTATAATTGCTCACCACCGCCGATGTTTGATAACCTTGTACCTGCAGCGTCTTTTCCATGGTCTCCACTTCCTTCGGAAGCGGCATGTTGTCATAAACCATCGTTTCATGCGGCAAAAAACCACTCAAAATGCTGGCGAAACTCGAACTGGTCACCGGCGCCTGCGAAAAACAATTCTCAAAAACCAGCGACTCCCGGGCAAATTGATCGATAAACGGAGACGTGTTCTGAGCATATCCGTAGCAACTCAGATGATCGGCGCGCAATGTATCCACGGTGATCAAAAATATATCGGGCTTCTTGGCGACGCCGCTCTTGCCGCAGCCGCCTAACCACATATAGGGCGCCAAACTCGACGCCGCCGCCCCGTACAATCCATACTTCAAAAACTCACGACGACTCGGATGCCGATCAAAGACGCATGCTTCTTCCATGAACACTTTCCTCAAGCCTGTTCAGGCCGTTTCTGGTGGGTGATTCTAAGGACCGTTGCATCGCTCTGATAGGCCTCCGTCCCCACGGGAAGCAGCGAACTACAACGGTAACCCGCACATTACATTATAGAGTAATGACGTAATAATTACAAGATTCTTTCGGATTATTTTCCGGCTTTTAAACCTTTTTTCCTAAAATATTTCCAAAATACCGCTTGCGTGGTTTAAACGCAATCGGATACACCGCGGTGTTTCCCCGAATTGTCTTGTTATATATATTTTCGTATCAAATGACCCGCAACTTGACTTTTTTCCGAGTTCTGACAATCTAACAAAAATTTTCGCAAATCAATAAGGGTAAACCCGTGATATTAAAAATCTACCCGTAATTATTCCGGTATGTTTAGTTAGATATACGTTAAACATAAAAAAATCCCCGCCGGCTCATGCCGCCGGCAGGGAAATTATTGTCCGCTTACAATAGTAAGATTTCCATCAAAATCCTCTCACGTAACCAGCCCAAAGCTCATCCCCCAAATCCCACATCCGCTGCACCACCGCCCGCGCAAAATCATTCGAATAATCGTTCACAAACTGACGCGCCGCCTCCGGATCCTCGTAATAAAGCTTCACCGCCTGTTTCTCAATCTCCTCCAGCTCCGCGAACGCCCGATCCAACACCTCACTCCGCACCGCCAAAATCTTCTCCTTATCCCGCCCGTACGTAATCTGCGACAACCGGCACGCCCGGTGAAACGCCCAAGACGCACAATCCCGACGAAACTGATGCTGCGAACTCACGCCAAATTCCGCCGGCAACTCCATAATCCCGGAAAAAATCGGCATCCGCGGTATCAACGCCGGGCAATCGAATCCCAGCCACACAATCCCGCCCACCGAATCCGGCAGCCAGCTTCGACTCTGAATCACCGTCGAATACGCCGCCTGGTTCACCGCCACCGTCCGCTGCCGTTCCACCGTCCCCGGCTTAAGCGCATTAAACAAAGCCATCGTGTCCCGGCTCATCCACGGATGCGCCACCGGACTCAACGACATCTGCCCGCCGCGACCCCGGCCCACATACAAATTCTTGCACATATCAAAATCACTCCCCTCGTATGTCGCCCCCAGCAAATCCATCACGTCCCGCGCCGACAACTTCACATCCGGCTTCACCGACAGCGGCAGCTCCTTCGCGAAATACTGCAAATCCAACGACGGCGCTACCTGGCTCAACAGCCAATATTCCCGAATGCTAAACGGCTTACGACCGCTGTACGCCTCCCACATCTTAAAAGGCTTGCCCGTCCCGCTCTCCCACCAGCCCATCTCTTCCGCCAGCGAATACACATTCTCGCTCGCCATATAATTATCCGGATCATATTTATCCACTTCGGCGATCCGCGGGATATTCGCCGACACCGCCACATGATCGTCCGGCAAACGCACCGCCGCCCACACGCAACCTTTACGACCCTCGCCCGGCCCGAAGATCTCAAAATACCACGCCTCCTCCGGATCGATCACCGTCAAGCACTCACCCGTATCGATATACCCGTACTCGGCCGCCAGATCCCCCATCATCTGGATCGCTTCCCGCGCCGTCTTGCTCCGCGCCAGCACCACCTTTTGCAACTCCTCTATCGAAAAAATCCCCTCCGTGCTCCGCAGCTCCCGCCGACCCCCGATCGTCGTCTCGCCCATCCCCACCTGATACTCGTTCATACAAGGATACACCGGATGCATAAAAGTGTATGTCTCCGCCGCCTGAGGTATCTCACCCAGCACCACCAATTCCCGCGTATCACCGGCAAACTCCGACTTCTTAATACGCTTATTGTAAATCGGCACCGTCTCCCCATCTTCATGCATCCCGCCCTGCACGATATCGATCCACGTCCGACTTGACCCGTCGCACGTATGACTCGTTATCGTCGAACCGTCCGTCGTCGCCAGCCGACCCGCGATAATGCTCGAACACTCATCCGCATAACCTAACGCCTCCGCTTCCTCATACTCCAACGACGCCTGCCGGGCTATATCAAATCCTGTTATAGCGCCATCCACCCCGCCTTCCGGCGCCGCCGACCCATCCTGACCAAACCCCCACAACGCCACCGCCAACCCCGCCAGCAACAAAAACACCATTTTGCCATACCATTTCATCTGATTCTGCTCCTTAAATAATAAAAAAATATTTCATCTTCAGCCTTAGCAACGACGGGTGGCACCGCCAAGCGAAGCTTGGGGATGTTCCTCATTCACTATAATCAATTTATCATTATTCGACAATCCATTCAAATATCGGATAAATATCCACCAGACCAAAAATCCGTATCCCATAACATAACAAATTTCCCCAACCAATACAAATATCGATCCGGACAACCTCCAACCTCGGTTCGTCAACGCTTTTGCCGTAAATGAACCTTTGTTCTATTGAATCCATAAAACATGAACTCATATATACTTACAACAATCCACTCCCTTCGTCACTTCAAAAAATGTCTGCGCTGACATTCTGTTATGAAATTCAAATGTCGATTTTTTATGAATTTCTTTGCAAAATCCCTCCTTTATTCTATAATTTCACCGTTCTGATACCGAAATTTTACCTTTATCTCAGGAGGCTAAACCATGGATCGCAGACAATTCGTCAAAATGCTCGCCGGAGGCTCCGCCCTCTCTATCGCCGCTATCAACAAACTAAACGCATCCGTCTATGATGACCTCGCCGCCCTCAACCAACAATTCCAGCAGTCCCCCGATGGCGTTTACTGGGACGGCGTCCGCAAACACTTCCTCTTCGATGACAACCTCGTCATGATGAACAACGGCACCCTCGGACCCATGCCCGAACCAGTTTACAACACCCTCATCAAATCCTTCAAAATGCAGGTCACCAATCCCTACCACTGCTACAGCTTCTTCCCCTCGCAAAAGGACCAGGTCCTCCGCGACCTCGCCAAATTCATCGGCGCCGATTTCGAAGAAGTCGCCATCGTCCGCAGCACCACCGCCGGTATGAATGTCGGCGCCAACGGCATCGACATGAAACCCGGCGACGAAGTCCTTATGACCGATCTCGAACACCCCGGCGGCACTCACCCCTGGAACCTAAAAGCCAAAAGATACGGCATCAATATCAAAAAAGTCCATCTCAACGTACCACCCAAAAACACCGCCGAAATCATCGACGCCTTCGAAGCCGCCATCACCCCCCGCACCAAAGCTATCTCCGTCAGCCACACCATCTACATCACCGGCATGATCTTCCCCGTCAAGGAACTCTGCGAACTCGCCCATAAACACGACATCATCGTCATCGCCGATTCCGCCCACGGCGTCGGCATGCTCGACCTCGACATGCACGACATGGACGTCGATGTCTTCTGCTCCAGCCCCTACAAATGGTGCGGCTCTCCCGCCGGTTGTGGCGTCCTCTACGTCAAAAGAGCCGTCCAGGACCGTATCTGGGCCCATTCCGCCTCCTCCGGCTGGAACGGTAACACCGCCAAAAAATACCAGGGTCTCGGCCAGGGAGCCGATCAGCTCATCTTCGCCTTCGGCGAAGCACTCAAATTCCAAAACATCATCGGCCGCTCACGCATCGAACGAAGAGTTAAAACCCTCGCCGCCCGACTAAAGGAAGCCCTCCACGATATCCCCAAAGTCAAAGTCAACACCCCCGACGACCCCTACCTCTCCGCCGGACTCACCGCCTTCTCCATCGAAGGCGTCCAACCCTCCGCCATCGTCAATTTCCTCCGCGAAAAATACAACATCGTCATCCGCACCATCGGCTCCTCCCCCGAAACCCGCGGCGTCCGCATCTCCACCCACATGTATATCTCCGACAACCAACTAAACATGCTCATCAGAGGCATACAAGAACTCGCCCAATAAAGTATCGCGGGCGTCTCGCCCGCATTGGGTAGGCCGGGCTCGTAGCCCACCATTGTATCGCAGGCGCCTCGCCTGCATCCCATAGTTGTGTCTAGCCCCCGACGTGAAGTTGGGGGATGACTAGCTGTAGAGTGGGAGCCCTACTCGCCAAGCCCTCGAAAACGTAAAATCCGTCCTCGAATTCGCCGGCTCCTACCTCGATCAGGTCCTCAAAATCACCATTTTCCTCGACGATATGGACAATTACGCCGCCGTAAACCGCATTTATGCCCAATATTTCACCCAAAATCCCCCCGCCCGCGTCTGCATCCAGGTCGCCCGCCTCCCCCTAGACGTAAAAATCGAAATAGAAGCTATTGCCCTCCTGCAATAAATCCGCTACTATAACCGTTTAGATACTAATAGGAGAATTTATGCGCCCCTGACGCCTGACCAGCCCCCGACGTAAAGTCGCGGGACAAATTCGTAGTAACTTGGTAGCGGGCCGTGCCCACCATTGTACCGCAGGCGTCGCGCCTGCATTTGGCAAGGCAAACCATGCCCGCCAGTTTGGAAATTTAATATTCGTTATTAATTTAGAATTTAGTTTTTATAATTTAGAATTTCTTACCCAAGGAGGTCCCCCAATGACTCGATCCACCCCAAAACTTCTTATCGCACTCTCGATTGCACTAATCGTGTGCGGCCTGACTATCACCTCAAACGCCCAACAAATCCAATCCGCCAGCGAACAATCCGGATTCGCCGAATACACCTCCCACGAGGATTTGCTGGATTACATGCAAAAAATCCAGGCCGCCTCCACTGAAATGCTCCTCTCCGACTTCGGCGCCACCATCGAAGGACGCATACAGCCCTTCGCCGTCTTCAGCCGACCCCTCGTCACCCAGCCCTGGGAAGCCATCGCCTCCGGTAAACCCATCGTCGCCCTCGCCGGCAACGTCCACGGCGGCGAAAAAACCCTCCGTGAATCTCTCCTCCTGCTCACCCGAGAATTCGCCACCCCCGGCACCGAGGCCAACAAACTTCTCGACGACATTATCGTCATCATCGTCCCCTCTATCAATCCCGATGGCTTCGTCCGCTCCTCACGCGGCAATTCCCAGGGCGTGGACATGAACCGCGACTACATTAAACTCGAACAGCCCGCCCTCTACAATTA
>Ga0272441_10006257_pt1 | contig 20087 bp, 9 predicted proteins | sample SSMProp6N_FD_193582 | JGI IMG/M metagenome (GOLD analysis project Ga0272441, IMG submission 193582) | Marine sediment archaeal communities from Little Sippewissett salt marsh, Falmouth, MA, United States - SSM-Prop-6N | ecosystem: Environmental > Aquatic > Marine > Wetlands > Sediment ...
CCGGCACGTCCAGGGCCGAGGTTGACGCCTTCAACCTCGGCCCTGGACGTGCCGGCGATCACGAGCCGGTTCGTCAGCGTGACATAAACCTCTTCCGCAAAGTAGGTAGCGTAGCCGCCCACCGGCTCGACGGCCTCGCAATGTGCGGGTAGCGCCGTTCTGATAAACCCCCGCACGAGATCCATGTCCCCCGGATGCAAAACGGCGACCCCGGTGGGCCGCTCCTTCTCCATGTCGATGCTTGTAACTGCCACCGCGAGGCCCCGTATGCCCAGGGCGGCATCAATGAGCCCCGGGCTGACCGAGACTCGTGTTTCTCCAGGGGCGGGAGGCTGGTCATCCCGCTCGAGCAAGCCCAACTGGTCGATCAGCTTGCTCAGATGCTCGCCCGGCTGGTTGAGCTCGACGTAGGCCAATGGCTCGGGTGGCATCAGGCGCGCGAAATCGGAGCACGCGAGCTCTTCCCGGCAACACGCCAGCCGCACTTGGGCTTCGGCACGACGGGCTGCCTTCACCTTGCGCGATTCGGTGACGTCGGCGTACAGCGGTGCCGCCGCCGCGAAATCCCCCTGCGCGTGCTCGAGGTAGTACGCGTGGTAAAACTTGTCCGCGGGGGTCTGCGCTTCCGTGGTGACCGAGTTGACCAATAGCATGAGCAGAGGGACGATGAAGGCTCGAATAATCAGCGGGGTGGGCAACATGTGCATTCCTCCGAAACGTGGCACCCAACCGGCATGGTTCCGACGCGCGAGTTGTTCGGCGTCAGGGCGTTCTCTCTCAAATCGGGTCGTTCATTCAAACAGAGCGCCGTCTGCGATCAGCGCGCCTCAACGGACTCGCGATCGGCCCGAACTCCCTGTGTCGAGGTATTCGCGGGCGTCAACAACTTATTTCGGACAATCCAGAAGTGGATGCTCGAAGGCTCGCAGCGCGTGTCGGGGCTGTGCCGGAACCGGTCACACGCACCGGCACGGCTGGAGAGGCCCTGCGCCCGGCTCTCGATGAACGCCGCGTATGTCCAGTCGGCGCTTGTAGTTGCCATACCCAAGTGCTACAAAGAAGTCAGCGCGTCGCCGGATACTGACGGGCCGAGCGGCGGTGACAGCGATACATGTCCATACGACGGGATCGGGCGGGGAGAACGCATGGGACGGGGTCGGAATCACAACCGGCGGGCGTGTGGAGGGAGATTCATGAGCGCGAATCGAGTCGGCTCAGGCTGCGTGCTGCGTCAGATTGCGGCGATCTGCGTGGTCGTGGCGGCCACTGGCGGTTTTGCGGGGGCGGGGGACTTGCACCCCGCGGTCGATCTACGCGTCAGCGGCGCCGCCAACAGGATCGTCCTGGACTATCGGCTCGGTGCGTACGAAACGCAGGCCGTGAAGATCAACGGGGCCGGCTTCGTGATGATTCGGCTGCCCGGTGAGCCGAGCATGCTGACTGCGGGCGCGCCGTCGCTGCCGAAGGTCTGCCGGAGCATCATCATTCCCGATGACGCCCGGATGGCCGTGCGCGTCCTGGACGCCGAGTACACGGACGTGAAGGCCGCCGTTGCTCCCGCCAAGGGCAGTGTGCCGCGAACCGTCCATCCGGCGGATGTGCCATACCATTTCAGCGAGGCGTATCAGCGGGACGCTTTCACCCCGGGGTTGCTGGTAGAGCTGGGGCGGCCGTACATTCTGCGTGACCATCGCGGGTTGGTGGTCGAGTTGCACCCGTTTCAATACAAACCCGTCGCCGGCATGCTGCGCGTCTACACGCGGATCAGGCTCGAGGTGACATCCGTGGGGCCGGGGGTGACGAACGTCCTGCGGCGTGATGATCCCCCGCGCGCGTTGAGCTGGGCGTTTCACGAGTTGTACCGCCACCACTTCGTGAACTACCGGCCGGCGCTGCGCTATCCGCCGCTGGACGAGACCGGCGACATGCTGATCATCGCGCACGACCCGTGGGTGACGAACGTCCAGCCGCTGGCCGCGCACAAGATCGCCCTCGGCATGAACGCGAGCGTTGTGGCGGTGTCAGCCATCGGCAACGATGCGACGGCGATCCGCAACTACATCCAAAACATCTACGAGACGAGCGACCTCGCGTTTGTGCTGCTCGTCGGGGACGCGGCCCAGGTGGCTCCTCCTCTCATTGCGGGTGCCCCGGCCGACCCGACGTATGCGCAGGTGGCGGGGGACGACACCTACCCGGACATCATGATCGGGCGTTTCTCGGCACAGTGTGCACCCGAAGTCGACACGCAGGTGCAGCGAACGATCGAGTATGAGGTGCCCGGGGCTCCGGGGCAGCCGTGGTTCTGGCGCGGCAGCGGCATCGGCGCAGACGCCAACCACCTGGACAACATCCGCGACGAGCTGCTCGCGCACGGCTACTCGCTCGTCGATCGCATCTACGACCCGGGGGCGACGGCGCCGATGGTGGCGAGCGCTCTGAATAGCGGCCGGGGCATCGTGAACTACATCGGCCAGGGGAGTACGACCTTCTGGGGGACCAGCGGGTTCTCCACGACCGACGTCGATGCATTGACGAATGACAGTATGCTGCCCTTCATCTTCAGTGTCGCATCGTTGAACGGGGGGTTTGATGTCACCACGTGTTTCGCCGAGGCGTGGCTACGAGCGCAGCACAACGGCGAGCCGACCGGAGCCATCGGTGCCTACATGGCCTCCTCGTACCAGTACTGGCTCGAGCCCGTCGTCGCCCACTCCGAGTTCATTCACCTGTACGTGAGTGGGGCGTACACGGGGTTCGGCACGCTGTGCTTCGCCGGTGGCTGCCGGATGATGGACGAGTACGCGGCGACGGGCGCCGACATGTTCAATACGTGGATTCTCTTCGGCGACCCCTCGCTGAGGGTCGTTGGAAGCCCCTTCACCCTGGGTGATCTCGATTGTGACGGCGATGTCGACTTCGACGACATCAATCCGTTTGTCCTGGCGCTGAGCGGCGAGGCCGCGTACCTCGACGACTACCCGGATTGCCGCTGGCTCAACGCGGATATCGACGGCGATGGGGATGTCGATTTTGACGACATTGACCCCTTTGTGACGCTGCTGGGATCGTAGGCAGCGCCGCTTGTTGTCGTTCGGGCAAGAGTGAATACACAACGGGCCGGCATCGCGTGATAGCGACGCCGGCCCGCATCTTTCAACGTTTACGCCGGGGGTGTCTAGCTTCCAAGCAGCGCGACGAACGGGTTGATGTCGTCGAAGTCGACGTCACCGTCGCCGTCACAATCGGCATGGAGCCACACGCAACTCGGGTACTGGGCGAGGTAAGCCGCTTCCCCGCTCAATGAGAGGACGAACGGATTGATGTCGTCGAAGTCGACATCGCCGTCACAGTCCATGTCACCGGTCCCGAAGCCAATCAGCAGGACGGGGAACTCGCACAGGTTGCCGGCACAGTCGCTGATGCGCATCTGCGCGGAGCCAGCGAGATCCGGGTCCTCGGCATCGACCGAGTAGCGCACGATCGTCGCACCCGGCACGAACGGATCAACCTTCAGCGTGAGATTCCACGCCCCGGCCAGCAACTCGATCGAGCAGACGCCGGATGCGTACGGCTCGCTGTCCTCCACGCGACCGTCGTAGCGCTCGGGGAAGGTGGGCGACTCGATCGTGATCGACCAGCTATCGAACGTGCCGGTGTCGTTCGTCTTGTCGTCCGCGACGTTCAGGTTGTACGTCGCGGCGGCGGCGCTTCCGTCAAGTGCGAACAGAGCCGGCCCGCCCTCGGGCTGGTAGGACCCGGTAAACGGTGCCTTGCTCGACTGATCGGGAATCGGGGCGGCGGCTTCATCGTCCAGCGTGGTATCGATGAAGTCGTTGCCCGTGCTGCCGATATCCGTGAACAGCGTGATGAACATCGGCCCGGCCAATGTGACATCGAGGTCGTCGTCGTACCCATGCGTGATGTTCAGCGTGATGTTCACGTCGCTGATGACGTCCGCGTCGGCGACCATGATCGATGACGTCACACCCGTCGCCGAGTTGTCCGGAATCGACTGCGGCAGATCGTCACTGACATAGCGCCGCGTTGTCCCGACCGAGCCCGCGCACAGCGGCGTTGTCCCGTCGATCGCGACCAGGATGTACGACCGCCAACCGCAGCCGTCGGTCACCCGCACATACCCGCGACCGTTGGCGAAAGGACTCACCAGCCCGACCACGAAGTCGACGCTTCCGGCGCCGCCCGGCGGATCGGGCGTGATGGACACCAACTGGAGGTTCTCGGAATACGGCGCCAGCTCGACGGCGACGATTCCCGTGTCACCGGGCTGGTTGTCCGTTGCGGTTCCTTGGAACTCATGGGTAACCGGGTCGACGCTGCCGGTGATGGTGGGCAGGCTCTGATCGGCCCCGGCAGGAGCGAGGGCGATCGGCACGGACGCGGTGTTGTTGGCGACGTCCGTGATCTCCAGCGTGCCGGTTCCAGGTTGCGTCGGATCGACGAGCGTGACGACGTAGTCGACGACCTCGTCGCCTGGGCTGAAGCTCGCATCGAGCGCCAGATTCGTCGCGCCGCCGGCCAGCGCCAAAGCGGTGATTCCGGAACCCGGAGCGAGGTCCGTTGCGCGACCAACGTAACGCTCGGGCCCGCAAGGAGACTTGATCGTCATCGCCCAGCGGCGGAACTCCGAGCGGGTGCTGCCGAGCATTCGGAAGTCGCCCACGAAGAGGTCCCAGGCTCCGGCGGAGTCCTGTCCGGCAAGCGCGAACATCATGTTGTCTCGATCATCGGTGGTGATGCCGTCGCCGATGAACTCACCGCGGCCGTCCGGCTGGTGCAGACCGAGGAATGGGGTCGACCCCAGGGCGGGCTCGAGATGGGCGTCGTCCTCCTGCGGGGCGTCGTCGTCGAGCGTGATCCAGAACGTGTTCTTCGTCAGCCCGACGGACTGTCGCTCATCCATTCCGACGCGGTTGACCAACGAGGCCATCGCGCCGCCGTGGGAGAGTGTCGCGGCCAGGCGGCCCAGATCCTTCGTGTCCACGGTGATCTCGGCTTCGACCTCACCCACCAGCACCGAGTCCGGGACATTGATCGTCACGATGACACCCGCCGGATCAGGCGCTGGGATGTTGGCCTGCACTTCCTGCTGGAAGGTCAGGTTGGTCGTCACATCGCCGGCGCTCACAGGGGCTGTTGCGTCCGCCAGTCCAGACAGAGTGACGATGCTCTCGCAGGTGTTGTCCTGGAGATCTGTCACGACGACCGTGCCCGAACCGTTCAACGACGAATTGATGAGCGTCACGGTGTATTCCACGACCTGGTCGCCGGGCTCGAAGTCCGGGGGCAGGTTGAGTTGGACATTGCTGGCGTTGGTCAACACGATCGACCCGATGCCGGCGTCGAATCCGACCGTATCGCTGGCCGTGCCGGCAAACGTCTGCGGTCCGGCGAATGTTGCCTCGATGTCCATCGACCAGCGTACGAGGCGAGACCCGCCGTTCTGGCTGCTCGAGTCGTCGCGGACGTTGAGCAACCACGTGCCCTGAGCCTCGTGTCCGTTCATGTCGGCCAGGTTGCCTTCGGGCAACCACGTTCCGGTGTAGGGCTCGTCGCCGCTGAGAATCGGCATCGTCTCTTCCGCGTCGTCGTCAAACGTGGCGTCGATGATGTTGAAAGCGAGGGAGCTTCCGCGGTCGGTCTGCAACTCGACCGTCGTGCCGTCCGGGGCCACCAGGAACATGTCCAGATCCGAGCACGATGTCGTCTCGAAGGTCACGGTGACATTCACGTCGGTGACAGTCCCGGATTCCGTGATCTCAAGCGGCGCGTCAATTCCCGGACCGGAGGACTCGTTGTCCGGGATGAACATCGGGCCGTACAGACTACGCGGATTCCGGCCCGAGAAGTTGAACCCTTCACACAGCGGCGGATCCACGTCGATCCGCACGACTTCGCACGCGGTGTTCCCTGCGCAGTCCATGACGAGGAGCTTGGCAAGGCCGCTTTCGAGCGGGTCAATCAGCTCGATATCAAACGTGACCGTGCCGGCCGGGAGCGAGCTGAGGTTCGTGATCTGGAGGTTCGTGTTGGCGTACAACGCGACATCGCAGATCCCGGTGTCGCCCGGCGCGTTGTCCGTCGCCGATCCATTGATCACATCGTTCAGGTAATCGGGCGTCAGCGTGACGACTGGATCGGTGTCCTCGGCGAGCGCGGGTGCGGCGTCGTTAAGGAAGATCGCCAGGTCGTAGGTCTCGGTCGGGCCGACCTGCGACGCTGTGCTTTGTGGCCGGACCTCCACATAGTGCGCGCCGGCCGTCCGCGCGACGAAGAAGCCGCCTTGGGCCGGGTAGTCCGGCGGCGACTGGATCGAGTTGGAATCGCTGATGTCGCTGATCAGCACATCACCGGCCGGATCGTAGACCACGAGCTTGCCGTGGAAGGCGTTCGGGTCGGTGTTGGCCGAGTCGAAGCCGGTCGCATCGCGTTCCGGATCTCCGTCGAAGGCCACGAACACGCGGTCGCCGACCTGCGCTTCGAAGGCGTAGAAGTCCTGGTCATCGGTGGTGTCGATGACGCCGGTGTAGTAGTGCTTGCCCGTGTAGTCCGCCGTGTTGATGGTGTCGTTGGGTTCGCACTCCTGCAGCGGAACACGCGTGACGGGCTCGACACCGATGTGCAGCCGGTAGCGGTGGACCGTGCCGGTGTCGCTCTGGTCCGTAACGCGGAGATAGTGCGTGCCGTCGCTGACCAGCTTCCCGCCGGCGATCACCGGAGACGTGGTGCTGTAGATGTAGCGCAGATCCTCAATTGGAGCGTCGGCGCCATCGCCGTCCTCGTCATCGAACTCGATCAGTGTCACGCCGTCGGGGGCGTAGAAACCGAGGTCGGTGTCGAGCGTGCTGTTGGTGCTTCCGCCGTTGTTGACCCAGGCATACACGCGGTCGCCGCCCAGGCCGTCGATCGCATACCAGTCCTCGTCGAGCGGGCCGGCGAGCTGACCGCCGTTGAGCGGCGTGGTCGGTACCGTGGCGTCCACCGGCGTGTCGTTCGGTTCGATCTCGTTGATCTCGTACTCGAAGGCATCATCGATGATCAACGTGTAGGCGCCGCTGTTATTGGTCGTGCTGCCATTGTCCACGAAGATGAAGTATTCCTCAGCGGCCGTCAGCGTGACGACGATCAACTCGTGCTTGGCACCGGACGTGCTCGCCGTGCTGTGGTTCGAGGCCCCCAGGCAGCCGGCGGGGAAATCCGGCGGACAGATATCGTTGACGTACAGAACCGGGTCAAACCCCTCGCCGATGAGCTCGATGGCGTAATCGCCGTCCGCCGGTGCGACGAAGCGGTAAACATGGTCGATGCCAGGGGCGGTTGTCGGCGTCGAGCCCGACACAGCGCAGCGCCCGGTGCCCTGCACGAAGCTGAAGTCATTCGCGGCGCCGTCGATATCGTTGAGCACGAGCACCGGCAGCGCATTCGGCAGGGTGATGAGCAAACTGCAGTTGTCGGGGTTGGTGAGGCTCAGCTTGTCCAACACGAGCGTGAACCGGAAGTTGTCGTGCGTGACGTCGTCGTGGTCCACGCCGATGGTGTAGGTGACGCCCGCATCCAGCGCCACGTCCAGATGTACCGGACGCGCGCTGCCAGGGGCTCGCACGCCGGCAATGCCGGTGCCTGTGCCGTCGAGGACGTAGATCGTGAAGCGCCGATCGGAAGAGCGCAGCGGGGCATGGTGCCACGGGTACAACTGGATCCGGTAGGTCGAACTGGCCTCGGGCGTGAAGCTGTAGAACACGTCCGGACCATCCACATAGGCGTCGATGGCCGGCAGCTCAGGCAGCGTGTGGATGCTGTCATCCGCGAGAACGCTGGTGCCGAGGATCAGCGCCGGCAGAACCGGCCCGATCACTTCGGCGCTCGCCGGATCATCGTTGGGTGGGGCTGGCGGCAGAGCCCACAGCGCAGCGGGCGTCAGCCAGCCGACAAGCAATGCTGCGAGGACGGTTCCTTGCAGCGCAGGTGCACGGTGCTTCATGGGGTGTCCTCCTTGGTCTTCTATCGCGGGAACACCGGCTGTAACGCGACCGGCGTCCTACCGCTGTGTGAATCGTGCCTCGAAGTGGATCGGCGTCGCGGCGCATCGATCGCGCGCGTGGCGAACATCGCGCTGGTGGGCTTGCCGCCGAGACCGGCGTATGCATTCAATGTACGCGTGTGCATTCCCAATCCCCGTCCTGTATCTGCGCAGCACGCAGTCATCGACCGAGGGCCACGCATCGCCTGTCGTTCTCTCCCACCCCTGCTCCGTTCCCGAAATGGCCCTTACCCAATCGGTCTTAATCCTGATGAAACGTATCATCCACCTTGTCCCATGTCAATACGAACACAACTTGCGACACCGCGCAGAACCCAGCCCGGGACGTTCCCGCGGAGCGACGCGTTTTCACCCCCGCTCACGTCTGACGCACACGACTGTTACGTCGTCAGTCGGGTCGAGCGGGGTGCAGAACCGCGCGATGTCCTCCACCAATAATCCGATAATGTCACCCGCCCCGCGATCGCCGATGGCCTCGACCTGCTGCTGAAGACGTTCTGATCCATACTGTTCCCCCTGCGGGTTGCAGGCTTCCGTGGCACCGTCGCTGTACAGCGTCAGCGCGACCAGATCCGTCGCGTCTTCGCGCACGAGGTGACCGTCCCACGCAGGATCGATCCCCAGCGGCAGGCCGATACGCTCCGGGTGACATTCGACGCGCCCGCTCGATGTGATCCACATGGGCGCGAGATGGCCGGCGTTGGCAATTTCCACCATGTCGCCATCCGGAGACCAACGGCAGATCAACGCCGTCACAAACGCGTCCGCTGGCGTCTGGGCCTCGATGACGCTGTTGACGTGGCGAACAATGCCCTCGAAATCGTCGCGCTCGTGGAAGGCGGCGCGCAACGTGCTCTGCAGGACGGCGGTAAGAAAAGACGCCGGCACGCCCTTGCCGGAAACGTCAGCAATCCACGTTACGAGCCGGCCGCGCGCATCGAGGCTGACGTCGTAGATGTCCCCGCTGAGCTGCTCGGCAGGCACGTTGCGCGCCGCAACCTCTCCCCACGCCGGCTGAGGCACGGGTTGGGGCAACAGCATCTCCTGGATCTCGCGGGCGGCTTCGATGCGACCCCGCACGCGCGCCAATTGACGGGTGGCGTTGTGCAATTCGTCCAGCTCGACGGCAGCCGCGGCGAGGTCGACCGCGGCGGTGACAAAACCGAGGTCGTCACTCGTGAATGGGCGCTGAATCTGCCGGCGGTCCGCGTAGACAATCGCCCGCGTCTGGTCCTGCACCACCACCGGCACGCACAGCACCGAGCTGACGTGTGCTTCGACGAGGCTGGTCGCAGCCGCGTACCGCCGATCGTCGGTCACGCTTTCGATCAGGACGCCGCGGCGTGAATCGGTGACCTCGCGAAGCACGGACCCGCTTACGTCGAGCGGTGTTGGGGCGCTCCCGGAGCGCTCGCAGGGGGCTAGGCGGTAGAGGCCCACCACCTTGTCCATGCCGATCAGCACGCACCGCTGCGCCGAGAGCGAGCGCTGCAGCGTGTCGCGGACGGCTTCCCAAGGCGTGCCCTCGTCCGTTCGCTTGACGACGGCGCGCGCCAAGGCGTAGAGGTCCTCCAGACGCCGCTTGGCGATGGCGGGGCCGGGCTCGGTCAGCGCTGCCGCCGTCGTGATGGCGCCGTGTCCTACCAGTTCGAATGATCGATCACCCTGGTCGGTGGGACCCGCGAGGTAGTTCAGCGAAAAGGGGCGGATCTCGATGACGTCGCCGCTCTTGAGCTTGGCCGCCTCGACAGACAGGCCGTTGATCAGAACCCCGTTCGTGCTGCCGCAATCCACGACAAACCAGTCGCTCTCGCGTTGCTCCAGTCGGGCGTGCGACCGCGATACGGAGGGATGATCGAGTTCAATATCGGAGCGCGAAGAGCGGCCAATCGTGATGTTGCTGACCAGGTCGACACTGCGCAGGACTTGGAGGTCGCGGCGGATCAGCAGGCGGGGTGGCTTCGTGGCTCCGTGTGTCATGTCGCGCGCGGACCCTCGCTGTCCAGAAAGCCCAGTGCGATGTGATCCAGTCCCAGCCCGTGATTGCCCGGCAGTGCCGGCGGTGACTGGTGCTACGGCCACGCGGGCAGGGGTGTGACATCGCCGACGGGCTTGTACATGCCTTCGATGTATTGCGTCACGTTGGAGCTGCCGCAGCCCGTGCACGTCGCGCCGCGCGGCACACGGAGTGGCCCGTCGGGATCGCGGCGATAGAGATTGGGCACGAAGCGTTTCTGGCAATCGAGGCAGTAATACCACGGGTAGACTGCCATCTCGTCACACGCATCGCACCGGTGCGGGGCTCGCTCGTCATGGGCGAAGGACGTCTGCCCCTCGGCCTTGCATGCCAGGCACACGCCGTAGATGCTGTAGGTGTCCGGCACTTCGGAAGTCGTTTTCTGCCCGCGAACAAAGAACACGCCTGCAAGAACGAGGACCACGATCGCGAGTCCGCCGAACAGCAGGTTACGCTGGCCTTGCGCCATGCTTATCTCCGATCGGCTTGGGCGTCGGGAAGATTCAGCCACGCGTGGTTGAGGGTCCGCCACGTGGCGTTGAGCTCTTCTGGGTAGGCGTACGGATGGACGTTGTCGTACACGCCGAGCTGCTTGCCACCTGGGCCTGGCGGGCCACCGTGCGACGATGGCCGAACGCGCAGCCAGGTCGGCTGACGGCCGACATAGTTCTCGATCCGGTGCGGGTTGTTGAAGATCTGCCCGTAGGTGTAGTCGTAGTCGCGGGCGGGGTTTTCGCCGGGCAGCCACGTGAAATAGCGCGATGTGTCCACGGTCTCGAAGAGCAGATCGTTGGGTGAGCTGAAGCCGGTTGCCTTCGGGACGAGTGTTGTAACGTGGCCATCGCGCATTAGCAGTTGGGCCGAGTGGTTACGACCATGACGCCAACCCACCATCGTGGCATGCTCGTTAGGCCACCCGATCGGGTCCGGGCTGCTCCCGAGAATCTTGGGCGCCATCAGCCACGCCGCGTTGAGCGAGCCAAACCACGTCCACCACCCGTCCGCGGCGTACACCTGCCGGGCGGGATCCTTGAAGCGATCCTGCGGGAAGTTGAAGTGCATGTGGGCATTGATGGCGTAGCTGGTGCGCACGCCGTTGCGGGGCGTCTCTTCCTTGTTGAACTCTCGGACAAACTTGTAGTTCCACTCTTCGGGGCTGGCTCGCGTGTACGTCACCCCGTCGGGTCGCCTGTCACTCGGGCAGATCTGCCCGTCCGGGTTGCCGAGGTAGCCGATCTCAAAGAGCGTGTCTGCCCAGGAGTACAGATACCACTCGGATCCCATACCGGGATTCGCCTCGCCGTCGTCCCAACTCGGGCCGTAGTCCCGATTCTCGGCGTAACACGCGGCGACCGCCTGGCCAAGCGAGCGGAGGTTCGCACCGCACTTGGCCATGCGGGCCTGCTCCTTGGCTTGGCTAAGCGTTGGGAGGAGGATGGAAATCAACAGGGCGATGATTGCGACAACGACGAGTAGTTCGATCAGTGTGAACGCAGACACTCGCCGGTCGTTCTGGCTCCGATTTGCCATGGCACCAGCTCCAACAAGCTGCGGCGCTGCACCACAGAGCATCCGACGCGGCGGTTTCGCCGCCTTTTTCGGACGTTCCCACGCAGGCCACTGTGAATTGTAGCACCCGGCCGTGTGGCTTCCAAGCAAGACCGGGACGGGTTTGCCCGTGCAAACGCCGGCTTGCCAAGCCGAATCTTGACACCGGGCATCGCCCTGCGTACCCTCAACATGGGTCTGTGTGTGAGCAGGCCCAGTGTGCCGACTTTCGGCCACATGTCAAGCTGGGGATGGAGAGGTTGGAGCAGGGAACAGGATCTGGGCGCACATCCGCTACATCACCTTCCAAACGTCGCTGCTGTCGGGCTGATCAAGCCAATCGGATGGCGCGCTGACAGCCCGGTCAGCTTCGCCGGGGGAATCCTGCGCTCCTTTTGCCGCGCCAGGGGTGCTGCGAGATTAGGAGAAAGGGAATGAAAACCGCGCTTTGTGCAATCGTGACGTGCTTGATGTTGGTGGGGCTGCCTGCCTTGGCTCAGCCCGTCATTGACGGAAGCGCTGCCGACGTCATGTACGGTAGCTCCATCGCTGACCAGAACACGCAGACTGGATTCGGAGACTCGGATTTAGGACGGCCCGGTTTGGCCAACGGCTCAGAGCTCGACGCTGCGTATGCGGTCGTATACGGCGACACGTTGTATCTGGTGCTCGCCGGTAATCTCCAGACGAACGGCAACCAGTTGGAGGTCTTCTTCGACACGATTCCAATACAAGGGCAGAACCAGCTCGGCGCCCAGAACCCGGACATCGATTTCGGTGCCCTGCAGCGCATGGGCTACCTCGACGAGGAGAATCCCGGCCTCAAGTTCGCGGCTGGTTTCAACGCGGATTACTACCTGACCATCGAGGTCTCCGGCGATCCACCCGTGATTGACGTAGGTTATGCCGAGCTGTACGTCGACGAGATGAATCCCGGCGTTGGCTACTACCTCGGCCAAGGCGCCACGACGTGCGACACGAACGGCGGCGAACTCACCGGCGGTGATCCGGGTGCCCCCTTCAGCGCGCTGTGCACAATCGACAACCGCAACGTCGATGGGGTCGACGGCGGCTTCGGCGTCAGCAGCGGCGCCGGGGTCATCACCGGCTGCGAACTCGCGATCCCGCTGTCGGCGCTCGGCAACCCTGGGGCCGATTTCACCGTGTGCGCCTTCATCAACGGGCAGCAGCACGATTTCGTCTCGAACCAGCTACTGGGTGGCATTCTCGCCGTGCCGACGGACAACCTCGGCGAGCCGCGTCAGGCTGATTTCACGACGACGTTCCATCAGCCGTTCAGCGTGACGCGGTTCTCGGATCCGCTCGGCGCCTGTTGCGCCCTCGCCGGGGGCTGCGAAATCACGACCGAGCTGGGCTGCGACGGTGAATGGCAAGGCGCGAACGTCAGTTGCGACACGTATCCCTGCGATCCGGGGATGTTCGCGGGCGCTTGCTGCATAGAGAACACGTGTAGCCTGATGACGGGCGACGATTGCGCAGCCGCCGGTGGCATGTATTTGGGTGATGGCACGGATTGCATCGGTTGCCCGTGTCCGATCTACGGCGCCTGCTGCGTGGCGGACGACGATTGCCAGCTCCTGGACGAGGAGACGTGTATCGATCCGCAGGGCCTCGCGGGCGACTGGATCGGCCCCTACACGACCTGCGAGACGGATATCTGCCAGCCCGGTGCCTGCTGCCACATCGTCGACGAAGTCACCGTCTGCGACGTGATGCGGGCGCACGACTGTGCTGAGCTCGACGGCGATTTCCTCGGACCGGGCACCACGTGTGACGGTGACCCGTGCAACCCGGCGATCGAGAACCCGCACGTGGCCGGCAGCCTGCAGGGCTGGGATCCAACGTCCGACCCGATGACCGAGACCGAACCGGGTAGCGGCATCTGGGAGCGCGCGTACACAGGCCTGGACCCGTTGGCCCGCCACGAGTTCAAGATCACGAACGGTCTGGGTTGGGACGACCCGGGTCACGAGAGCTTCCCAGAGAGCAACAGTTGGCTCTTCACCGATGCGGTGGGCGACATCACGATCACGTACGATGCCAACCTCTATCTCGACGGCTGGGCCCCCAACATCAACCGACTTGGGCTTAGCGCGGATCCCGGGACATGGACCGCCGCGGGCAGTTTCCAGAGCGAGGTGGGCGGTAACGATTGGGACAACGCCAGCCCCGTGACGCAGATGCTCCCGCAGGGCGGCGGCATCTACCTGTACGAGGCGACGGGCATCCCCACCGAAACGTATTCCTGGAAGGCCGTCATAACCGGTTCGTGGGATTCCATCAGTTGGGATGGCCGGAGCATCAACACCGGCGACATGCAGTTCGTCATCGGCTCCACCGCCGACACGATGCGCCTCTATGTGGATGCGCTCGCGGGCCGCGTCAAGGTGGAGATCGAGCCCGGCGTGGAGCTTTGCCCGGGCGATATGGATTGTGACGGCGACATTGATTTCGACGACATCAACCCGTTCGTGCTCGCCCTCGGTGGTGAGGCCGGCTACTTGGCTCAATACCCGGATTGCCTCTGGCTCAACGGCGACACGGATGGTGACGAGGACGTTGATTTTGACGACATCAATCCTTTCGTTGGATTGATCGGCACGACGTGCCCATAGGCATTTCGTGGAGAGAGCAGGAGTGAGGTAGAGGAGTAGTGAGCTTGCGGCGGGCCACGCGGCCCGTCGCGGCTCCCCTTAAACGAAGGTCAGGAGGAGTGAAACTATGGCAAGGCATCTGATTGGTCTGATGGCGATTGTGGCGCTAGTTGCCGCGCCCGCGGCGGCGGACGTCTTCATCCCCGGCGAGTTCAACGGCTGGGATGCGACAACTCCGATGACGGAAACCTCTGCGGGGAGCGCGATCTGGACGTACGACACCCCGAGCTACGTGGACACCGAATTGCCGACGACGTTTGTGTTGCTCAGCGAATCCGGCAACTGGGACTCGAAGTTCATCTGGTCGGGCGATAGCTGGGCCATCATGAATCCCAACGAGAACGACACCAACACCATCACGTTCGACCTGAACACCTATGCGGATGGTTGGTTCCCGGTTACCAACCGTGTCGGTGTCGCGTACGAACAGGGTAGCTGGACGGCTGTTGGCGACTGGCAGGGCTGGGACCCCGGCAACGCCGGGACGGCGATGACCCCCATGGGCGGTGGCATCTACATGCACGAGGCCACGGGCCTGGCGCCCGGTGACCACTGGTACAAGGCCGTTCGCACCGGCACCTGGGATGCCATCGGCGGTGACAGCCGCAGTGTCAACGCCGACAACTTCGGTTTCACAACCGACGCAGTGAACGACGGCGCACGCTTTTACGTGGACGCAAACAACGGCATCCTCAAGGTTGAGGTGATTCCGGAGCCGGCTTCGATGCTGGGTCTGGCGCTACTCGGCCTCTTGATTCGCCGACGTTAGCGCTTCTGCGGCGGAAGATCCGAGCGGGCGCGGCCTGGTTACAGGCCGCGCCCGCCGCTATGCGCCACGTACGGATCGTGCTCGCGGCGTCGCTCAGGACCGAAAATCCGCGCGCCCCGGGAACGTTTTTGGTGGGGGGGTACCGCAGCCGTATAATCAGATGGAATAAAGGTAACTTGCACCTTTGCTGGGATGGTGTGCATTGCGCGTCGCGCGACTAATCCGAGGCCGATTCATGACCACACGACTACTTCTGTTGGGGCTCGTCATCTTGCTGTTAGGGGCCGGACATGACAACAACGTTGAATGGGCCGGCGTGACGCACATCGACTGGATGGAGCGGCGGCCGCTCTGTCCCGTGGATGGGGAGAGCTTCACGATCAGCTTTCAGACGTACCACTATGACCTCACCGCCGCTGGCGTGTGGATTGACGGTTCGACCCGAATCCCCGCCGAGTTCTTACACCGACGCGGCCCGTACGACGTCTGGACGGCGACGATTCCCGAATCTTCGCCGACCGGCATCTTGTCCTACTACATCGAGCTCACCGACGGCTCGGACACCGACTACCTCGGACCGGGTGGCATGTCGACGACGTTGCCGGCGGAGAGTTGGACCCTCGACATGCTCACCGCGAGCCATGCGCCGATGGGGGCGACGTTGACGAGCGACAGCGGCGCGGTCTTCAAGCTCTGGGCTCCGCCGCCCAGTTGGTATCCGCAGGGTGATTGGATCTCGGTGCGAGGCGATTTCAGCGGGTGGAATTGTGCTCCCCTCGGGCATGACGGCGATTATGTCTGGTTCAGCCGTGTTCCCGGCGTCGCGGCCGGCGACGGGTACAAGTACTACTTCTGGGATGATGCGTGCGGCAGCAACGGCTGGGACTATCACGAGGATGCGCGTTACCGGTACGTCAATCGTGGCCAGTACAACAACTCGGTCGTCTTCGATCCGCTCACCTACGCGTGGAGCCACCAGCACATCACACCGCCGCCGTTCGAAGAGATGGTGGTCTACGAGATGCAGGTGGGCACGTTCTCCGGGCGGAACGACGGCCTCAACCGAATGGGCCGCTACCGTGACGTCGTCGATCAGCACCTGGATCATCTGCGTTACATCGGCGTCAATGTCGTGGAGCTCATGCCGATCACGGAGTTCGACGGCTACGAGGGCTGGGGCTACAACCCTGTCAACAACTGGGCGCCCGAAGAGGCCTTCGGCGATCCGAACGACCTTAAGTACATGATCGACCGTCTTCACCAGGCGGGCATCGCTGTCGTGCTCGACATCGTCTACAACCACTTCTCCACCGGCGGTAACTACGTGTGGGACTACGGCGACTGGACCTATTTCGACGTCACCGAGGGCGGGGCGGCGGGCTGCGATACGGGCTGGGGTGCCCAGGCGGCGTTCTGGCGGCAGGAAGTGCGCGACTACTACGCCGACAACGTGCTGTTCTGGCTTGAGGAGTACGGGGTCGACGGTTTTCGCATGGACGCGACGCGCTGGATGCGGCCCGGATATGACAACCACGGGTGTTACGAGGAAGGCACTTGGCTGATGCAGCAGATCAACGACCGCATCGACGCGCGCAACGTCGGCGCGATCTCCATCGCGGAGGAGCTTCCCAACAGCACCTGGATCACGCAGGCCACACCCGGTGGGGCCGGCTTTGACGCCCAATGGCACGACCAGTTCAACGACTCGATTCGCGCCGAGGTCTTCGCCGCCGCCCGTGGGCAGAACCCGAGCATGAACGCGGTTGCCAGTGCCATCATCGCGTGGGGCTACGACGGTGCGGAACTGGTCCGTTACGTGGAATCACACGACGAGGCCGGCGGTGACGGTAGCGGTGACGACGACCGCCGCCTCGCCGTGAGCATCGATCCAGCGAACCCGTACAGCGCCAAGGCCAAGGGCCTCTCCAAGCTCGCCCAGGGCCTCACGATGCTGGTCCCCGGTATCCCGATGTTCCTGCAGGGCGGCGAGTGGATGGAGGACACCAAGTTCGGGGGCGGTTGGAACGAACGCATCGACTGGTCCAAGGCCGTTACGCGGCCGGAAACCACGCTGTTCTTCCACGACGTGATCGGTGTGCGCAAAAGCAACTGCGCGCTGCGCGCCGACGCCCCCAGCAACGTGTACGAAATCAACGATACGGGCGATGTGGTTGCATTCACGCGAGGCGCCAGCAGTGAAATCGTCGTGATCGCCAACTTCAGCGGCACGGACTACTCCGACTACGGCCTGGCGTTCCCCGACAACGGGACCTGGTATGAGATTCTCAACAGCCAGGCGTCCGCATACGGCGGGAACGGCTCGGGCAACGGCGGTCAGCTCTCGGTCTCGGGAAACTGGGCGCAGGTCGTTGTTCCACGGTGGAGCATTGTCGTGCTTCGTCACGAGGATCCACCCGGCCGCAGCACCGATTTCGATGCCGATGGTGACACGGACCTGCTCGATTTCGCCAGATTGCAGCAGGATGATGGCTTGCAGGGATGTGGGCTGGCCTCGGACATCCGCGAAAACGGCCGCGTGGATGATGGGGACATGCTCCAGTTCACGCAGGAGATGCCCGGCCCCAGCAGCTAACGTCGACTCGCCACGCTCTCTTTAACCCTTCACGGCGCCGAGTTGCAGACCGCCCACAAACTGCTTCTGCGCCGCGAAGAACAGCACGATGCACGGAATCATCGTGACAATGCTCGCGGCCATGAGCCAGTGCGCATCGCGAAAGTCACCGTACTGGTTCTGGTAGGCGTTGAGGGCTACGGCGAGTGTCATCTGCTCTTCGCTGTGGAGGTAGATCAGCGGGCCGAGGAAGTCGTTCCACACGAAGATGAACACGAAGATCGCCGTAATGGCGATCACGGGCCGGCACAGCGGCAGCATGATCCGCCACCAGATGCCCAGGTGCCCGCAACCGTCGATTCTCGCCGCCTCCACCAGCGCCTCCGGCACCTGCGCGAAGAACTGGCGAAACATGAAAACGTAGAACGGGGTGCCGAAGAACATCGGCACGACCAGCGGCAGGAATGTGTCGATCCACCCGAACCACCGGAACAGGATGAACATGGGGATCATCGTCACCTGTGCCGGCAGCATCATCGTCGAGAGCATGAGAACGAACGCCGGTTTCCGCCCGCGGAACCGCAGCCGGGCGAAAGCGTAGCCCACGAGGCTGCATGACACGACCTGGCCGATCACGCTCAGGACCGTGATGACGATGGTGTTCGCCAGCGCATCCAGGAAGCCGACCCACAGCTCCTTGCCGCTGCCCATGTTCCTCAGGGCCTCGGGGTAGTTGCGCCAGTTGTGCACGTCGGGCAGCCAGTGGAATTCCGTCGCGCTCGTTGCCGCCGCACTGGCCTCCGCCGGCGTCGACAGGCTGACGGCCACCATCCACCACAGCGGGAACAGCATGAGCAGGCTGCCGGCAATCAGGATGGCGTAGATGAAGGTCTTGTAACCGGTTCTCATGGTGGTTGCTCTAGCCGTTACACACTCCGGACGATGCCATCGCCGGTCTGCTCTTACGTCTTCAGCGCCTCGTAGTAAACGAATCGTTTGCTGCCCCACATCACGCCCAGCGTCAGGACGAGGACGATCAGCAGCAGCAGCCACGCCATCGCCGAGGCATAGCCCATTTCGTGCAGATCGAAAGCCTGATTATACAGGTACACCACGTAGAATCGCGTCGCATCGCCCGGGCCGCCGCCCGTCATGACGTACGCCTGCGTGAAGATCTGAAACGACGCGATAATCGCCATAATCGTGTTGAAGAAGATCACCGGGCTGAGCATCGGGAGTGTTACATGGCGGAACCGATGAAGCCGTGTAGCTCCATCGATCGACGCGGCTTCGTAGAGGTCCTGCGAGATGCCTTTGAGCCCCGCCAGGTAGATCATCATCGCGCCGCCGACGCTCCAGAAGCTCAGGATGACGAAGGCCGGTACACCCCACGTCTCGGCGTCTCTCTCAAACCAGCGTGGCGCGGCTCTCCCAAGTGGCTCCAGCAGCGGGTTGAGAAGAGCGTTGAGCATGCCGTCTTCGTGGTGGAAGATCCATTTCCACAGGATCGCGATCGCCACACCCGCCAGCACACTGGGCAGATACCACGCCGCACGGAAAAACCGGATCCCGCGTACCTCGTGGTTCACGACGACGGCCGCCAGCAGCGCCACGATCTGCCCGAGCGGCACGGCCAACGCCGCGTAGACCAGCGTCACCTCCAGAGATCGGCGAAAGCTGGTGTCCTGGAACATCTGGCGGAAGTTGTCGAGCCCGACGGCCTCGGCGAAGCCGAGTGTTTGCAGCCCGCTCCAGCGCGAAAACGCCAGGATCAGCGAGAGCACGACGGGGAAGGCGGTGAACAGCACGAACCCGACGACCCACGGGCTGATCATGCCCATGCCGGACAGCTCCTCGCGGAGGGCGATGCGCCCTGGGCGCCGCCGCCACCAGATGGCCGCCCCGATCGCGAGGACCACGGCCAGCGGGATCAGAATCGTCGCGATCACGCGGCCCCACGCGCGGCGCGGATACGCCGTTGCCATCACGTCCGCCGCGCGATTGGCCTCCCATTCACGCTGGATGATGTCGGCAGCCTGCGCGACGGTCAGCTTGCCACTTTTGAACACCTCTTCCATGTGCACGCGCATCTGGTGCTGATACTTCGGGTCTGCGGGCCAGTCCAGCGAGTACGCGTACGGCACCGTGCTCAAGAAGGCCTCATCACTGAACGGCTTGATGGCTGGGTTGGTGAAGGCCTTGCTGTCGGCGACGCTGATCATCGTAGGAATCGCCAGGCCGCGCTCGGCGATCAGCCGCTGCCCCTCTTCGCCGACCAGGTAGCGGATCAGCTTCCACGCCGCCTCGGCGTGCTGCGCTTTGCTGGACATCGCCCAGGCACTCGTGAAGATGCCGTTGGCCGGCGGGTGGCCTTCGCCGTGTGGCAGGGGCGCGAAATCCCAGTCAAAGCCGTCAATCTGCCGATAGACGGGCACTTTCCAGCG
>Ga0272441_10006258_pt1 | contig 20084 bp, 18 predicted proteins | sample SSMProp6N_FD_193582 | JGI IMG/M metagenome (GOLD analysis project Ga0272441, IMG submission 193582) | Marine sediment archaeal communities from Little Sippewissett salt marsh, Falmouth, MA, United States - SSM-Prop-6N | ecosystem: Environmental > Aquatic > Marine > Wetlands > Sediment ...
TCACGATTCACAATCCACGATCCACTATCCCGATTCGCGGATTCTTATCCGCGGATCGGGGGCATAGCACCACGGAAGCTCCAATCTTCAAGGCATACCCCACTCGGAGGGACATTGGAAATTCCTTGCTGGCTACGGGATATTCAAGCGCTCGGATACAACAGGCTCAGCACCCCATACCGTCCGAGCGGGACCGCCTCTTCGACGAACACGGCATCGCGCCATTCGCCTTGCTCGACATCGGCAAACCACGCGGCGGCGACGGTGCCGGCCTGGAAGAAGCCCTGTTCGGGGGTCGGCTCCCGTGCGAGCGCGCGGCGGGTCGGCGAGTCTTCAGCGAGCTGATCGGGCAACTCGAACATGTCCCGGCAGAACGGTCTCAGCCCGGACGCGCTGACATGTTTCCATGCGCGCCCGTGCCAATCCCATTTCACGACCGCGCAGGGCGCGATGTCGAGTGCCGCATAGCGGATCGCCGCGGCGCTCAGCGAGACTCCGAACCGTTCCGCCAACGTGATGAGCCCGGCCATACCCGGCGCAACGCCTTTGGCTGCGCGCCGGAACCGTTTGGCCGGCATCAGCAGGTTCGCCGCGAAAAGGTCGGCTTCGCGCTCGACCCGCAGCGCACACTCGTGCTCGCAGCGCGACAGATGCGGCGCAACACGACCGGCCGCCAGTGCACGGCGATGTTCGTCGATGTAATAGTGGCCGAGCTCATGCGCCATCGTGAACCGGGTCCGCGCGGAATCGCCGTCACCGCCGCGGGTCCGGTTACAATAGATGTGGAACCGGCCGGCCCGGCACTCGAGCATCCCGTCAAACGCGTCGCCGTAGTCGTTCAGGCTCGTCGTAATGCCCTTGGTGCATGCGATCACGGCGGGCTCGACCCGGCCGGTGCCGGGGCAATGTTCGTCCGCGACCGCCTCGGCCAGCGCGGCGAGCTCCGCCTCGCGCCGGGCGGCCGCGGCGCGCTCCGCATCGGCCGCATCCGAGCCACGCCCGAACCGGCGCCGCATCCGGCGTTTCATCCGTCTGTCAAATTCGCGTCCGCGCATCTTCTGTCTTCAGTTCTCAGCAAGAAGCACAAGCCGCACCCAGGTCCGGCAAGTCCCTCACTTCCGATTTCCGATTTCCGACTTCCGACTTCTCTCCGCCGCCTCGCGATCGGTCCTCATCCGCTTCTCGATCTCCGGGGTCACCACCCCACCCTCGCGCGCGGCACGAGCCAGCTCAACTTCCACGTCTTTCGCCGTCGGCAGCGGTCGTGCGGTCGGTTCGGAACCGTCCGTCTCACCTGACCGCTCGAAGACCACATTGGCATCCGCCAACGCGGCGGGCAACCGGACATCGCCTTCTACCAGCGCCGCTTCCGCGGCGGCCACTTCCCGCTCGGTCCGCGGCAAACGCGCGCCGGTCACGCCGAGCGCAGCATCGATACCCCGCGACAGCCCGTCCGGTTCTGCCTGGCTAGCTTCGCGTCTTCCGGTCATGGGGCATCCCCTTCACGTCTTCCCTTTTCTCGTCATTTCGCGTGTTTGGCGGGCAACTCTCTCTATCGCGGAGGAACGCTTCCACCTTCTTCAGCGCCCGTCTTCGAATCTGGCGCAGGTTCTCCGGCGTCGTCTGCAATGTCGCGGCCAGCTCCGCGGTCACATCGTTCGGCAGCCGCTGATGTTCCTGTCCGGCCCGATACCACTGGAACGTGACGCGCAGCACGGTCTGTTCCCGGTCCGAGAGCTGCGCGAGCGCTTCGCGCACGAGCCGGACCCGTTCGCCGGGCTGCTCTTCTTCCGCCGACGGACCGGGGTCCGGCACCTGCTGCCACGCGTCCGGCTCGAGCCGGACGGTCGGCAACCGCGCGCGGCCGCGCAGAATATCCATCGCCAGCCGCTGCGCGACCCGGCAGAGCCAGGCCCGGACACGCCGGCGCAGCCGGGCCGGGTCGCCGATCCCGTCCTTGCGGAACGCGCCCGCATGCTCGTAGACGCGCCGCATCGTGTCGGCGACCAGGTCGGCGACATCGGCGTCGCTGCCGAGCATGGCCCCGTAAGCCTTCAGGCAGACCGCGTAGAGGAACCGGACATGCCGTTCATAGAACTCGGCCCACGCCGCGCGCGCGCCGGTCGGGTCCTGTTCGGCCATCGCCATGTAGCCGAGCAGGTCCGCATCGTCGTCGCGCGCAAAGGTCCGTGTGCGTTCCGGTACCGCGCCGTGCCCGCTCAATGATCCCGCCCCCGTCTGCAAGCTTGCCCCGTGGCTGTCTATGGTACGCACAAGCGTGACAGACGCAAGTCTGGGCGGGGACCAGGCTTTTCACGGATTGACGTATCTAGAATAAGAGAGGAGGGTTGGCGGATGATTACGGACGGCAAACGGCTAGCGATGGGGATCGATTTCGGGACCTCGAACTCGTCGGTCGCGCTGTACGACGGGCGACGCGCGCTCGGCGTACGGTTCCCGACCGACAACGGGTCGGTCGTGCCCACGGCGCTCTACATACGGCGTCAACGCAGTGTGCCGCGGGTTGGACAGATGGCGATCAACACGTACCTGCGCGACAACGAAGGACGTCTTGTGGCGCTGACCAGGGAACATCTCGGCGAGCTCGACCTGACGAGCGAGATGACGTTCACGTTCCAGATCCACGGGTTGACGGACAAGGCGATGCCCGGCAGGCTCCTGCGCAGCCTGAAACGCTGGCTTGGCGATGCGCGGATCCCTTCGCTCGAAGTCTTCGGGGTCCATTACCGGCTGGTGGCTTTGATCACGCCGATCCTGCAGCATCTGATCGGGCCGAACCGCACACGCGCGAATGCGGGCGTGTATCTCGGCCGGCCGGTCGAGTTCGCGGGCGAAAACGAAGTGGCCGAACAGCGGCTGGCCGAGGCCGCGCAGCATGCGGGTCTTCCGCAAGTTGCGTTCTACCCGGAACCCACGGCGGCGGCCGTCAGCTATGTGCACGGCCGTACGCTCGGGGCCGGGCGCGTATTGCTCTGTTTCGATTTTGGCGGCGGCACCCTGGACCTCTGCGTGCTGCGCGCGGGACCGAGCGGCCGCTTCTCGATCCTGGCCACGCACGGGATCGTGCTCGGCGGCGACTTGATCGACCAGCTCATCTACCGGCGCAAGTTGTTCCCGGAGCTCGGCGAGGGCTGTTCCTGCCACGAGCGCGATATTCGAGGCCGGCAGCGTACCTACCGGTTCAACTTGATCCCGTACGAGTACGAGCTGCTGAACTGGCAACTCGCGTACAAGCTGAACAGGCCAAGCATGCTCGAACCGATCGTGGCGGAACTGCGCAAGGGCGGCCCGTCCACGGCCCCGCTGCAACGGCTCTACACGATCATCAGGAAAAACCTGTCCTATCGTATCCTGAACGCGATCGAGCAAGCCAAGATCCGGCTGACGGATGTGCACGCGACCACCATTCGGGTACCGAGCATCGAACTCGATGTCCCGTTCACCCGCGCGGAGCTCGAAGGATATCTCACGGAGTACCTCGCCGACATCACACGCGCGGTCGATCATGTGCTCGACGCCGCCCGGCTCGCCGCCTCCGACCTCACCGATATCGTATGCACCGGCGGCTCATCCCGGATCCCCGCCGTGCGCCAACGGCTCGAGGAGATCATCGGCAAGCCGGTCGTCGAGCACCAGACCTTCACCGGTGTCGCAACCGGGCTCGCGATCGCGCGCTATCACAACGTGCCGGCGCGCGCCGGAATACCTTCGGAGTGTCCAGAACCCTCGGAGTGCGAAAACCTTCGGAGTGCGGCACTTTGAGTGCCGCCTTCAACCGCGCTTAGACGGAACGATTCAGCAGAATCCGTCGCGAGGCGCCGCAGATTGCGGCAGGCCGTGCGCCGCAAAGCGCTTCAGAGCTGCAGGCGTATGAACATACGTCAATGTTCTGAAGCGCTTTGCGGTGCGCGGAGTGCCGTGATATGCGACGCCGCAGCAGGAAAGCGGGGCCTTGCGTGCTCCCCGCAATCCTCTAACCTTTTGGTGAGTCCTTTCCACAACCTGCGATCTCTCGACCACCCTTCTATCCAGGCTCTCCTGCGTCCGTTCCCCGCTGGTTCTGCTGAATCGTTCCGGCTTAGAAGCGCAAGCACGCCTTGATTCTACAGGCCGACGATGACTCTCTCCTCCAGATCTCCCTTTGATACCCGGTCGAGCCCGCTCCCCACTTCATCGCCGGCCTTGGCGGCCGCTTCGTCGATCCGGAAATCGACTGCCGTCGATCGCTGTCGACTGCAATCGATTGCAGTCGACACGCGACCCGGCACCTGGCCCGTATCCGCCGCTTCTCTTTGACTTCCGCGCCGCGCGGCCCTACCCTACCGGCGCATGAAGCGACGCACGACCACCAAGGACTGGCTGCCCGTGGCCGGCCGTGAAACGCGCGCGGGCGATCCGACGGGAGACGCGTTTCGCCCCGAATGGATCGACTTCGAGCGCGGGATCCGGGTCGGCCGGCTCGAGCCGCAGGAGCGGATCACGCAGATCCTGAGATACCATCTCGAGCGGAGCTACGGCACGCGTTTCATCACCGACCGTTGGGGCCGCGGCATGTACTGGCAATGGATCTGTTGGCTGCCCCGCGCGAACAAGCAGGCGAAGCCGTATTCGAGCGGCGTGAATTTCGGGTGCGCGAAGCTGTACATCTCACCCGACAGAGACGAACGCGTGTTCGAGGCCGGGCTCCAGGTGGAACGCGGCTTTGTGCGCGGGTCGACCCCGTTCCCCGGCTGCAGGCTCAAAAAGGATTGGGATTGGCATCGGCTCGTTGCACAGGCGAACGGGCGGACAGCGCTCGGCAAGGAACTGCGACGCCTGTTGAAACGCGAAGGCTTCCATGCACACGTCAGCAGCCGGACCGGCGGGCACACGTTCCAAGCCAAAAACTTCCGGGGCGCCGGTCAGATCGGTACGGCTCTACGCAAATGCTCGACCTCCGGCTGGGCCGGGTTCCAGTTGTATTACCCGATGCCGGAAGACGAGCTGCGCGGTTGCACCGGCCAGGACCTGGTCAAGGCCGTGTTTGCCGCGTTCCGCGAGGTCGTGCCTGCGATGAACGCCTGTATGCAGATCGAGCTTGTGCCGCGCGAGCCCACCGGGTTCCGGCCGCGGGCCGAGTAGCGGGCGCGGCGCATCAAGAGCTTGCGCGTTGGTTGAAGCACGCTCCACAACACATCCACGTTGACGCTTACGCGCTCATGGCCTAGCCTGATCCGTGAGAAGCAAGCGTCACGATACCGCAACCACACAACCCAGGGAGCAACCCCATGCCGGACAAGATCAGAGTCGCCATCGTAGGGACCGGCGGTACGGCCCGACGCTCGACCGCGGTCTTCGCGCAGGAGCCGGACGCCGAACTGGTCGCACTGGCCGACCCGGCCCCGGCCCGTCGTGACCGTGCGTTCGAGGGCGTCGAGGATAGCCGGGACTCGGTCAAGGAATACGACGACTACAAGACGATGCTCGACGAATGCGAGCTGGACGCCGTGTTCCTGGGGCTACCGACCTTCATGCACGCGGCGGTCACCGAGGAGATGCTCGAGCGTGGGCTGCACGTAATCTGTGAAAAGCCGCCCACGAACACGGCGGCAGAGATAGCAAGGATCGCGAAGTCCGCGACCGACAAGAAACGCGTCTACATGTTTGTGCGCCAGGAACGTTTCACGCCGGCCCTCCAGCACGGCCGGCAACTGGTCCGGGACGGCGCGCTCGGCGAGGTCTACTACGCCGAGACCCGTTACGTGCGCTGCCGCTGGAGTTCCGGAAAAGGCTGGCGCCACGACAAGGACCAGGGCGGCGGCGTGCTGCTCGACCTGGGCATCCACGCGATCGACGCGGCCTGGTTCGTTATGGGGTGCCCGCGGCCCGTCGAGGTCTCCGCCGCACTCTACTGCAAGTTCACCGACTATGCGCCGGACGGTGTCGTCTACACCGCCGACGATGCGGCGACCGGCATGATCCGGTTCGAGAACGGGTGCATGCTGCATTTCATGACCGCGTTCTCTCTGAACTTTGCCGGCCGTGAAGCGACGGCGGCCGGCGAGGAAGAGGCCGATGCCGTGCTCAAGCCGCGCCAACGCGTGCTGAACCTGTACGGCACAAAAGCCGGGCTCGAGAACGGGCGGCTCGCCGTCGGGACCCGTACGGGCGTACGCATCGTGCCAAACGCGCCGGGCGCCGCGGGCGGCGATGCGGTCACGCTGCAAGCCCGCGAGTTCCTGCGCGCGATCCGGGAGAACGACGAGCCGCTGAACTCGGCGGACCAGGCCGTCATGCTCATGCAGATTCTGGAAGGCGCCGTCCTGTCCAGCGAGACCGGCCGCGCCGTGCGGCTTGAGGCGGGAGGACTGCAATGACAACGGCACTGATCGTGATCGCGATCGTCGCCACGCTCGCAGGCGTGCACGCATTCGTGCGGGTGACCGACAAGAAGAACGCGGAGGCAGCGCGAAGCACGTTTCAGGGCGATGCCCCGATCGAGATCAGCGGGGCGTCCTACTTCCACAAGCCGTGGGAATACGGCGTGTTGGACCTGACCGCCAAGTACGGCCTGCTCACCGTGGGGCCGGAAAGCCTGGTACTGACCGCGCGGAACCGCAAGCGCATCGGCCCCGGATTGGGCGACTCGGACAGCGGCGGCCCCGTCGCGATCTCCGTGACCGAGGCCACTGCGGACCAACCGCCGACCTATCGTGTCAAGGTCCCGAGATCCGTAATCAAGCGAATCTACCGGCCCTGGGTAAATTTCGGGGTCTCGTACCAGATCGAACTCAACGACGGGACGACCGACCAGCTCGAGATCGCCGGCGACGGCCGCAAGCTGATCACCGGCGCGCTGCAGCATTTCGGCTATCCTGTCACGTGAAGCCACTGCGCGCGCAAACACACACGGCAGCGCCATGAACATCGTGCCGCAAGCGAAGCTTCAGATCTTGACGCCAGCGAATCTGCTGACGCTCGCCCGGCTCGTATGCCTGCCGCCCGTGATACTTCTGTTCCGAACCGGTCATGTCTTTGTGGCCGCCGTGTTGTTCGCGCTCGCCATGATCTCGGACTGTTTCGACGGCTGGCTCGCGCGCCGGTCCGGACAGGAGACGGTGCTCGGCTTGTATCTCGACCCGGTTGTGGACAAAATCGTGCTCCTTGTGCTGCTCTACGAACTTGCGCACGCACGCCTGTTGGTCTGGGCCGTGCCGCACCTGTTCCTGGCCCGCGAGCTGCTGCAAAACGCGGTGCGCATGCTCGGCGCGAACCGCGGCGTGCTGGTCGGCGCGAACTGGATGGGCAAGACGAAGGCGACCCTGCAGACCGTGTTCATTACGTGGGCGCTGCTCGCGCCCGGCGCATCGGCCTGGTTCCCGGCCCCCGTTTTCGGTGCGCTCGAGCCGGCACGCCGGGCCGGCACGTGGCTGACGCTTCTGTTGAGTTGGGCGTTCTTTGCGATGTTCGTGGCGCGAAACAAGGCTCTGTTCCGGAATGCCGGCGGTATCGAACACACATGAGTAAGGGAAACGTCATCGTAGCCATGAGCGGCGGGATCGATTCCGCTACGGCCGCCGCGCTGCTCAAGGCGCAGGGCTACGCGGTCACGGGCGTGAGCATGAAGATCTGGGACGGCTCCGTCGCAATCCCGCGCGCCGCGAAACATGCCTGCTATGGGCCGGAAGAAGACGAGGACATCGCGGACGCACGCGCGGCGGCCGACCGGATCGGGATCCCGTTCCGGGTCTTCGACCTCGCGCGCGACTATCACGCGCTCGTGCTCGATTTCGTGCGTTCCGAATACCGGCAGGGCCGTACACCGAACCCGTGTGTACGGTGCAATGTGCGCATGAAGTTCGGCTTGTTGCAGGACCGCGCGCGGCAGGCCGGCTTGGCCTGTGATTACTTCGCGACCGGCCACTACGCGCGGGTCGCGCAACACCCGCGATACAAACGGTTATTGCTGCGCCAAGCCGCGGATCTGGACAAGGACCAGACCTACTTCCTCTACGGACTGTCCCGCACACAGCTCGCGCAATGCCTGTTCCCGCTCGGCGAACACACGAAAGACCAGGTCCGCGAGATGTCACGCCGGTTCGGGCTGGACCTTGCGCACAAGCGCGAGAGCCAGAACTTCGTCGCGGGAGGCTACCGCTGCCTGTTTCCCGGGCCGGCCCGGCCCGGCCCGATCCTGGACGAGGCCGGCAACGAGCTTGGCCGGCACACCGGCATCCACCATTACACGGTCGGCCAGCGCCGCGGGCTCGGCGCGCTCGGCCCCGATCCGCACTACGTCGTTGCGATCGAGCCCGCGCGTAACGCAATCGTCGTCGGGCACAAGCACGCACTCTACCGCAGCCGGCTCGAGGCGACGGACGTTGTCTGGCACGTCGACACACCCGCGCGCCCCTTGCGCGTGAACGCAAAACTCCGCTCCACCACCACGCCCGAACCCGCCACGGTCCACGCCGACGCCCCAAACAAGGCGACCGTCACCTTCACGAAGACACAGAAAGCAATCACGCCCGGCCAGGCCGTCGTCTTCTATGCCGACGGCTACCTGCTCGGCGGCGGCACGATCCGGCGTGCAGACTGAATTCGTTTAAATCATTGGATTCGCGCTTGCATTCCCTGCCCGAGCCCGTTACCATCCCCGCATCCCGTTACTGTGCGGCGTACCCGCACTCATCTAACAAAGGAGGGAAAGGGATGCTTCGGAAACTGTGGACTCTCTGCTCTGTCCTGCTCGCCGTCATGCTGGTCGCGTTCTCGCTCGGCTGCGGAAAGAAGGCTGAGAAAGAAGCTGAGGAAATGACGGCCAAGGCCGAGGACATCACCGCAAAGGCCGCGGAGATCAATGAGAAGATGCAGAAGGAGATCACGGCCAACCCGATGAAGGCCGAGGAGATCCGGGCCAAGTATCAGAAGGAACTCGACGAACTCACGAAGAAGTCCAAGGAACTCGCCGAGTAATTTCTACGCCTTTCACTAAACGGACCAACAAGGTCCTGTCGGGCGCAGCTGTGCCCGGCAGGACCTTTCGTCAAAGCCCTTGCCCGGCCCGCCGCCATCCGGCTATCCTGTCTGACCATGAGCAGCAAGCTCCGTGTGGCCGTGTTGTTTGGCGGAAGGTCCGCCGAGCACGAGGTCTCTCTGCAATCGGCACGCAACGTCATTCGTGCGATCGACACGGCCAAATACGACGTGCTGCCGATCGGCATCGACAAGCAAGGCACGTGGCGGCTGCTCGAAACCGCGCACGGCCTCGACGCGCCCGACACAGCAACCGACCCGATCGCGCTGGACCGGATCGGCGAACCCGTGACGCTCGCGCCACGCGACGGCCGGCCCGAGGTACTCCGCCTTGCCGACGGCAGTTCCGCGGGGCCGCTCGACGTGGTCTTCCCCGTTCTGCACGGGCCGTTCGGCGAGGACGGCACGGTGCAGGGCCTGCTGAAACTGGCGAACGTCCCGTTCGTCGGCGCGGGCGTACTCGGCTCCGCCGTCGGCATGGACAAGGACGTCATGAAACGGCTGCTCCGCGATGCGGGCATCCCGATCCCGCGGTTCCTGGTCTGCGACCGCGCGACGGCCGCGGACATCCGGTTCGCCGATCTGACCGGGACGCTCGGCGCACCGCTCTTCGTGAAGCCGGCCAACCTCGGCTCTTCGGTCGGGGTCACGAAGGTCGGCACCGAGCGGGAACTTCGTGCGGCGCTGTCCGACGCCCTGCGCTACGACAACAAACTCATCATTGAGCAGAGCATTGCCGGCCGCGAGTTGGAATGTTCCGTGCTCGGCAACGAGGAACCGATCGCGTCGATACCCGGCGAGATTGTGCCACACCACGCGTTCTACTCGTACGAGGCGAAATATCTCGATGCGGACGGCGCCGCGCTCGAAATCCCTGCGCACCTGTCCGCTCCGCTCACGCGTCGCGTGCAGGAACTGGCCGTGCGCACGTTCAAGGTGCTGTGTTGCGCCGGGCTGGCCCGGGTCGACTTCTTCCTGCGCGACGGCGACGAGCTGCTGGTCAACGAGATCAACACGATCCCGGGCTTCACGAAGATCAGCATGTACCCGAAACTATGGGAAGCGAGCGGCGTCCCGCCCGCCGAATTGATCGACCGTCTGATCCAGCTCGCGCTGGCACGATTCAGGGTGGAGCGCGCCCTTCAGACCTCGTTTGCGTGATGACCGGAACACCCGCTGTGGAGGCAGGCTATGGACAAGGCGGACTTGGCGAAGAGAATCAAAACGGTATCTTACCTGACCGGTCAGTTCCGGCTGCGATCCGGCAAGGTCAGCTCTTACTACTGGGACAAGTACCAGTTTGAAAGCGAGCCGCGCGTGCTGCAGGCGGTCGCCGAACAGATGCAAGCGCTGCTGCCAGAATCCTTCGACCGGCTCGCCGGCCTCGAACTCGGCGGGATCCCGCTCGCCACCGCACTGTCGCTCCAAACCAAACGGCCCTGTCTCTATGTGCGCAAGACGGCCAAGAACTACGGGACCTGCAACCTGGTCGAAGGCGCATACGAAGAAGGCCAGACAGCGGTCGTGATCGAGGATGTTATCACGACCGGCGGCCAGGTCGTGCGGTCCGTGCGCCAGATGCGCGAGCTCGGACTCACGGTCGACCGGGTCATCTGCGTGATCGACCGCGAGCAGGGCGGCCGACAGAACCTGCAGAGTGTCGGCTGCACGCTCGAGAGCGTGTTCACGCTCGGCGAAATCGAGCAACTCAGCCAGGAAGTCCTGCTCTGAGCCGAACCTTGCCTGCAGGCAAGGTTCAACTCAGGGCGCGCCCTTGCGAAAGCCCGCGGCGTGCAGCAGATAGTCCGCGACGCGCCGATGCGACTCGGCGTTCGGGTGCTCGTCGTGCGGATGGATCACGCATTCCGCACGGTTCGTGCGCCAGGCGGGCAGGATCTCGCTCACGCGGTACACATCGATTTCGGCCCGGCGCAACGCGTCAATCTGCCGGTCGCTCTCGCGCGAGTCCTCGTCCCAGTAGAGCACCCAGAACCGCAGGTTCGGCCAATGCTCCCGCAGCCGTCGGCGCGACCCCTCGACCAACCCGACGAACAAGGCAAGCTCTTCGTCCGACGAGCGCTCGCACCAGGGCCCGGCGACCCGCCGGTACAGGGTCGATTTGCGGAGCTGGTCGCCCGCCCGTCTCGCGAGTGTGCGCACCGGTTCTTGCTCGTTGAAGTTGCCGAGTCGCTCCACGAGCGGCGCCACGACCGGCCCGCCGCCCGGTTCCACGCGCACCCCGCTGCCCGGCGGCTGCTCGCGCAACCGATAGCACGGGTCGTAGTAGGTCCAGGGACGCTGCCCGAGCACGCGACGGATATGGTCCGGTATCGCCTGGTAGACCGCAAGCGTCGGGACCCGGCTGCCCACGACATTGAACACGAACCCCGACTCGAGCGCCGCGTACATCTGGTGCGTGCCGTACCCGATAAATGCGAAATTGTAGGCCTGCACACGGTCGCGCAGCGCCACGCCGATCCGGTGCGGCAGCGCGTCGCCGTCGTTTACGCCCTCCCCGAACATGAACGAGCCGCCGAAAAACAGCAGCGCTTCCGGCGACCGGCTCCTGGCCAGCGGCGTGACGCGCAGCCCGCGCGCGTCGATCGTGTAGGTCAGGTTCAACACCGTCTCGTCAATCTGGTAGGTGACCTGCACAGTGTTGTTCGGCCACGGCCGCGTGCCCAGCGTCTTGCAGGTGCCAGTAAAGGCCGGGATCGACGGGTCTTTGCTCGCATAGCGAATCGTGCGGCGCTGGTCCAGCGTGAGCGGTTCCGTCCGGATACCACCCGCCTCCAACACCAGCAGGCCCAACCCCAGGATCGCCAGGTTCACCGCCAGCATGCGGACCATGCGGCGGGTGTACAGGCAGAACAGGTTCAGCGCGAAAACCGCGAGCCCGGCAAACAGCCACAGGTACGGATAGCTGAATGTACCGGGCGTGAGCTTGAGCGCGGCATAGCCCATGAACCCGAACGCAAAGGCCAGCGTGAGTGCGTGAATGTGTTTCTTCATTTCAGGTCAAGCGCCTGACATCGAAGTCGAACCCCTGCTGACGGGGATTGAAGAAACGGACCGCACGCTTCGTGCGCCAGCGCCGGTCCGCCTTGGCGCAGAGCACGACGACCTCCGCCCCCCTCGTCAGCTCCGTGCTGGCCAGGCCCCGCCCCTTCGCCTCCGAGTAGAGCACGATCAGGTCGGGCACCGTGCAGAACAATTTGCCGTTCAGCGCGAGCACCATGTTCTCGTTCTTGATGTGCACCAACACCGAGCCGCCGACGCCCTTGATCCGGCAGGTACCCCAGTCAAACCCGGCGCGTGCGTGCAACGAGACCTTCGAGATCCGACCCTCGAACACCGGCTGGAACGGAGCGAACAGGCCCTGCTCCAATTGCCGACTCAGCTCGATGCATGCCGAGACCGTGCCGATCGGCAGGAACTCCGGCAACGCGCCGACCGGTGTGCCGTAGCCGATCACCCAGATGTTCTTGCCCTCAGCCTGGTAGAAGGCCCGGCAGCGCGCCTCCAGATCCGCATCCGGCACCTGATCGAGGATCAAAGCGTTGCCCCGGTAGCTGCCGCACACGAGCGGCGCCTTCCGCCGCCGAAACACCGAGAACAGCTCGTTTGTGATCTCCGGCACGGACCGGCCGCCCACGACATCGGTGTCGAGCATCGGGATCCCGAGTGCGGCACAGGCCGCGCCGCATTCGGCAATCACGCCCGGCCCAATCTCGCCCGGCATGATGCCCGCGATCCGGCGACCGCCCCCGAACAGCGTCTGGTACAGGTCGAGCCATCTCTTGAGCAGCTCCGCGGCGCCCTTACGCGGCGCGCCCGTGCTCAGCGCGCCCACCTTGTAGACCGTGATCGCCAGATCCTGGGCCTTCAGCTCGGCCGGTCTCGCCAACCTGATCGGCCTGCCCTTCAAGAGCCGCCGCACCGTCTTGCGGCCCGCCTCGTGACTGCTCCCGCCCCCACACCCGTAGAGTGTGGCGCCCCGCAACAGCCTGCGCCAGGCTTCCTTGTCCAGTCGCATCGCCGCCTCCCAAAACGAACATTGTGGCTCGCCGCTTCCTCGGCATACCGATCTTTGACTACTCCAACCTCTTTTTCAACCACAGAGTGCTCGGCCACCTCATTCGCGAAGCCGATTGCGCTGTCAGCGGCACGAGTCCCGAACTTGATCGGGAACTTGGTCGCGAACTTTCTCTGGAACTTCGCCCGCAGGGCGGTATCTAGAGAACTTCATCGCGAACTCAATCGCGAACTTCGGCCGCAGGCCGCGAAACCCGCGGCTTCGACGTACCCGGCCGTGATGGAGTTGGTTCGCATCAAGCTGGTGTTCGGAGCATGTTTCGATCGGTGCAGATGGTGAATGCTCGATGCTTTCGATTAGGTTCGCGATGAAGTTCGCGATTAAGTTTGGCCGAGAGGCTGTTGATGGCCCACGGGTTCGATCATCGCGGCCCTCGCCGCTGTTCGCGGTGACGTTCGCGACGAAGTTCAATTTCATAGCCAGACCACGACACCGCAAGCACTCCCCGCCTCTAGAGGGCGGTGGTCGAAAATCCCCTGTCTTTCCTCTCTGCTCCGCGCCTGTGCCGCCAAATCCTAACGTTCTGCTCGCCTCCTTGGGGGAAGGCCCAAATCACGCCCCTCACTCCGCGCCCGCCCCGCTTGCCTCTTCTCTGCAGCGCGATCGGCTCTCATTCGCGCGGATTGACTCACGCCGCAATCTCTGTTATGATTCTCACGGATGGAGCGGGCGGAGTTCAGCGATGTCGGGACATATCGTATTTGCCGCGTGTCTGTTGCCGGTCGTGCTCTCGGCGGCCCCGATAAACGTGCATGTAAGCTGGAACGGCCGGGATGACGCGGCCTCCACCATGGTGATCGCCTGGCAGACCCTGAACAACACGACGAGCAAGGTCGAATACGGGCTGAGCACGAACGACTCCGACACCGTCACGGCGGCGCCCTCCTATTCGACACCGTGCCAGCGCTATAACCACGCGGTCAAGCTCACGAACCTGACGGCAAACACGCAGTACCACTATCGTTGCGGCAACGAGACCGACGGCTGGAGCGCCGCGAGCACGTTCACAACCGGTCTGCCGATCGGAAGCACCGACGACATCCTGTTCGTGGCAGCCGGCGACACCCGGATCGACACACCCAAGATCGGGAGGGTAACCAACGTCAAGAATCGTATTGCTGCCAGAAACCCGCGACTTCTCTTCTTCTCCGGCGATATACCGCGCGAGGGCGGCTATCAATCCGCGGACGACTACGCCGATTCGAACTGGGACATGTGGTTCGAGGCATACAGTAATTTCGTCGACCACATCCCGTTCTTCTCCTCGACCGGCAACCACGACCTGTACGGCGGGACCAGTATGTTCACCGACCAGTTCCACTGGCCGACCAACGCGCAGGGCAACGACCGCTGGTATTCCGTAAATTTCGGGAACGCGCATTTCATCGCGCTCGAGATCACCGGTTCGACCAGCGACGCCCCCGTCGGCAGCGACCAGTACAACTGGCTTCAGACCGATCTGGCACAGGCCAGCAGCGACACGAACATCCTCTGGATCTTCGTCTCGTTCCACGCTCCGCCATACTGCGCGAGCTATCACTCGCGCAACGTGAACGTGCTGAGCTCGATCTGCCCGCTGTTCGACCAGTACGGAGTCGATCTCGTATTCAACGGGCATAACCACATCTACGAACGGACGAAGAAGATGCGGAACCGGGTGAGCCAGGACGAAATCATGGAGGCCGGCCCGAGCTACAACTCGTCGGTCGAAGGCGTCGTCTATATCGTCACCGGCCGCGCCGGCGCGAACAGCCACAGCACGAACCCGAGCGCATGGACCGCGTTCACCGACAATCCGCTGCACTACCTCGTGCTTGATATCGACAACACGACCGGTGTCCTCTACGGGCGCGCCTACGATATCGACGATACCCTGTTCGACACGTTCACGATCACCAAGAACGACGGGCCCGATGTGTTTCCGCCCAGGGCGCCGGTCGGTATCCGGATCCTGCCGGGCCCGTGAGACCCAGAGCATTCCGCCTGCAGCCGTCACGGCCTGATTGCCGTTTGACACCCTATCCGCCAATCTGCGGAAAGGGGACTGAATATCCAACATCCAACAAGGAATATCCAATTTGCAGATGAGAGAGGACAACCGAAATTGGAGATTCCTTGTCGGATATTGGGTGTTCAACCATCCCAAGTTCGCGCCGATTTCGGCAGCACCCGACTTGCATAGCCCGCCCCAATCAGGCACAATCGGGGCCTTTCGCACATCGCAGTCCACCGGGAGGAGAACACAATGCCAAAACCGAAACGCAAACGCGCGAAGAAGAGCGGTCCCATCCGCTGCGGGATCGTCGGGCTCGGCCGTATCGGCTGGGGCTCGCACGCGCAGAACATCCTGCGCCATCCCGGTTTCAAGCTCGCCGCGGTCTGCGACCTGGAACCGAGCCGGCTGGCGGAAGCCAAGGCTGCCGCCCCGGCCTGCGCGACCTACACGCGCTATCCGGAAATGCTCAAGAACAAGGACGTCGAGTTCGTCGTGGTCGCGTCCCAGACCAAGGACCACGTGCGACGCAGCCGCATGGCGCTCGAGGCCGGAAAGCACGTACTGGTCGAAAAACCGACCGCGCGCACGCCGCAGGCAATCGACCGGCTCGCCGCACTCGCCCGTAAGAAGCGGAAGCTCTTCACGATCCACCACAACTACCGGCTGAACGGCGAAGCACTGTTCGTGAAGGAGACCATCGACAGCCGCGTGCTCGGCCGCGTGTTCCGGATCCGCTGCCACAAGCTCGGGTTTGCGCGACGTAACGACTGGCAGACCCTGAAGAAATACCATGGCGGCATGATCGGCAACTGGGGCGTGCATCTGGTCGATATGAGCCTTCAGCTTGTCAACTCGCGGGTCAAAACCGTGTGGGGCACCGCCAACCACATCATCAACCCCGGCGACGCCGAGGATGACGTCAAGGCCATCGTCGAACTCGAAAACGGGGTCGTGCTCGATATCGAACTGACCAGCGCATGCGCCTATTCGGGCCCGTCCTGGGTCGTGTGCGGCACGCAGGGCACAATGTGGGTCCAGAACAAAGAGGCCCACTTCAAGACATTCGATCCCAAGAAGCTGCGCCGGTTGAAGGCCGCGGACATGCATATGATGCCCACCCGCAAGTACGGACTGACGGACGGGAGCCGCGACCAGATCCCATGGAAGGAGAAGACCGTGCCCGCAAAACCCCAAGGCAAGTATCCGGGCTACTACCAGCGCCTGTATGCCTCGATCCGACAGGGCAAGCCGCTGTTCGTCTCGCCCGAAAGCGCGCGCGTCACCTACGATGTGCTCGCTCGGATCCGGCGCGGGACCGGGTTCTGAGAGAAGGCGGAAGGCGGAAATCGGAAGGCGGAAGTTGGGAGGTCACAGGGCAGCCCGCGAACAGGCCGTACTCGTACACGTACTCCTAAACGCGAATCTATCCCAATTCGCGTGATTAGCGGGCAAAAGAATCCCGAGGGAGACGCAGGGAAATGAAGAGCAACGATGCCAATCCCGCATCGGACAACATCGTACACCGGACACCACCGCAAGCCATTGCCTGGAAGCCGGACGAAACGCCGGCGGAACTCCGGCACGCGCTCGAGACGCTGGCCGAAGACTATCCGATCGCCGCGGACACGGGCGCCGGGCTCCTCGTACGGTTCGAGCGTTCCGACGATGCGGGCTGCGTGATCGAACGCGCGGGCCGGGCGGCCCGCGTCACGTACACGGCCCCCGCCATGGCGCTGCGCGCGCTTGGCACGCTCATGGCCGGGCTCGTACCCGACGGCGGCCGCTACGAGGAACAGACCGCGTTCACAACGTTCGGGATCATGCTCGACTGCTCGCGCAACGCGGTGATGACCGTCGCACACTTCAAACGCTGGCTGCGCCGGCTCGCGCTGCTCGGCTACAACATGGCCATGCTCTACACCGAGGACACCTACGAGCTGCCCGGTGAACCGTTCTTCGGCTACCTGCGCGGCGCCTACAGCGCGGAAGAGCTGAAAGAGATCGACGCGTATGCGGGCAGGCTGGGTATCGACATGATCGGCTGCATCCAAACCCTCGGCCATCTCGCGCAGATCCTGAAATGGTCGGCCTATGCCGACGTCAAGGATACCGGCTCGGTCCTGCTGGTCGACGAACAGAAGACCTACGCGCTGATCGACAAGATGCTCGCGCGCTGCGCGCACGTGTTCCGCAGCCGCCGGGTCCACGTGGGCATGGACGAAACCCATGATCTCGGGCGCGGCCGGTTCATGGACCGGTACGGTTACGAGCGCGGGTTCGACATCTTCAACCGGCACCTGGCGAAAGTCGTGGAACTGTGCGGCAAGCACGGGCTGCGCCCCATGATCTGGTCCGATATGTATTTCCGGCTCGGCAGCAAGACCAACGGCTACTACGACAAGGATTGCGTGATCCCGCCGGACGTAATCGAAAAGATCCCGGAAGACGTCGAGCTCGTCTATTGGGACTACTATCATCCCGACGTCGAATTCTATCTGGACTGGATCGAGCGGCATCGCGCGATGGGCTCGGAGCCCGTCATGGCGTCCGGGGTCTGGACCTGGCGCAAGTTCTGGCACGATACCGCGTTGACCGAAGCAAACGCCGGCGCCTGCGTCGAAGCCTGTCGACAGGCCGGCGTGAAAGAAATCCTTTTCACGCTCTGGGGCGATGACGGCGGGTATTGCGATTTCGATTCCGCGTTCGGCGGGCTCGCGTTCGCTGCCGAGAAGGCCTTTACCGCGACGGACGACGCTGCCAGGCTGTCCGCACGGTTCAAGGCCGTCTTCGGCGCCGACTATGACACGAATCGCGCGGCAGCAGACCTGCATCAAGTGCTCGACCCGACCCAGGTGATCTGGGACGACCCACTGCTCGGGATCTACCTGCACCGGGTCCGCGACCGGCTCGACAAAGCGAAAACGCACTATGAAAAACTCCGGGCTCGACTCGCGAACGCCACGGACAACGGCGCCGGCAACATCAACCACGCGCGACTGGCCTGCGCCGCCATCGCCCGTAAGCTCGCGCTCGCCGACCAGCTGTTCGCTGCGTATCAGGCCGAGGACCGCGCGAAACTGGGCGAGGTGCGCGGCATGATTCCCGATGTTGTTGCGGCCCTGCGCGCACTGCTCGAATCGTTGCGCACGATGTGGCTGGCCCGCAACAAGCCGTTCGGAATCGAGGTCCTGCAGGTCCGGTTCGGCGGGCTGTTCGAACGCTATCGCGAGCTGGACACACGGCTCGGGGAATATCTGGACGGCAAGATCCCGAGCATCCCGGAACTGGATGCGAACCTGCCGGCCCCGCCCGACGGCGGCGCGCGGCCGACGTATCGCAACCTGGCCACCGGCTCGAGCATCCTGTGAAGGGCAAAGGGCCAAACGATAAAAATCCAACGTACGACAGACAAACGCGGCGTCACACGCATCGCCCTCGTGGACGGCGATGAGCAGTTCAGCGGGCTGTGGGTGCTGCCGCTCGAGATGCGGATCGGCGCCGCCGTTCTTCCGGTCGGCGGGATCGCCGGGGTTGGAACGAAACCGAAACACCGGAACAAAGGCTACGCGGCGCGCTGCATGCGCAACGCAACGGCGTTCATGAAGGAACAACGTTTCGCACTCGGGCTCCTGTTCGGGATCCCCGACTTCTACCACAGGTACGGCTACGCGGTCGCGCTGCAGGAGGTCTCACTCAAGATCCAAACGCGCGACGCAGAAGGCGCCCGGCGCACGCATCGCGTGCAAGCCATGCGCGCGTCGGATCGCGCGGCGGCACTGCGCCTGCACCGACGCGCGAACGCGCTGCGGACCGGCACGCGGCTGCGCACACTCCGCACATGGCAGCCCGCGCGGCGCGGCACCCGTTTCAACGTCGCTGCGTCACCCTATGTCGCGATCGGAAAACACCGCAGGCTCGAGGGCTGCATGATGCTGGACAAGCTGCCGAACGCCACGGTCGTTTCGGAAATCGACGCGCTGTCCGTTGCGGCCTGCGAATCGCTGATCGCGTTCGCCGCGCAGGACGCGATCGCGAAGCGTGCCGGCGAACTGACCATCCACGCGCCGGCAGACCACAAGATCGTCGAAATTGCCGGCAACTTCGGCAGCACACTGAGCGTCAGACGCCCGCGTTGCGGCGGCGGCATGGCGCGCGTCATCGATCAGGAATGCCTGCTCCAGGCGCTCACGCCAGAGCTCTCGCGCAGGGCGCAAACGCGGCCCCTCGCCGCTTGGCGCGGTGCGATCGGGATCCGGACAGAACTGGGCATGAGCTACCTGCGTGTCCGGGCTGACGGCGTCAAACTCAGCCGCCGCTGCAAGCGACCAGACCTTGCTCTCGAACTCCCGCAGCAGCTGCTCGCCCAGCTCGTGACCGGCTACCGCGGCGTCGAAAACGTGCTAAACGAGAGGAAGACACGCGTACGCGGGAAATCGGCGCACGCCGTGCTGAGTGCCCTGTTCCCGCGCCAAAACCCGTACATGTGGTGCGCGGACCGGTTCTGACCCGGCGCAGGCGGAGAGACACGGACGGACACGGACTGAGAGCGCCGGGCTATCGGCGCAGGGTCGCAACGAGCCGTTTACGGTGCAGCAGCAGCTCCAGCGCCTCGCGCGCGGACCGGCAGGCAACATCCGCCGCCTGCAACGTCGCCACGCTGCAGCCTTCGCCTTCCACGAGGCAAATCCCCAACCCGGCGTCCCTCAGCATCAACAGGTCGTTGCGCCCGTTGCCCAGGCACACGGCAGACTTCGCGCCGAGCCCTCTGACATACTCCTGCTTCCGTTCGTCCTGGCGGTCGGCCGGCAACACCGTCAGTTGCACAGGCAGCTCCGCGAGCTGCTTCTTGGCCAGCCCGAACGTGTCCGCGGTCACCACATGGATCTCGAGTTGCGCCGATAATGCGCCGAGTAGCGGCGCCAATTCCGGGATCAGCACACCATCGCAGGCAAACGT
>Ga0272441_10006259_pt1 | contig 20083 bp, 16 predicted proteins | sample SSMProp6N_FD_193582 | JGI IMG/M metagenome (GOLD analysis project Ga0272441, IMG submission 193582) | Marine sediment archaeal communities from Little Sippewissett salt marsh, Falmouth, MA, United States - SSM-Prop-6N | ecosystem: Environmental > Aquatic > Marine > Wetlands > Sediment ...
AAAAAGAGGACCTGCAGCAAATGTACCAGTTTGAGCTCCTTCTAAAAAACCTTCCCATCCAGATTTCGGTTTAGCAGGTTCTAAAGGTATAGTCAAAGGTTTATCTGGAATAATTCTCTTAATTTCATTTATCATATCTGCTTCAGTAAATTCAATTCCTACTTCCAAAGGTTCTTCAAAGTAACTAGATAATTTTGTTCTGGCTGTAATAGCAGCATCTTCCACTTGTTTTTCCAAATCAATAGGAACAGACAAACCAGTTCCTTCTAGAACAGAATTTAATTTTTCCAAATCTTCAGACTTCAAACTTTGTAACCAAGTCTCAAAATCCTGATTTTCCCATGAACTATCTATATCAACAGTTGGGAAAGCAGATTCTATAAGAGGCTCTATAGTTGATATATTACTTTTCAGATTTCCAGCAAATTCACTAAATTCCGGATAATCATCCCAAATTGTTCTTATATGAGCAAATACTTCCATATCCTGGAATAATGAATTTATTGTATCTAAATTATCACTAACTACATCACTCAATAATCCATCCTCTGTCAAGAATAACTCTTTCCAATCATCCTTATCCATTTTAGCTATATCTATGGCTTCACCAGTTACATTACTCAAACTTTCTGCAAATAACTCACCAAAAGGACCTGTCATATACTCTGCAAAGGATTCCCAATCTTGATCTTGCCAAGATTTCATCATATCAGCTGTTAAATCCACACCCATCTCATTCATATCACTAAATAATTTCGTTAGATCTTTTTCAGCAGAATACTGTTCATTGAGTAATTCACCAAAAGAATACTGTAGAGAAACAGAAAATACATTTCTACCTCCCATCAAATCTAAAAATTCATTGAATACTCTTGTTAGATCTGAAGTGGCATTAGCTAATAAATTTTCAGACTCTATCAAATCTTTATTTAGACTTTCTAAATCTTCTTCTGCATCATAAGCCATTTCAGCTTCATTGATAAAAGCCTGTAAACTACCCATATGCATATCTGTAGCTAAAGTTGCTCCACTCATTTCTTCTTTCCATAAACCAGATGCTTGAGCTGCCTGTATCATAGATAAAGCTGCTATTATTTCTGCATCAGAATAATCTTTTAAACTTTTTCTACCATCTTTATAAAAATCATTCAATGCTTTTAATTGTTCATCATTACTTCCTGCTATATCTCCAGTCAATTCCATTCTATCTATAAGTTCATCCATAACATCTGCAAATGTTTCACCATCTTCATCTTGTAAAGCCATAGCTAATCTTGAAGTGTTTCCTATAAGACCTATCATAGTATCATCAGCTTTAGTAGTAGCTATAGCTAAATCTATAATCCCTTGTGCAGCTTCCATAGCATTATCTGCAATGTCACCCCAGGCTTCTACAATATCAGATGATAATACACCCATCTCTATAAAGTCATCCATAAGAGGACCTAGATAATCTCCAAATTCACCAACAGCAGTATTAAGATCATATTGAGCATTTGCCATATCCAAGAAGATAGATGTATCTACACCTGTCAAATCTATTTTTGGCATTTCTATCTCAAGAGCATCCAAATCTATACCAAGAGATGATGCATCTATACCTTCAAATGCTATTTGAGCAGCTACTTCTGCATCTACTCCAGCTTTCAGCAAATCTTGATATAGAGTCATGGCCTCTGTAACATCTTCTTGTTGTTGTGTATTCAATTCACCATAAGCATCAGTGAACTCTTTATTTAGAGACATAACTTCACCTTCTGCTACCATCATCTCTCTATATAAATCTATAATCTCTTCATTTAGTAAACCTTCCTCTGCTAATTTTTGGAATAACTCATCAAATTGATCCTTTTCTCCTTCTCTTAATTTGTATAACTTCTCTTCTATATCATAAATATCAGCTTGAGCCTCAAGATATAATTTCAATTTCTCATTTGTAAAAGTCAGGTATTTATCTCTTACCATATCTAATGCATCTATCTTTGCCTTTAGTAATGCTTGTTCAGCTAATTTATCAGATTCCAAATCTCTGGCTTCTATCATCTGTTCACTAATTTTTAATAACCTCAATTCAGTTGAGCTCAAAGCATTTGTAACTTTGTATTGTTCTTCTTTATGGTTTTTAAGATATTCCATGGATTTTCCTGTTGCTTTCATCAAATCTTCTTCAGTTTTTATTCCTTGATTCATCAATTCATTCATAGTGTACTCTCCAGTTATTCCATTATCTCTAAGATACTGATACTTCTTTTGTGCTTTAGCTTTATCTTCTAAAATATTAGATATTTCTCCTTGTAATTCTGCAGTTCTTTCAACCTGTTGCTGTAATCTTATTTCTGCATCAATTGTTCTATCATCATTGGCTCCCCAATCAGCCAAAGATTTTGCTAATTCATTAGCTGCATGTTCTTGATTACGTATAGAAATAGTCAAATCATTATTTATTTTTTCATATCTTTCTGATGATTCTGAAATTTCTTCTAAATAACCTATACCATCATCTAAACCTTCTGTATAAGATCTCAATTCTGTTAGAACACCCTTTACAGATCCTAATAAATCTGCTTCTAATGATGCTCTCTTTTCTTTAGCAGCAATATACTTCTCCTCTGCATCTACAAGTAAATTTATATCATCTAACTGGTCAGCTGCAGCAGACTTTCTTACAGTCTCTAGATTTTCATAAGCTTGCTTCTCTTCTTCCTTTGCTTCATTTACATCTCTTATACTAAGGGAAAGACCAACCATTTCATTTGCCAATAATTGAGTAACCCTCCACTCTTCATATTTTGCTTCAATTGCTTCCACATCTAATCCTAACTCTTCAGCCTTCGCAATTAGATATTCTTTGGGAACTCCACCATAAAATTCTTTTAATGGGTCAGGAAAAATAGTACTGATTATGAATTCAACTGGTATTCCTATAGGTCCTAATGCTTGCATAAATACATTTGGTGGTTCTCTGAACGCAAATTCTTCCATATTAGCAAGCTCTTGAATAGCATCTGTTGTACTATCCCTCAAGTCTTTGAACCCCTCTTCAGCTAATAATCCTAAAGATTCATTCAAAGTCTTTGAAGAATGCATAGCCTCATACAGAGCTACATCATATTGACCTAGTTCCTCTGCAGCGTGTTTTATGATAACTCCTTGATCTTTCATTACTAAATTTAAATCTTTTGACCTAAATACAAATATATATAAAGCAGCAGTTATAACTGCTATTGCTGCCAATAATAATGTTATAGGATGAGCAATCATAGTTGCCCACAAGGATTTTAGAGATGCTATTAATCCTTTATTAACTGTAACTAATCCTTCTGTAACTTTTATATTCCCAGCTTTAGCAGCTTTTTCAAACATAATAGCATTTGCAGAAGCAGTAGCGGCACTTGCTTCAAGAGCACATGCATCCGCACTTAAAGTTCTATATGCTGCTGCAGACATAGATGCACCTACTATTCCAGATTTAGCTATATTATTCCTTTCTGTTACTAATGTATTTCTTATAATAGATGCAGATTCTTTGTCTCTAGCAGCTACCCCTTTCCAAGCTAGAGCCACTTGCATCCCCTGACTAGCTGCACTTCCAGCTTCAGCAGCTAATTCAGATTTTCTCAATGCTATTAATGTTTGTCTTTCTTGAGCCTCTTTACCTAATAAACCTAACATAATAGATGATTGCGTACTTTCCTTCTTAAGAAATGCAAGTTTTATTCCTAATATAGCAGACCATATTTTCTGAACAGTAACAATTCCTGCCATAGCTACTTTATATGCTAGAAGAGTAGTAATTATAAATTTAATAGTAGGAGCATAAGTTTTAAATATACCTACTAACCAAACTAAAGTTGGTGCAACCTTATCTCTCACAAAACTAGCAAGGTCAAGTAAAGCTGGCAACATATCTTCTGCTATCTGTAAACCAGCTTCCTGTAATGCATTACCCATAAGTTGGAATGCACCCCACAGAGTTTTTTCTTGTTGTTCCGCAACACCCTCTGTTATACCTCTGGTATTTATGAGCATATGATTATATCTTTCTATATCATCAACTGCATTCACTAATACAGTAGCAGATGCAGCAGTTCTTGCACGGAACATAGTGGCTGCTTCAGCTGCACCAAATCCAGCAGCCTTCAATTTATATAATATTTCTGTTAGAGTATAAACTTCGGGATTCAAATCGTCCATAGTTAGACCCATAGCTGCTAGCATAGCTTCAGTTTTCTCTGTAGGTTTCAATAATTTAGTAAATATCATATTTAGACGCTGACCAGCTTGAGAACCTTCCATACCTCTATCAACCAGAAGCATCAAAGCAGATACAGTTTCTTCCAAAGATATACCAAGTGCACCAGCTATAGGACCTACGTACTTCATAGCTTCTCTCATCTTATCAAATGTCATAAATGAATTTGTAATTGCTCCAGTAAATATATCAACCACTTTTGTAGCATCTTCCATATCTAAACTGAAAGCCTTTAGAGCTGTAGATACAGCATATGTAGCTTCTTCTAATGTGGATTGAGTTGCAGCTGCATAATTCAAAATTGGAATAAGATCTTTGCTACCCATCTCTGATATTTCATAACCAGCAGATGCCAAATTATAAAAAGCCTTTGATACATCAAGAGCAGAAAAAATAGTACTTCTACCAAGTTCTTTTGAAACTTCCATAATATGTTCTTTTATCTTATCAAAAGATCCTCCTAGATGACCAGATACTGTAGCTGCATTAGTAGCTGCTCTCTCAAACTCTTTGAAATCTTCTATCATTTCAGAAAATCCTTGACGTATCTGCATAACCATTTGTACACCTATACTAAAAGTGATATAGTGCACAATTTTAGCAACAAAACTTTGGAGGCTTAACATTGCAGAAATACCAGTTTTAGATGTTTTACCAAGGGTCTTTGAGAATTTTATCATTTGTCCATCAGCGGTCATAAATGTTTGTGTCATTTTACCTGAAGTTATACCAACGGTTTTCATTGTTTTATTTAGTTTCGCAAGACTATTACTGATATTACCAATAGTTGGTGTTGCATCATCTTTTGCAGATATTGTTACTCCAATATTTGTATTTGCCATTTTATCTAAACCTCCTTTTCAATCATAATTATTCAACCTTAACAATCTGAACGGCTTCTCTATCATACTTCGGTGAATAATCCCAAGGAGCCCCGTAATTAAAGTAAGCCTTCCACTCACACACATATATACCTAAATCATCAGTACTCTGCGTAGATACATAGTACTTATAAACCCCAGTAGAATCTCTAATCCCAGATACAGGACCCAAGAGAACAGTGCCATCTGGTCGGTATACCGTAAGGTAAGCCATATTTCCAGAACAATCTATATTAGTGGTACCAGAAACGTAAGTCACGTAAGACTTCCAAGTATTCTGACGCTCATACTTTGTTAGAGCCATTATATCATTCCATTAATTATAAACATATCTAAACATTATTTAGCACTTCCAACAGAGGAATTAACTCTTTCACTTCCAGATAAAGATGATTTATTTTTCTCTATAGAAGATGAAGAAATTGATTTAGTTTCTGTATTTGTTATAATAGAACTATTTGTAAAAGATGATTCCACTAATTGTTTTGAAGGAATAAACATCTGTAATAATGTATATAAACAAATTTTCGGGGATGCACCAATTCCTGATAAATAGATATCATTATCCTCCGAAAATATATGTCTAAAATATCCTCCCTCACTATTTTCAGTAACTAAATTTTCTATAATCTCATTATTGTAAGATAAAGCAGAAATATATGAATTTCCACATACAAATAAATATTCATCATTACCTGCCAGATAATAAGAATTATCTTGTAGTCCACTAAATTCCCCAACTTTAGAAATGGAACTACCATCAAATCTCAATACATATATAGATTTAATGTAAGAAGTATAGATATAATCTTCATTTATATATAATCCATATCCAGGATAATCTATTTTATCAACTAAACTAAATTCTTCTCCATTAAAATTCATTGCATCTAAAGTATCATGACTATAAGAACAAGAATATACATATGTTCCATCACAAAAATGTTTATAAGAATATATACCATCATAAGAACCAACTGTAATAAGACCTTCTTCCGAATCCATTTTATAAACATAAATACCATCGTCTGTAGAAACATATGAATAAGATACAAATATATAATCTCCATTAGTAGATATATGTCTACAATTAGTACCATCTTTTTTATAAGATTTATAAGAAAATAAAGATCCATTAAATGTGTATGCTCGTATACCACCTGTACTTAAACCAACATATATATAGTTTCCATCACCACAAACAGACACAGGATAATATAGTGTTATATGTCCGACACTAGTAAAATTAGAACCGTCAAAGGTATATGCTCGTAAACCATCTGTATAACCTGCATGATAAATATAAGTTCCGTCACCCCAGACTCCATAAGATATTCCACCAGAATAAATTGAACCAACATTTGTAAAATTCGTACCATCAAATGTGAAAGCATTTAAACCACCAGAACTTTGACATACATATATATAAGTTCCATCGCCCCAAATAGAATTAGCAGCACCACTTATGGATATAAATCCTTTTTGTGTAAGTGTAACTCCATCAAATGTGTATGCTGTTAAATAACCATTCTGACCTACATATATATAATTATCATCCGACCAGATTGAATAAATAGTATAAATACTCTGTTCCTTGAGAAAAGTAAAAGAATTTCCATCATATGTATAAATTCTAAATTTATCTGATACACCAACATATATATAAGTTCCGTCCGACCAAACACAACTTACTGTATTACTCTCATTTGAAGTATTTAAATTTGTTAAACAACTATTATCGTTGCATGTTAAAATCTTAAAGTATCCACTTGTATTTTGTAAATATAAATAACCATCTTTTAATTTTAATTCTGTTGAATTATATCCAGATATACCTATTCTTGTAAAATTTGCACCATCAAAAGAATATTTAGATATACCATAACTAAGGTGAGCTAAATATATATCATTTCCTTCAACAAATACATCTGCACAATAACTTATACCAGATAAATGAGCGACATTTGATAAAGTTTGTCCATCAAAAGAGTAAACTCTTAAACCATCAACACCATTTGCTAAATATACATAATTATTATCAACAAATAATGAAATTGCTGATCCACCATCATCTACAGATGTTATATAAGAGATTGTGTCACCTTCTATTTCGAATACAAATAAACCATAATTTGATTCTGTAACAAATAAATAATCTCCATATTTAAATGTTCTATAAGCATATGATGTATCTTCACATGTTATTAATTTTAATACATGTTCCATGGGCCATTCCACCTCCATAGTCCCTTTAATCTTAAATTTAATTTCATTATCTATCTTACCTCTCATTTTAATATTATGCTCTGTTATGTGAATCCCAGAGCTATCATCTTTAATCATCTTAATCTCCTCATCCTTCAGATGAACTCACACTAGAAACATTCTCCTCACCTGAAGAGATACTTGATTTATTCCTTTTACCAGATGTAACAGAAGATGATTTCGCCTCTGAATCCGATACAGAGCTATCATTTAATTCATCATATGATAGTATTGTTTCATTTAATTCTGTATCACTTACAGATGTTGTGTTTAACTCTGAAGAAAGAACCCAATAATCAGTTGGATATAAATCTCCAACTGGTGTACAAGCAACATCAAAGCAACAATTATCAAATGTAGTTATATCAAATTGTGCTTGCGTCATTAGTAAGACACCACATCAATATACAAATCAGGTCCAAGTATCTCTGTATCTATAGCTAAATCTGAACCTAATTCTATTGTACCAATAGCATTGATATTTATTTTTACAGACGGAGATGATGGTAATTCTCCATAAGCATCAAAGATCGTAAAATCCTGTCCAAATTGTATATAATCAGATGAACTTTCTGTATCTAAAATATTTACTTTTATATATCTACCATTTTTTTGTGTAAATTCATGTTCTTGAAAAGAAGAAGTATCTTGCCAATTTGTAATATTATCAACTACAGCATCACCCCAATCTTCTTTACTATCAGATACATATATATCTATATCTGTAGGATCAAATACCATATTGGATCTTCCTCTAACTTTAGTCAAAGTATATGTTTCTCCTAAATCTAATATAAACCAATGTGTATGATCCTCACTATGAACCCAATAACTTGTACCATCTAGAGGGTCATTAATAGTATATCCAAATGAAGACCCACAAGAAGAATCCAATTCATCTGAACCTATATCCAACCAATCTGCCATTCTATTCCTCTAATTCACTTTCAATACTATTAGCTAATGCATCTCTATGTGCCTGACTAATGTTAGTAATAACAGGAACATCAAGTTCTGCATCCCAATAATAATTTTCTAATCCATTCATTATTATGGTATTAATAGATTGTAAAGAAGAAAGAGCCCCAGTCAAACCTGTAGCAAATTCTGGATACCTAGATGCATACCAAGTTCCATTAGTAGTATTGAAATCATTCATAACAGTATATGTACTGATAAATCCATTTCTCAAACTATATAATTCATTTGTAGTATAATCTCTTCCAGTATCTCTTAATTGTACAACTAAATGATTTATACTATTCCATAGCCTCGGTAATTGTCTATTTATACTCTGGGCAGTAGATTCCCTCTGTAGTTTATATATCATATTACACCTCCCTCATCTAATAAACACTCACATTCATAAATCCAGTACCGTATTCTTTACCAGATAAAGAAGCTCCACCGGAATACATAAACCTAATCTTTGTCAAACCACCATCAGATGTCGCCAGAGGATACCCTTGTTGAATTATAGCAGAAGATGTCTTGTAAACAGAAGTTGAACCAGATAAGAGTTCCACACAAAGTCCACTTACAGAAGTTCCACCAGAATTACAAGCAGCTGCCTGCCACAAATAAACTTTTTTAGAACCTGCATCAAACCTAGTCATATTTATGGCATGATTAGCGGATACTTCTATATTTGATACACTGAAATTCATTGGAGGTTGGGAGTAGTTTATTGTATTTATTGTTGCTGAACCGCCTGAAATTGCCTGGGAAGAAATACCATCAGCAAATATACCACCATCTGCATTTATGTCACCAACAACATCTAACTCATAATCTGGAGTAGTATCATTTATTCCAACTTTGCAATTACTAAAGTACGCATATGCAGTAGTAAATTGATTCCGTATAGTAAATCTCTCTAGATTGCCATCATTAGCAGCATTTCTGGTATAAACTGCATAATTACCGGCAGCAGCTCCATTAGCCGATGAATATGTATAAAATTTAAGACCATATTTACTACCTAAATTTGAGTAATAACCACCAACACCAGCTGTATCAGGACCCACATACATAATATCGCATTTATGTTGAGCCCAACCCAAATCAACTACAGTATTTCTACCTCTCTTTTCCAATAGATATGACTGGTCATTATGACCTCTAGTTAGAATTGTATAGTCTTCTAAATAATTAAATTGACCACATCTTTCAGCATCAGCCATTGTTTTATTACCAGATGCAAATTCATAAGCGATATCCTCTAAAGAGTGTCCTCCAAAGTCAAATGTTCTACCCTTGAATACATTCATAGATTCATTACACCAAACAACTCTCTTCGTAGGTTGACCTGCCTGGAATAAATAATTAGTAAATCTATTACTTCTTATACAACCTCTATCGGCAACAACTCCTACATTACCACTAAGGTAAAATAGATATGTATTATACCCAGCACAAATATTATCAAAGAGACAACTATTTATGAAACAAGTACCTGTATGTCCTTCATTTCTTAATCTTATTGCATACTCAAAATCAGTGATAGTTAGGTTTGTTCCAATAACTCCTCCAATACTACCACCACCACCAGCATGAATATCTATACAAGTACCGCTACAATAACCTAAATAATTAGGCCAACATCTCCAATTAGATTTGAATTGGAGATTTGTCAATCTGGATTGATTCCTTGCTATACTTGGTGGATTTTTTAGAGAATTATAATAAATAACTTTATTACCTGAAAAATTATACTGACTAACATCAAATACTCCATTCTCTATATGAAATTTACTTCTACTCAATATAAGATGTTTATTTGTTCCAACAAAAGAACTCAAACTACTTATAGTATGACCATTCAAATTTAATATAACACTCGCTGCACCACTAACAGTTGAACCCAGACCAATGTTAGTCATAAGAGTAACTGTTCCAGATGCACAATTATCAATCGCATATTGCAGTGCTTTGTAACCTTCAGTATCAGAATAATCCACAGAACCATCTTGTCCATTCTTTACATAAAATGTCCCATTATCTCTATAAAGTATTACATCTGATGGAAGGTAAATATTTTTGTAGCTCCCACCGGAAATAGTCTGTGAAGATAAATATGTAAGACTTGCTCCACCTGCTAAAGTTAGATTCGCTGTGGTTATAGAACCTCCAGAGATGGCTTGGGAAGAAATAGCCCCATTTTTAGTGTATATTGTTCCTGAAACTTGCAATTTATAATTTTGAGGAGTATCACAACCTATACCAACATTACCAGAATATATTGTCATTGTTGGTGCTGTCAAATATGTGCTAGTATAACTAGCAAAATCTTTAGTTCTAAAATGCATTTTAGACATACCAGCATTATTACCACCACCATGGACTCTTTCCACAGTTATAGATGCCATTGGACTATATAAAGTATATCTTCTATCAGGTTCTCCGACATGGAATCCTATACCTGTTTGCCTACCAGCAGTTGCATCAGGATTAACTAAAACTAGTGGAAAATTCCACATTGAAGAACTAAATCTACAATCACTATCTATTCCTCCAACTTTATTCCATGTATAGAAATCTTTACTATCCAAAGAAAATATTTGAGGAGAAAATGTTGTATAATTACCCTTAAAGGAATTGTAAGACCCATTATCCACAAGATAATCATCAAAGAAATCATTTGTAGTCAGAGTAAAAACATTCTTTTCTGAAGATGGATGTGATTCATATAACACTTCATAATCAGATGTAGCTTGATCCCATTCAATGCCTTCAATCTTATTTCTATTAACATTAGATCCTAAATATAAATGCTTTCTAGTATCTTTACCTGTCTGGAATATACAATTTTGTAGATTCCAACCAGAGATGTCCATCTTACCCCATCCATAATAGTTTTTATTTCCAGATAACCAAATATTATATCTATTATTATTAAATACTAATTCATCTCCAAATACTCCATTTAGAGCAACACCTCCAAGAGCCTGTCCCTTAATAGCATACTCCAACTTATGAAAGTGTACATTTCTCAAATCAGCACCCAAAATTTCCTCATAAGTTCCACTGTAAGGAACATCAAATAATATACCAGTTCCTGAATACCAGTAAGGATCTGCACCAGGTATACTACCTTGATTCCAATCAGTATTACCTATCAATTTTACATTATGAACACAAGGCATAAATGTAATAGTATTCCAAGAATTATTAGATCCTAAAAACCATATCAATGCACTATCTGTAGGTGTAGTATCTGCAGTTCTCCAATCAATTTCACCATTTCTTACTGTAAACCCACCTCTCATTTTTATCCCATGAAAATCTCCTTTATGCCATATAGTGTGACCACCTAAATCTAAAGTTGTTTTCCAAGCACCAGAGATAGTCGCATCTAGTTCAATATCAGTTGATAAATAAACTAATCCACTACCAATCCATTTACCAACATATTGAGTCTTGTTCCAACCACAAGATGATAAAGCAAAATTTAAGACATTGGCAGCACTATCATCAGATATAACAATATTTCCATTACTTCCTCTTCTAGCAAAGTAAGTATCACCATCTTTACCTATTACATAATCTGCAGGAAATGAAATATTTTTATATGAGCCACCAGAGATTGCTTGGGAAGAAATACTTATTAATCCATCTACTGAACCAGAAATATTATGATAAGGGTAGCCCTCATTATTAAAGAAATAATTCTTTCCAGTGTTATCTATGGTAAAAGTAGTAATATCTGACATATTGTTATTAGCAATAGTATTATGTTCTACTGTACCGTCAGTTATAGTTAATGTAGTACCACCAAAATAATTATTTGTAATTACATTATCATGGGTTATTGTAGAATCATCGTCAGTCATATATAGATTATGTTTTATATCTTTAATCACATTACCTTCTACAACATTACATGCTGTTTTATTCATTTGGATAGCAATGGATTTATTACCAGCTCCTTTAAGTATATTATTTGATACAATATTTCCACTACAACCATATTGTTGATCATCTGCTTCACTCTTTAAATTTATAAGAGTATCTGATAATGATACATCTGTTATAGTTAGGTGATTACCTTTTATAGTATTATAACTACCATATATTTGTATACCTGCATTAACACCACTCGGTCCGATTACCAAGAAGTTATCAACTAAAGAATTTCTGAATCCATTAATATGATAACCATTTGAATTGCCTTCTGCACCAGTTTGTAAAATACCAAAATTACATCCAGATACATAATTGTCCATAATTAAATTATGTTGCTCTCTATCATGACAATTAGTCCCAGCATAAGCTTTTATACCATGTTCTCCAACTCTAGTTATCTTATTATTAATAATTGTAGAATTGATTGAACCAACACTAGTTGATTCAAGTACAATACCTGCCATTCCAGTCTTTGCAACTTTATTATGATTAGCACCACCAGGGTCTTTCCATAATTTACCTATATCATGGATATAGTTACTGTCAACCCAACAACTATCAGTTTCACTTAAATATATACCATAACCAGCTGTATTCTTTATTTCATTATTTAAAATTCTAACTCCCCTTGGATAAGGAGTAACTGTACCCTGAACGCTAATTCCTCTTACAGAACCAGATTGATTATATCTATTACCATCAAATATTAATCCTTCTATTGTCACAGAATCTGCATCAATATTTATCATAGTTCCAAGAGTACTTCCTCTATCTAAAGAAGACATACCAGATTCTAGATATATAGTAGCACCATTTGATATTATTTTTATGTTGTCTGATTGTATATTAACACCAACAACCTTTGAAGAATCCACACTCATAATATATTTATCTTCTGGTAGATAAACGGTTCCTCCTGATGGCAACTCACTAATTGCATAACTCATTGCAGATACAAAATAACTATAACTCTGTTCTTTGCCATTGATAGCACTTTTAGCTATGTAATTTGTATTGTTTTTATAGACTATATAATCAGAAGGATAATGCAACCCACCAACAAATGATCCACCGGAGATTGCTTGCGAGCTCATAAATGCTAAACCAGATGCACCATAAGTAAAGTCACTACCAATATTAGCTGTTAGAGATCCACCTGGTGCTGATGGAACACCTGCACCTATTTCATCATCAACATATTTTTTGGTAGCAACATGAGAATCTTCTGTTGGAGTTTTAGTTATTATAGTTCCACCAGATATAGCTTGGGAAGATAAATGATACCATAACTTTCTATCTCTATAACCATTACAATTAATAAATACGGAATGACGTAAAGGACTGTCTGCAAAATAGTCAAAAATTCTGGTAGGTGTATCTGGAAAAGAACATCCATCAAATAAGTTTCTTCCACCACCTTGAGAACTTGCTATCCAAACATGATTATAACATCCCTCTGTTCTCAATCCATAAAATCTATTCGCTGCAGTTCCTGCACTACTAGTTAGATACACAGCAGTTTGTCCTTCAGAACTAAAATTCTCAAGATCACACGGTCCATAAAGAACATTAGTGTCACCACCATCAATCATTATTCCTATATCATGGGGATGAGTTCTGTTACCATCATTTATATGACCACCAAAAATCATATTTCCATTAGATGTACCACTTATTAAGATACTACAAGTACATCTTCTTGTACGAATATTATCTAAAATATTGTAATAATTACCAATACCAGCTGTACCAATCAAATTTAAAGCTATTCCAGATAATGGATATTGTGTATTAGATGATGCATAGAAATTGTCAAAGAATAAATTCTCAAAACGACTACTCGCAACATCCCTTGCGATTATACCACCCTTTACATGGGTATAATAATGACCATCAAATCTCATATCTTTTATAGTAACATGACCTAATTGACCACCATTTAAATTTGCTGACATCATATATTTATCAGTAAAAGAAGTACTATTTGGCTTTATTGTTGTTACATCATATGTTGTTGGAACATCACCCAAACCTTCACCTTCTAAATGTATTGCCTTATCTATAAGTATATTCTTATTTATTGCATATACTCCTCTCTTTACAAATATCTTTCCACCATGAGAACAATTATCTATAGCATAATCAAATATATTTGTTGCATCAGCTGATGAAGATATTGCCCCATTATTCATATCTTTAGAATAATAGGTGCTACCTTTTTTATAGATAGTAAATGTATATGGGTAATTTAAATCACCTATTATAGTACCACCAGAGATAGATTGAGAAGATACATAGGACAACCCAGATATACCATATGAAAAATCGCTACCCATATTTCCAACTAAACTTCCAGCTAAAGATGCCGCACCAGCATTATCATCCACATATTTCTTGTTAGCAGCACCCGAATTATATGTAGGTTCTTTTAGACCTGATATTTCAGTTGCCCTAAATAAATATCTACTCATATTATCATTCCATTAAATTATCTTCATAAATATATTTACATTACAAACCAATTTACATAATGTTTTCCCTCTACAGAGAGATAAATAGTTATATATGTACTATCATAAGTCACAGAATAACCAAACGGACTATTTCCACTTGGAGTTATACTAACTATATTTGGTTTAGAACCAAAATTATGAGAAATAGTTGATTGAGATGAGACTAAAGCCCATCCAGAATTAAAATCATCACATACTGAACCTGATTGTTCATATACATTATCCAACCAATTAATTATACTACTGGATGGAAAATGTATATCTTTATTAGAAGAATGCCCGTAATAATTACTAGATAATGTATAGAATTCAGAAGCTCCTGACCAAGCTACATCAGTTCCTCTTGGTAAATTTGTAGCATTAGCAGAAATAAAATGTGTGTATATACCATTAGCTGAAGAAATAGTTGGAACTTTTAATAGTGGGTTAATAAATGCAAAGTTTTTATCAATTGTTATACTGTTAGTACCATTAAAAACAGCTACATATGTATCAATACCATGTTCCTGACTAACTAATGTATTCCCCCAAACACGACTATCTATCTCATCAGTAGCGATACTACCATCACTAACTTTTATAAGAACAGTATCATCAGTACTTCCTGGAACTCCACTTAAGAAAACATCCCCTTTTACAACAACCTTATTCGCTGATACAGTTGCTGCAGATAAAGAATATCCTTGTAAATCTATATTTGAATTTGCATTAGTGCCATCTAACTCTAAATAGTTATTATCAAGTTTATCTGTGAGTATAGATTCTTGTATTGAACCTCCACTTATGTAATGAGCATAGAAAGAACCAATTGACCCACCAACATTTAATGTATATCCATTAGGACTATCATGTCCAATAGCTACTTCATTATTATCAACATCTATTCTAAATATACCTGTTAAGTCTGGATCAAGCCAATAAAAATCTATATGATGATAATCTGGATTACCAACTATAAAATTTCCTTCGAATCCATATTTACCATCACCAGAACCATCTAAACTTAAGAACATAATTCCAGATGTATGAAAATTTATTTCTCTATTAGAAAAAGAAATTTGTGTATCATTGTCATCCTTATCTTTAATTTCTCCAAGATAAGAATTTGTAGCATAAAGATTATCTGTTGTAAACGAACTTCTTATATTAGAAGAACCAGGGAATCGTGAAATGGCATTAGCACTAGTCATGTAGTTAGTACCATCGAAGACTGAACCTGATTGAGCATACACATCATCCAACCAACTAATTAGATTGCTTGATGGAAAATGCAAATCAGCATTAGATGAATGACCATAAGTGTTACTTGAAATAAGTTCAGTGAAATCAACAAATGCATTCCAATCTGCACTGAAAACAGTGTCTCCTGCAGATTTGGTGCTGTTAAATGCCATATATAAACCTTATATCCTTATATAAATTAATCTAAATAAAAATAGAAACATAGAAACTTTATACAAAGAGCTACAAGCGGAACTAAAAAATAAATGTGCGTTGTAGTTATGTAAGCAAGTTTCATACAGTAATGACATAGTTTAGTGTCTCCTACCTTTTCTGGATTTAGCCTTCCTTTCCATTTCTTTATAATGTTTCTCCTTTTCTTGAGATTCCCATATCATATGTCTTTCGATGAAAGATATACCAAGGGGATCCTTCCTTCTGATTTCTCCAAGTTGCATAGGCGTGGTGTTTAAGAATTCACATATTCTATATTCTAGATGTCCTACACCACTTTCAACGAAAGGACTGCATTTCTTCTTCAGTCATTGGACCTTGTTGGGTCACTCTTATGAGTTCAGTTATGAAATTTTGTAGTGTAGAGAAAGATACATTTTCTTTCCAAAAATTCTCATCAAGAGATTCATCTGTACTCAATTTTGCAGCAAGTTTAGGAAGTTGATCATAAATATCTACCATTCTTTGTAGAGATTTAGGATCCATTTTTCCTTCATAAATTGTTGCTTCTGCAGACAATCTCATAATAGTCATCATTTCTGTCTGTGTAGGTCTTTTAGCCTTTATCATTCTTTTGGTTTCTGGAGATGAATAGAAATCAACAGAAAGTAAATCTTCTTTATAGTCTCTTTCTAATTTATCTCTAGTAGCTATTTGCATTATTATTTTTTGTTTATCAGTGCCTTTTTTCTTATCTATATCTTCTCTTAATTTATCAAAGTCCTCTTTTTTTGGTTTATTTTGCTCTTCTGCCATTAAGTTCCTCCATGAACTTGTTCAGTTTTATAAAAAAACATTAAAACATTTTTTGATTTATCTATGTGATTGGATTACTCAAAGGTTGATCTGATATAAGTAAATGTCCTGCACCATTATAACCAAGTGCTGATACCAGATATGGTTTTAATAATGAGAAATCTATAGTTCCTTCTACAATATCATCTGCTGAACCTATTGAAAAATCAAATCCAGTAACTTGTGCACTAACGAAGTAGAAATTCAAACTATTAGCACCACAAGATCCAGATACCATTATTGTAGTTCCATCTATCATATCTGATACAATGTTACCTACAGCATCTGCATGAATCTTACAAGATGTTAGAGATCCATCTATAGATAGAGATCCTGCAATGAAATAATTGCCTGTTTCCCCTACCAATTCCTGTTCTACAGTTCCCTTATCTAACGTTATAGAGAAGTCTGATATAGCTAATGTAGTATGAGTCATATCAGTTCCATTCGCTTTTATCAATATAGTTGCATCATCACCTTTATAAACTGTTGGACTTGCCATCTTCTATCACGCATCCGTTATACAAGGAGAACTATAGGATATTTTGAAAGGATCCATCACTGTAAAGTCTATACTTGCTTCAGTTATTGTATCAGCATCTCCCATTGAAACATCGTATCCAGTTACTTGACAAGATACTAAGAACCAACTCAAGTAAGTAGCGTCACTATCATCAGATACACAACCAGATATTGCTAAATATTTATATGCTCCAGCTGCACCTGCATCTACAAGATTAAATATGAAATCTGCCACACCACTTGTTCCAAATTTAACTGCTGTAAGAGAACCATCCGCAGATAAAGAACCTTGATCAAAGTAGTTTCCAACTTGTCCTACAAGATCCTGCTCAACGGTTCCTCTATCAAGAGTTAAGGAGAAATCCCCAATACCAAAAGCAGTATGTGTATGATCAGAATCAAATTTAGCTACAATATTAGCTAAAGATGCTCCTCCTGAATGTGCTGCAAACCACAAATTGGCACCTTTTCCTGTTACTGTTCCTGCCATTTAATCATCCTATATATTTCCAAATTTAAACTTACATTAGTCATCATAATACTTCGTATATTCATACGTCTGAAGTTTACGATAAACATTTTTTTCATCATCAAACAAATCTGAATCTACTACTTTTCTACATCCTCCAGATGCTATCAACACCGGAGTAATTGCATCTCCTATTTGTAGTGTCTGCAATCTAGAATTTCCATATATATCTATTTGTATAGTAGATTCTTCTCTTCTCAATCTAGAACCAGCAGTAGCCGTTCTATAACCAAGAAGACCATATTCTATTCCACCTGCTTGAGTTATTAATATACTAGGAAAATTTTCTAGGGTCTTTGGCCAACCAACTTTAATGTTTGATTTACTTACATGAGATAAAACAGCTGTTGAACTGCATAAAAATCCTCTTATAGTTCTTGTAGATTCTAAAGTCATTATAATGCCTTGATCCAATTTGTATAAACACGTTTAAGACCAAAAGTTGTTCTAGTCTCAACATCACCAGAACCTAACACTTCATCTACTGCTCTTTGTAGAAAATGCTTACCATGTTGTAAAGTTACAGATTTGGCATAAGCCATTACTCCACCAGGACCAAATTGTTGCATCCCTACTGGGAATGTATTATCACCACGAGTTTCAACTACCCCACCTACACCACCATATTCCACAATTGCAGCATGTGGTGAAAAATATTCTAAAAGACCTTTATATACTTTACGACCTTCTCCTCTCATAACTGCAAGTCTAACATTATCTTTTATAGAATCTCCTTGAATAGACGGAGGCCAACTTGTACTTTCATAAAGATTCTTCATAGCTTTTTTATCTATTTTTTCTACAGTTTTATAAGATACATCACTTAATAATGCATCCAAACCTTGAACAGCTATTCTATATGAATTTTTAGTATAAAATTTAGCAACTCCTCTTCTATGATCGTTTCTTTTTAATTCAATTTTCATTCCTTTAGTCATTTATAAGTTCCACCATATACCCTTTTCTGTTATGTGAAGAAGAATCAATCACAACTTCCTTCATTCTATAATCATTGCCACCATAAGTTACATGGTCTCCAGTATTAATAGATTCGCTATAATCCATATAACAAATATACCTAACATCATCCCATCTTCCACCGGCATCTATTCTCTCTCTATTAGATATTGGATTTATTCTGCAAGATACCGCTATTGAACCATCAGCATATGTATAAATCCATTCTCCAAGCATATTCTGCGAGGATGTTAGAGTTCTTTTATATATAGAATGAACCAACAAACTTTCGAAGGTCATTAGATTTTTCCTCTATTATAATAATGAATATATTCATGACATTTTGAACATAAAGGTATAAGGTTTCCCCTATCATTAGTTCCACCTTTTGAGAGTGGTATTATATGATGCAACTGTAAATCCCCTTTAGAATACTTTTGGCACTTGGCACATTTGAATCCATATTCCTTGAATATATTGTATCTCAAAGCGTTCCAATTTTCTGGGTAACGCTCATCTTCTGTATCACCATAACTTGGAGGTCTATTGTATCTAGTCATTTACCTTATAGAAACTCCAATTTTTTGTACTAAGACTTTCAAGTATCTCCAAAGCCATCCTTTCCCATGTTCTTGATATAACAAAAGGACTAGATTGAATATCTGTTCCTCTTGAAATAGGTTGAGCCATCACATAACTATAATCACCAAGTTGTTCCTCTGCTAAAGTGTAGTATTTTTTAGCTAAAGAAGGTGTCTGTATCAACTTTGCTGCTATTAACAAAAGTACTGGTATCCTACCATTAGTACCAGTTACTCCGTAAACTTTATTTACATAAGTTTCTACAGACTCTATCTTTATTAATATCTCTGCAGTATTCACATCATCATAATCAAGTGGTGGTGTAAAGAAATTACGTACATCCATTTCTCTTACCATTGTAGGTGTGTAATCAGACATTTTTAATCACTTATTTCCCCTAGAGTTGGGTCAACATCTCTTATATTCA
>Ga0272441_10006260_pt1 | contig 20082 bp, 17 predicted proteins | sample SSMProp6N_FD_193582 | JGI IMG/M metagenome (GOLD analysis project Ga0272441, IMG submission 193582) | Marine sediment archaeal communities from Little Sippewissett salt marsh, Falmouth, MA, United States - SSM-Prop-6N | ecosystem: Environmental > Aquatic > Marine > Wetlands > Sediment ...
AAGGGCCTTTGTACAACCTATCTTGCGGCCGTCATGATGAGTCGGCTCGGAAAGGTGGGCAGATTGGTGGACCGTCCAAAATTGGTTAGGCTGAACCCTTGTGTCCAGTTCAAGACCAGGGGGAACGCGGCGATTGCCTTTTCTTTAGAGACAAAACAGCCAGAGGTGGTAAAGAAGGTGGCTTTGGAGACTATTATGGAGCTATCTGACTTCTCTGGTCCCAACACCAACCCCGGCCTTGTTGTGGCGGGGGAATTATCCCAAAAGCAATCTTTTGAACTGGCTCTTTTCTATAAGAGGGCGTTGAACGAGATATTGGAGATAAAAGACGCAAAAGAGATCCTAGAAAAGTATGGTTTGTGGTATAAAGGCTTCAAAAATGGTCGCGGCCTCATAGGTGCTCTTGCCGCCATTGGAGCTACACTTTCCGATTATACTTATGAGCTTTTGACCTATCGATCTCCTGAAAGATGGGAAACGCTTCGTGAAATCGAAAAGGATTCGGTCTGGAAGGCCGACGAGATGACTTATCCGATGACGTGGGATACCGTCGATCATCGCAACAGGAAGATTGTCTTTGCACCCCATTCTTCAGACCCAGTGCTTTTCGGAATTCGAGGGGTCAATCCTTCAGCTCTTGAAACTGCGTTGGCTGTGATCAAGTCGGAGCCTTGGGAGAGAAAAGTGATCTACAAAACTAACCAAGGAACTGACGCTCATATAAACGAGGCCGAACTTTCGGATGTAGTAGAAGATCGAAGCTACAGGCTGAAGGGGATCGTGGCCCAGATGCCCAAAGTGATCAAGGGTGGACACATATTTTTCCGCCTTGAATCTGAAGATGGCAAGAATTCAATCCAATGTGCCGCCTTTGAGCCTACCAAAAACTTTAGGGATATTGTCAAAGAGCTAATTATGGGGGATGAAATCGAAATTTATGGTGCCGTTAAGAAAGGAACGTTGAATCTGGAGAAGGTGGAGATTCTTCGTTTGGCAGAGCGGACCGAAATCGTTGCGCCCAAGTGTCCCATATGTGGTCGACGGATGAAATCAGCGGGAAAGGGCCAAGGATATCGATGTAAGAAGTGCAAAACCGAGGCTGAAGATAAATTGAGGGTCTGCTTAGAGCGCGATCTAGAGACTGGTCTCTACGAAGTTCCACCTTGTGCAAGAAGGCATCTATCAAAGCCCTTAGTGCAGGTGGAAGGGAAAAAGGTCCATCCAAGCAGATGAAACTCAACATTTTTAGATGTTTGATGATGAATAAAAACGGACATTTCCGCGAGATATATGTAGAAAATCGAGAGAGTAATGTCAGATATAAAAACACCCCTCATTTCCACTGGAACAAACTCTACAATAAATCAGTAAAATGTCCATTAATTCAAGTTGTCATATGGATATACGCTTATTTTTGGAGAATCTCCCGCGGTAATCTCTACTTGAGAAAACATAAACATATTGGTTTTCATCCTTTTTGTTTGAGAGGCCTATTTACAGTGTTTTCCTGCGAAAGTGGCAGTATTAAACGGTCTAATGTTGCTGATTATAGTATTTCTAGACATCCATGAGTTTACGTGAAAATTTCATTACTTATTCAGATCATCGGGAAAAGTATTTATAATCTAAATCTTGATTATATATCTTAGATTAAACGACTTGAATTGAGGATCTAGGTGGGAATATGGACGAAGAAATATTTGGAATGGAACTGGCTGGAGCTGTGCCCAGGCTCATATCGTATTTAATCGACGGGCTCATTTTGATGGTCGTCTTTGGGATCTTGTTTGCTGCAATCGGGTTGCCTGAATCCGATTCGATGTTCACGCTGGGCAGCCTTCTTCCAGTGCTGATCGGGATCGGGTACTATACATACTTCTTCGGAAACGGACAAACCTTTGGAATGAAGGTTATGAAGATAAAGCTGATCGGAACCGACAGCACTTATCCTGTAGGCTATGGAAAAGGTTTCCTGAGATGGATCGGTATGGAGATCTCTGGCATAGTCTTGGCGTTGGGGTACATCTGGATTCTGATTGACAAGAAAAACCAGGGATGGCACGATAAGATCGCCGGAACTTATGTCGTCAAGGAATGATTCGCCAAGATAGGGACTGTCGAATCTCTAGGCGTTTGGTCCTATCTCGGTTAATCTTCTGTTTTTCAGGAGCAGTTCGATTCCAATGCTCCAAAAAATATATTTCCCCATAATGGTTTTATGATGGAGTGGAATTCCTCGACTTTCAAGGACTGGTTTTCCATTCGACAACATAGCTAGCGAGTTTCCAACTACCGAAACCGATATGTCCCCACAGGTCTAAGCTAGCACAGGACCTGTTATGGCTAAGAATTCGCCTCTGATGGAGCAATACTATAGGATCAAGGCCCAATGCAAGGATGCTGTCCTCCTATTCAGGATGGGCGACTTCTATGAGACCTTTGGAGAAGACGCAAAGATCACAGCCAGAGCCCTGAACATAACGCTGACGTCAAGGCAGAAAGATCAAGACGGAAACAAAATACCTCTGGCCGGAATTCCCTACCATGCACTGGATGCATACCTTCCAAAGCTTGTCAAGGCTGGGTACAAGGTGGCCATCTGCGAACAGGTGGAAGACCCAAAGAAAGCCAAAGGGTTGGTGAAGCGGGAGATTATCCGGATAATCACCCCAGGCACCATAATCGAACCTTCAATGCTGGAAGAGGGTGCAAACAACTATCTCGCCTCTGTTGTCGAAGAGAAAGGATCTTTTGGCCTTGCATTTCTCGACGTCTCGACCGGCGAGTTTTTGGCCACAGAAATTGCCGGTGGAGACGAGGCTGAAAAGAAACTGGCAACTGAATTGACCAAATTCAGGCCAGCAGAATGCATCGCGCCCGAATCTTTGGAAGATGAGATCCTAGCTTCCTTGAAGAAACAGGAAGGAATGTCCCTTCAGCTTCTAAGTGACGATGAGTTCGACTTTGAAGAGGGGAAAAAGCGGCTCAAAGATCACTTTGACAAACGATTGGAAGACATGGGGCTCGATAGAAAAGGACCTCTTGTCAAGGCAAGTGCTGCGATCCTTTCATATCTCAAATCCACCCATCTAGAAGCTTTGGATCACATCAGCTCAATCAGGATCTACTCACCTTCAGAGTTCATGGTTCTTGATGAGGTGACCCTAAGAAACCTGGAGATATTCAGGAACATTCGGGATCGGTCTAAACGAGGCTCTCTTCTCGAGTTCCTGGATGAGACTTCCACACCTATGGGATCTCGAAACCTCCAAAAGTGGCTCCAAATGCCGCTTTTATCTTGCCAAGAGATCAAGAATCGTCTCAATGCTGTCGAAGAGCTTTTCCGAGATTCTCTTTTGAGATTCGATCTTCGTGAAGCTTTGAAAGGACTTGGGGATTTGGAAAGGGTCGTCGCCAGAACTTCCTGCGCTACAGCTTCGCCCAAGGACCTTGTAGCGCTTAAGTCGTCCCTGGAACGCCTTCCAAAGATTGGTACGATTCTGGAACGTGTAAAGACGCCGCACCTTTGCGACTTGAAATTCAGGCTCAATCTCGGTTCGTTGTCCGAAGTTGTCGACTTGATAGAAAGATCGATCTTGAGTGATCCACCCACCACCATAAGAGATGGCGGGATAATAAGGGATGGTTACGATACAGAGCTTGACGAGTTGAGGCACCTTCTTCGAGAGGGACGTGACTGGATCACGCGTCTTGAGAAAAAAGAACGTGATCGCACCGGTGTCAAGTCCCTCAAAGTGGGTTACAACAACGTCTTTGGCTACTACATAGAAGTCACTAAAGCTAACCTGTCTTCTGTCCCAGAAGAGTACATCGGAAAGCAGACCCTCACAAACTCTGAAAGGTTTATTACCCCTGAACTCAAAGAGATGGAAGCCAAAGTTCTTTCGGCTCAGGAGAGGTCCAAGGCTCTTGAGGCCGAGCTATTTCTCAAGGTCAGAGAAGAAGCTGGAAGCAGAGCAAAAGAGATCCAAGAGAAAGCCAAAGCTTTGGGTGAGCTGGACGTTCTTACCACTTTAGCTCTGGTTGCTGCTGAAAACGGTTTCGTAAAGCCCGAGCTTGACCCAGAAGGGGCCATATCGATCAGAGACTCCAGGCATCCCGTCCTGGACAAGGCGATGAGAGGTATTTTCGTCCCCAACGACGTATACTTCGATGCCAAAGAGAGCAGGTTCCTCATCCTGACCGGCCCCAACATGGCCGGAAAGTCGACTTACATGAGGCAGATTGCTCTTTGCATCATCCTGGCCCAGATAGGAAGCTTCGTTCCGGCATCTTTTGCGTCACTGGGAACTGTGGACCGGATATTTACCCGAGTTGGGGCTTATGACGACCTTTCTGCTGGCCAGAGCACCTTCATGATCGAGATGACCGAGCTTGCCAATATCCTGAACTCAGCCACTTCTCAGAGCCTGATACTCTTGGACGAAATCGGCAGAGGCACCAGCACTTTTGATGGTCTTAGCATTGCCTGGGCCATATCAGAGTATATTCACAACAAAATTCGGGGAAAAGCGGTATTTGCAACTCATTATCACCAGCTAACCCAGCTTGCAGACGTCCTTCCAGGCGTTAAAAACTACAACATGGCTGTGAAAGAAGAGGGTGACTCGGTGGTGTTCCTCAGAACAGTGGTTCCTGGGGCTACAAACAAAAGCTACGGGATCCACGTTGCAAAGCTTGCAGGAGTGCCTCAAGTAGTAGTGTCCAGAGCTAAAGATATCTTACAAGCGATCGAAAGAGAGGCTGTTATAGAGCCACTTGGAGAGAACAATCGGAAAAAGAGGACTACATCCAAATATACTCAGCTCATATTCTTTGATGGACCCCAGGGTGGAGAACAGAAAGAAGTGGGACTGAAGGCTGATGAAACGGATAGACCAGAGCCGTTCTTCGGGGAACTCATCGAGGAAATAACGGGCTTGGACTTGAACACCATTTCACCCATAGAGGCCCTCAACAGGTTGGCGGAATATCAAAAGAGGCTGCAGAATCGCGAACTTGAGTTTAAATCGCGAGATAGTTGACCAAGATAAGGCTGCAAGAGCGCGGAACTTGATTTTGGATCGTGGGATAGTTGACCAAGATAAGGCTGTTAGAGCCAGACACTGTGAACAAGATCGCGGCCGGTGAGGTGATCGAACGGCCCGTTTCCGTAGTCAAGGAGTTTGTAGAAAACTCCATAGATGCGGGTGCCTCTAAGATTCTGATCGAGGTGAGTGAGGGCGGAAAACGTCTCATCAGAGTTGCTGATGACGGATGTGGAATGGACAGAGAAGATGTGGTCCTCGCATTCGAAAAGCACGCCACCAGCAAGATCTCGGGAGTCGATGACCTGGACCGGATAGCAACGTTGGGGTTCAGAGGTGAAGCTTTATCCAGCATATCCAGTGTTGCAAGGTCGGTGGAGGTCCGGACGAAAACTAAGTCAGTGGATCCCACTTCCACCGGAACCGGTCTCACAATCGAAGATGGCAAGATCCAGGATGTAAGCGACATAGGTTGTCCTGTGGGCACCGCGATCGAAGTCAGGGACCTCTTCTATAACGTTCCTGCCAGGCGTAAGTATCTCAAAAGCGCAAGATCAGAGCTTGCCAAGATCACCGACCTCGTCACATCTTACGCTATAATCAACTACCAAATTTCTTTTGAGCTTTTTACAGGAAAGAAGACGGTCTTTAAGTCCCTCCGATCTGAAAGCTGGGACAACTGCGTTCTCAGAATCCTGGGGAGCGATGCGGCTCGCAGCTTGATCCCAATCGAGGCGAGATCTGAAAACGTCTCCATCTCTGGGGCCGTGGGAAAGCACACCTTCACCAGGAGCAGCCCTGACTGGATCATGATCTACGTGAATGGAAGGCCCGTACGGTCTAAATCGATGGTGAGAGCCGTCAATGATGCTTATAGAACTCTGATACCAAGAGGGAAACATCCAATCGCGGTGATCTCTCTCCAGATAGATCCATCCCAACTGGACGTTAACGTCCATCCTGCAAAGACTGAAGTTAGATTCTTGAGGGAAGAAGAACTGGCTGAGATGTTAACAGAGGCGATTTATCGAGAACTTCTATCTTTGAAAGATACTGAGTTCTCTTCAAAGCAGATGGCTGCACTTCAGTTACAGGTGGTCGAGCCGTACGAAGTTGAACCGTGCAATATCAAGTCTTCTGCAACAACCTCTCAAGGTGTTGAACCTGGCCAGGGCCAAGATTCGGATCGTGGTATGGGTGTAGAATCCCATTCAGCGGAAGTCCGGTCTGACAAGATCGCGACTTCGCACAACGCTTTATCTGAGTCAGAAAAGTTGGGTGCGAAAATTCAGAAGATTTTGCCCTTTACCTCAATGCCGGAGAGGCTGGAGATCGATCTGGACGCCTCGATCGATTTCAGGGTTATGGGTCAGATTCTAAAACTTTACATTGTGATAGAAGGCCCCGATGGCCTGGTCCTCGTCGACCAACATGCCGCAGCAGAACGGATCGAGTACGAAAAGCTCCAGAAGAAGCATCGATCAGGGACTTTGGCCCAAGAACTGATCGTGCCACTCAACTTGGAGCTTTCGCCTCGCGAACAGGTTATGTTAGAAGACTGGAACCCGTTTCTGAATGAGATGGGGTTTGAGATTGTTCCCTTCGGTGGAAACGCCTACAACGTGAGATCCGTTCCAGCAGTCGGCTCGAAGCTAGAAAGTTCTGAATCCATACACGACGTCTTGAAAGACCTGTTCGACCTTGGCAAAGTGAGCACTGAGGCCACCACCAGAGACGACGTCTTGAAACTTTTCGCCTGTCGTGGTTCGATAAAAGCAGGTCATGAGCTTACATGGAAAGATATGCAAGTTCTCTTAAGAGACCTTCTGGCTTGCCAGAACCCCAAGACCTGCCCCCATGGGAGGCCCACCATGGTCACCATATCTCCCCTCCAACTGGAGAAGATCTTCGGAAGAAGGTAGAGCTTTTAACCTTCGGGTCAACTCAAGAGATATGGATTTGGAGGGTTTTGCTAAGAGAGGTCTAAGAAAGGCCGATCCCAAGGTCGAGGCCAAGCTCAAAGGGATAGTGCTTGAGGTCAAAGGCGATCGGATTGACGAGAGGTACGCTGAGATACTGGCGCGAGCCGTGATAGAAGAAGCGAAAGTTACTCTGGACCCCCGTGGTGAGGTCTTCGAGCTTGAGGAATCTGGCGTCACCATGGGCGACTTTGGCGTTGGTTCCAGAGGGTTGGGCGATTTCTATGCACATGGGAAGATCGCAGAAGTTATTGGCGAGACAGATGCCGAAGTTGATTCAAGACAGCTGGATGATTCTGGCGCAGTCGAAGCTGGCGGAAAGTATCTGGTCCTGACCGTAGACGGGATGCATTCCAGGCTAAGCGATTATCCTTTTCTTGCAGGTTTTCACGTAACCCGGGCCACGCTGAGGGACATTTACGTGATGGGTGCCTGGCCTGTAGCGATGTTATCTGATGTTCACCTGGCAGACGATGGTGATGTTGCCAGGCTCTTTGATCACATAGCAGGCATCGCTGCCGTGGGCGAACTCGTCGGAGTGCCGCTGATAACCGGAAGCACTCTCAGGATCGGCGGTGACATGGTGATCGGAGATCGGCTTACAGGATGTGTCGGTGCGGTTGGCGTTGCAGAGAACCTCACACCCAGGAGAGATGCAGCTCCAAGTGACATTATATTGATGACTGAAGGTGCTGGTGGTGGTACTATATGTGCTGCGGCTCTTTACTATGGATGGCATGAAGTGGTGGACGAGACCATCAACATCAAGTTCCTCGAGGCTGCTGCTGCTTTGTTGGAATCTAACGTGTCAATTCATGCCATGACCGATGTAACCAATGGCGGGATCCGGGGCGATGCAAAGGAGATATCTCAAACCGCGGGCGTGAAGTTGGTCTTCGAAGAGGGGAAGATGGCTCGGCTCGTGAACCCCAAGGTTCTGGAGATGTTGGAGGCGCTCGAGATAGATTACCTGGGCGTGTCCATAGATGCTCTTCTCATAATCGCGCCTCAAAGCTCAGCAGAGGAGATCGTTCGCGTCATAAAAGGTATCGGCGTCGAGATCGACCAAATAGGTAGAGTTGAAGAGGGACAAGGCGTCGAGCTGCACACCAAAGAAGGAATTACGGATTTTGAGCCCAGGTTCAGGGAGTCTGCCTACACGCCCATAAAGAAGGCGGTGGACGAGGCACCTGTTCGGGATTTTGAGGAGATGAAATCTAAAGTCGATCTTGTGGCTCGGATGGCTGTTGACAAAAAGAAAAGGTTTGTGGACCGGATAAGAAATTCCCAACTCAACGATATGTGATAGATACTTTTAACTTGCGAAAGCGAAGTGGGCAAAGCGGGAAGTCCCTGGTCTTTAGGTTTGTCTCGTTAACTCTTGGAGTTAACGGGCGTTAGCGATGATAAGTCGCTAACAGGATGAAGCCGGAGCCCTCCCCTTTGTTTCCGATGAGTTGATTGAGTGTAGATATCAACATATTTACTATAATTGTGTAATAAGTGGGCTGAATCACATCTTATCTCAATTTTTTGTAATTTCACGAAATCGTTATATTACATTGGACGCACTTCCTCTCATGTTGGATAATCACGTGGCGAAATTAATATAAGTAATCGACACATATGTGTATATTCGTCTTCCAATCCACCAATAGAGCGGATCTAATGAAGTCTAGCCGTAGATTGACCCGAAATGTACGGCCTCTACGAAAAGGGACTGATTCCCGCCCTTCGTGAATTACTGGTGTTCATTGAACGTGTGACTTTGAAAAACCCTTCCTATGGGAGGGTGGAGTGGTGATCTGTTGACTTTAATTGAGGATCCAATTCACCGAGCCTATCTATGCAAACTAGTGGGTGAAGAAGGGCTGCAGATAGTGGAAAGTATGCCTGATGAAGAGATAACTGACGAACATGTATCTGAAATTACTGGAATTAGCCTGAATACAGTCCGAAGAACTCTCTACTTGCTCTATGAACATCGACTGGCCAGCTACAGAAGGGAGCGAGATCCTGAAAGCGGTTGGCTGACTTATCTTTGGATTCTCAGTCCAGAGAACCTAGGCAGGGCGCTTGGGTCCGAGGTAAAGAAGCTTTTGGGAAAGCTGGACGATCGTCTATCTTATGAGAAGGACAACATATTTTACGCCTGTGTTAAGGGATGTGCACGCTTTGTCTTCGACGAATCCAGCGAAAATAACTTTATCTGTCCTTTCTGTGGATCAGAGCTAGAATACATGGAAAACGACAGAGTTGTCATGACGATCGAAAAGAAGATGGACGATCTGAAAGCTGCGCTATAACGTCTCGGGATCGTTGCCCAGAACTGCTGTCCACCACCATCGAGACATATCAGCCAAGTCTCGACTGAACATCCCCGAAAGCTTGTATTCACCACCTCGTATGGATATCAAGCCCGCCCCTAACAGTTTGTTCCTCATAGCATAAAAAGCAGACCTGCTCACGCCGAGATCTTCTATGATGTCTTTCCACTCTTCAGTTCTGAGTGGGTTGTCTCTGTTTTGCCGATCTTCCAAAATGAGGAGAAATTTCTTGCCGCGTTGTGCCGTCTTTTCGTCTTGAAAAAGCCGAAGCACAAGTTCACCATACGGGTCCCGGGAGCGACTTATCCAGTGCTCGGATTTTGATCTTACCTTCAAAGTGGTCGCAGTTCGGGGTGCATCCTTCACGTTGGTCATGAATCTGTAGCCGTAGCTCTCAGTGCCGATTTAACTAGATCTACGTAATTATCTCGTAGGACATATACGGTAGGAAATCTGTACGATTTCTTGCATGCTCTCAGTATTCCCAGCTTGGAGCACATGTAACCCAAAAGCGATGCTACGACTTTTCGCGAAGTTTCGTATCTTTCTTTGACCGCCTTATAAAGCGAGCTTACGGTGATCTCACCGGCTTCGAGGATCACTTCCAGTACGAAACGCCTTTTACCGTCTTTGTCTAAATCCAGGAACTGGACCAGTCGATTAGTGATCTCAGACTGTATTGAACTCATAATATCATGGCACCCCCTTAAGACTGCATATGTGCCGCAAGTTGTAGTTTGGTAATATATATCTTGCCATAATGGACCCATATCCAGCTCAGTTCCCCGTCGTATGGCCTATGGGATCGTTTGATCTCTCCACAGGCTTGCATCCCATGGGCATAAAGTAGTACAACATCATTATATATAACATATTGGTTTCCAAGATAACGTCGCGGTCAAACGGCTTCATTGCAAAGTTGTGGATATGATATCAACTACCATGGCCCAAATGCCGTGGCTCTGCGAACTGCTAAACGTGACTAAATAGTTAAACTTGGGGGCAACAAAATGCAGCAGCGTTGTGGGATGCGAACTTACAGCAATATCTGGTCAATCACTCCCACCATGTCTCTTGGGACAGTGTCACACTGTATGTAGGACTCAAAACGCCAGCCATTTAACGCCGCATTACCCTTACAATATTTGTAAGAGTGCCCAGGCCCCATTAACTGAGGCGTGCTGACGGAGCATAGCTCTTGAGTAAGGTGATGTTGACGTTGAACAGATATATAAGTTTCGGTATGTACGCGGCTCTTCTCCACACTTCAGCTTACGCTGAAGAGCTCCAGATCTTCCGATCTGGAGCCCCTAAAGGGTGGCGTCTTTGCCGCTGAGGTGAAAAGATGAATCCTCAACAAGCGGGATATGGGTTTGAGGAAGACCTAGCCGATCTCATGGAGCTGAACGGCTACAAGGTGAACAAGACGGCAAGGTCCAATGATGGTGGTGTGGATATAATCGCCACCAAGGCCGATGAAGTAGGTCATGAAATCTCTTATATAATACAATGTAAAAAGCTGAGCACCCCGGTTGGCAGGGCTGAAATAGACAAGATACTGGGAGTCCAAAAAAGGTTTCCTGGTAGCATCGCGGTTGTGGCCTCGGCCTCATCTGGATTCACGAGAGGGGCTCGCGAAATGGCCGAAACTTTCGGGGTCAGACTCTGGGGTGAAGTCGAGATCGAGAACCTTCGGAGGAATATTCGCCAAAAAAGGGGTCGGGCTCAGAAAGAGGACGTTGAATCCGAAAAAGGACAGTATCCCATAAGGGGCGGGCCCAGTCCCAAGAAAAAGAGATCTAAGAGAAAATTCGTCGCGTTTCTCGTAATCTTGGCCATATTATTTGCTTATATAATTCACGTTGGGCCAGACTCCGCTCGTGACCTTTCCGATCTTTTGGAGAAACAGATTCAATTTCATCGATCTTGGAGCTCAGTCCAATCAGACCTTCTTGATATTTACAAAACAGGGCACAACTGGCTGAAAGTGCAGCTGAAGGATATAATGGGTGGTGCAATGGATGGGATGGAAATATCTAAGGCATATGTGCCTCAGATATAGGAACGGTTGGTGGAGATATGTTAGATCTAGATATTTATCACAGGAATTGTCTTGGCCGTTATAATTCAGGCAGGTTCGAGTCAGCGATAGAATGTCTCGATAAGGTCATAGACGAAGATCACCTCCATCCCGACGCTTGGTACCTGAAAGGGGTCGCTCTGCGTAAATTACACCGGCACGAAGAAGCACTAAGCTCGTTTGATGTGGTCTTGGAGCTAACTCCTGAAAATGCCAACGCCTGGCGGAACAAGGCAATTGCTCTTAACGAGCTTGGCAGGCATGAAGATGCATAGGAATGTTGTGATAGATCTTTGGAAGTGGAACCTGCCAACCCCATAACCTGGGTTGTCAAAGGTTATGCGCTCCATTCCATGGGGCGATTTGAAGACGCGCTGGAAGCCTATGATCGGGCTATTGAGATTGAACCATTGGGAAAACGAGCCGGAAGTGCTTGGAACAACAAGGGCGCCGCTTTAGACAACTTGGGACGACATGAAGAGTCTATCGAGTGCTATGATGAGTCTATAATGGTTGATCCGTTTGATTTTTACACATGGAACAACAAAGGAGTGGCTTTAAGTGCTCTGAAACGACCCAAAAAAGCTTTTAAATGTTTCCAAAAGGCGGTGGAGATTTGGCCCGAATATGCCACTTCCTGGCGTAATTTGGGGCTCGCGCTAAAAACCCTCCATCGAGATGATGAGGCAGAAGAGGCCTTTGAAAGGGCAAAAGATTTGGGACTCGAATGAGTGAACATTCTATTAAGTCAGCCTACAGTCAAGCCTAGAATGTGACAAAGTCAAATTAAACGAAGTCAAAAATCACAAGGAGTGGTATATCAATGCGTTCATCTTCACCAAAAACCCAAGAAAGGGGGCCCATGTTCGAAGAAGGCCAAACGAAGAAGGGCCGATCTGTATATTGGTTCACACTTCTTGTTTTTGCCTCGTTCATCTGTGTGTCCCCAATTCAGGGAGATGAGTTATCCTCCAGCTACTGGTCTGATAAGGGTGATAACCTAGTCAGAATGGGTGATTATGGTGACGCTATTAAATGTTATGAAAAAGCGCTCGATATCCGTTCTGCTAGTGAGAACGTCTGGTATAACAAAGGCATCGCTTTGAGCAACTTGGGCAGATATGATGAAGCGGTGTCCTGTTATGAGACTGCGATAAAGATCGATTCTAAGGATGGAGATGTTTGGCGGAACAAGGGTCTTGCACACTCAAACCTGGGACAATATGAGGAAGCCATACGCAGTTACGAGAAAGCAACCTCTGTCAATCCAAAGGATGTCGACGCTTGGCACAACAAGGCCGTCTTGCTGTCTAAAATAGGGCGGCTTGCTGAAGCTTTGGACTGTTATGATAACATCCTCAAGATCGATTCTAAGGATGCAGAAGCCTGGAACAACAAAGGCCTTGTCTTCCACGGTCAGGGTAGATATCAAGAGGCTGTGAGCTGTTATGATAAAGCTCTGAAAATTGATCCAAAAAATGCAGACTTTTGGAACAACAAGGGTGCAGCCTTTCAAGAGTTGGGACGACACGAAGAAGCTCTCGATTGTTATGACAGGTCGATCCTATCAGATCCTTCTCATAAATACGCCTGGAAGAATAAGGGGCTTTTCGTCCCAAGTTTAGATGAAGAAACCGAAACGTCCTTTGCGGTGGCCAGAGAAAGGGCTTATGAAGAACCTAAGGGAGATGGGCTTGATGCCAACGCTGATGAGGCGGGAGATGTGCAAGAGGATGAGTCAGAAGACGGGCTAGAAGGAGACGGAGGTTTGGAGAACAATGAAGGAGACAATCTTCCTTGGGTCGGCCCCTTCGCGACCTTGAGTGGAATCATGGCTGTAGCTCTTCTTTTGAATCGGAAACGGGGGCAGAGCTGCACATAGGTCCACATCTTTCTTTGTTTTGATCGAGGTGCGTTGAGATGATAAAAGCTGCAATTCTGTTGGTCGTTCTTGTGGCACTTTCTTGGTCAGCCTGGGCTGTGCCCAACGAAACAAGCGGCATCGTAATCCAGGTAGTGAGCGGAGATACGTTTCTGATCGAGATGGATAATACAGATCCTAGGGCTAGAGATATTGAGCAAGTGAGGCTTGCCGACCTAGATTCGCCAGCGTTGGATACTCAAGATGGTCAAATCGCAAAAGAGTTTGTCGAGGTGATGATTTTGGGTCAACGTGTCTGGATGGACATCGATAACAAGAGCCAAGATGGTCATGATCCTTTGGGACGGCTCTTATGTGTCATCTATCTAGAAGAAGATGATAGACGCATCAACTTCACTCATCCCTTCAACAGAATTTTGGTGGACGAAGGGCATGCGGTTGTGACGGATTTTGATACCAATGAGTTCGATCCCAAAGACTGGTGGGCTCAAAACAAATCTGAACATTTCTTAAATTATACCGATTTAGTTATAAATGAGGTAGAGCTCAACCCGCCTGGATACGACGAGAACAACGAATGGGTTGAACTCTACAACGGAGGATACGAAAGTGCGGACGTAAGTGGCTGGAGCCTAGTAACTGCTCAGAACGTCACGTTGGTTTTTCCATCAGGAACGATAATCCCCGCGAAGGGATTCTATTCGATATCAAGCGAAGGTTACTGGTTGCGTAACACTGATGAAGTGATCGTTCTCTTCAATTGGATCGGTATCGAGGTGGATCGAACCCCACATCTCAGCGATGCCGAGAACGACGAATACGCTTGGTCTCGGTACCCTGATGGTGAAAGCTCGTGGGATTTTATTCCCTCAAGCAGGGATTCAGAGGCTACATTTGTTGATTTTGAGGATGGTTTTGACGCATACAAAAAAGAGGACAAAATTTGGCTCACCTGCTGCAATCTTGGTTATTCTGGTTTGGATGTAGCAGATTCTGGTCTCTGGAATGTGTCTGATTTCTTCTGATGGATGTTATCTTATGTCTTGGGGATAGATTCTATAGTCAAGGCTCTAACTTTAGCTATAGTGCCAGTTTATGGCCCTTCTCAAGCTGCTGGATCTGTTCTTCGCCTTTGGCGGCCAGTTCCTTGAACTGATTGATAGTATCCCGCATTTTGGGCAGCGCTTCTTGCTTATAGGTACTGATGGAGTCCAGCGCCTCCATGACATCGGCAAAGGCGATCGTCATCCCCTCGACGGATATATTGGCTTCCATTGATCGTTTCTGGATTTCCGCCCCTTGATCCTTCAGCATTTGCGAGGTGCTGCTGATGAGATCATTTGTGGTCTCATTGAGCATTTCAATCTTCTTCAGGACAATCTTCTGGTTATAGAGAGCGCCAGCAACCGTCACTGAGGTTCGCAAAGCTGAAATTGTCACCGTTTGGGCCCTTTCTACCCCGCGCATCAGCTCCTTGTTATTTCTGATAACAACCTCCATCGCCATTACGCCCTGCTGATTGACGATGACCATCTGCTGCATATCCATAACCCGCTGCCGCAGCGGAAAGAGGACTTCTTCAGCGACAAATCTGACTTTTTCTGAGTCTTCGTTCCTGGCTCTGGCCGCTTCTATCTGCATCTCGATCGAGTTGTCCATCAATGTGCCGAGCTGGATCTCTTTCATCAACTTCTTGGTCAAAATGCGCAGTGCCTGCTGCTCGATCTCCAGAGTAGTGTTATCGTTTTTTAAGATTGCCTTCCCTCTGTCTAAAGAGAAGATGATATCTGCAATAGCCGAATCTGCCTTCTGGTATCTGGCAAAATAATCCCTGACCGGGTTGAACACCTTGCCGAAGATGCCGGTCTTGGTAAAATCGATCAGGCTGGGGTCTAAGTCTTTTAGCTCCCGGTTCAAGTCCATCAAGCCTCTTGCCACAACGCCACCTTCATCGCCGTCTCTGGATAGGTTCCCGACTGTCACCTGCAACAAAGAGTTTTTGGCGGCCGAGCTCTTCATAGAGTCGGCCCCAAAGGACTCAATCGACTGGATGACATACTTCTTTTTGGCAAACTCATCGATATCCAGGGTCAGAATTTGCGCAACGTTGCTCTCCGCTAAAGCCTGAAGCGAGGCGACTTCTTCAGGTACCGGCTTGACCTGTTCCTGTACCTCTTTCTTGATTGCCGCTTCATTGGGAACCTCCATAGTGAAAGGTTCCTGGCCCCTGTCTTTAATCGCCGCCTCATCAGGCACCTCCATCGTGAAAGCCATCTCAGTCCCTCCTGTATCTACAGCACGGTATTGAACAGTCCGCTCAGCTTGTAAACAACGTCATCGGTATCGGCGTTAATACAGGCAGCTTCATTGATGTCGGAGATCTTTTTCAGGGCCTTGATATCCGCGTTGTAACCAATTGTGTATATGGGTATTCCAAGATCGTCCACTATGTGTTCGATATCTTTCAATGAATGGCCTTCATTGCTCTCGCCGTCGCTGAGAACGAAGATAATCGGTTTCAGGTTGGGATCTCTATCGGGACCTGCAGCTTTCTGTTCTATGAGCATATTCATGGCGACAGCAATCGCATCGAAGGTTGCCGTGCTGCCGCCTGTCTGCATATCATAAACCGCTCCAGTAAACCGGCCCCTTTGATCAAGATCGAATTTGGCGATCGGCAGATCGATATTGACATCGTTGGAATACGATACTAGGCCGACCAGATTGTTCCTGCCGATGTATTTCTGACCCTCAAGCAATGAGCGTTTCAAATTATTCAGCGGCACTCCCATCATGCTGCCGGAGACATCGGCCACAAATACTGCGCAAATAGGTTTGGCATTTTTCACCACTTTCCAGAGTTTTTGGGCCTGGATGATCTCATCGCCGGTGACCGGTTCAGCTTTGGATTGGTATTCATCGAAGCCGTTAAAACCATATTCTGTGGCCAGGTTTTGATACTTCTCCTGCTGGGTGAACTCGATGAACTCGTTCAGGATTTTCCTTTTCTCTGCCGACAGCTCGCCGATTGCATACATAGGGCTGTCGTGTCTGAATCCAAAGGGAGTGAATACGTAGTGTCTGATATCCGGTGTATTCACATAAGTCTGGTATTCCATGACAAAGCCGTCCAAAACTCCTGATGCGGCTGCATGCCTTATCTGCAGAGTAGTAACGGCTACCACAGGAATATTGGGCTGGAAGCTCTCAAACCCTGCTGCTGCTTTGTCGCTCAATAAGTCACTGCTGTCAAATGCGTATAGAGCCGAGATCAGGAAGTTCAGCCCAGTTGAGCTTGTAAAGGGATTGGTGTAGCCCATATCCAGCTCATCGTTCACGACAGCATCGGTAATCGTCCTGGTATTGATTGCCCCGTATTTGTTTACAAGCTCGTCTTTCTTGGATTTAGTGAGCAATATTCCGGCGACATTCCCTGCAAGCCTTTTTTCCACCAGCTCGGCTTTAATCCCTCGGGAGATGATCATCTCTCCCCAGAGTTCATTGGATGGCGTATAGGCATCCGGCCGAGCCTTCTCGTAAGTAATATAGTCAGCACCTACTCCGGAGGGAATTCCTCTGAGCCTTACCGATACCTGCTTGCCGTCAATCTTTATTCTCGCGTCGTTGAAGTCTTGGGCCACCTCTGTCAGCCAGCCGTCGGTGCCACTGCCGGCTTTCTCCGTCGAGGAGAATATCTCAATATAGTTGAATGTGGTTTCTCTAACCTGAGGCGGATAACTGCCATCAATATCGGGCAACGAATCCCCCACGTTTGGTGACAGAAAATCAACCGGTCGCGTAAGATGTGGAACTTCATCCACATTGATGTCTTCGATGATATCCTTCAGTGTCACGCCTGGTGACGAGGTAATTACCAGATATGCTAAGACTATGAGAAATACTCCAACTGTTGCTCCCAGTATCCTCAAAATTACTTTTTTGTCAGTGTCGTTCGGCATGCCGATGCCCCCTAATCAATTTTTATAGTTTGTTGTCTGCTTGATCAGATTATCGATCTCGATCATTCCGGCCATCTGCTCCAGCTGGCCGCTCTCCACGCTGTTCAGGCTTGAGATCTCAAGCAGCAGCTTATCAAGCTTCAGCAAGATCTGTTCATTATTTTCAGCGGCAGCTTTTACAAAAGTAATATATTCGTTATAGACTTCAATTTTTTCCTTCATAAATTGCTCTGAAAAGTCCCCAGAATCGCGCTTCTTTCTGATAAAATTATAGTCGTCTTCATCAAATGCATTCATTTTGTTGAGGATGCTGCGGATATTCATAAAGAATATCTTCTCAACCTCGGCGATGACCCCATCGAATTTCTTGTAGCTCATCTCTGAGGCGCTGAATATCTGCAGAAGGATGTCTCGGATAATTTTATTCTTGTTCTGTAGCCGCTCAATCTGATCGAGCAGCAGGTCAATGGTTTGTTCGAACGTTTTGAGATCTCTGTGGTCATTCAGTTTTTCAGCATAATCTTCTACCGTCACGATTTTATGAGTTGGAGTTACACTCTCTGGCTCGCTAAGAAGCCTATAATTGCCATAGATTAACCCGGCGCCGCTCAAGAAGACGAATGCGCTGCCAAAGGCTGTTGCCAATACGCCGCCCCCGACGACCTCCGACAAGACAACTATGTTGGCTGCGGCAATGCCCAAGTTCAGGCCCAGCAGTTTAATCTCCTTTTCTCGGTCCATATACTCTTGCCCTCACATTTTCCTGTGTACCCCCCTTCCTTGGATCCAAGAGGCTTCTTGATCTCGGACGGCACAATCGGATTATCCAGTGATGGAGTTAGTGGCAGGATACGTTATCCCAAAAATTTTTAATAATCTGTGTGAAGTATCCTGTGGTACCCAATATAACTCAAATACATCTTACCTTAATAAATTTTCCGCACCTTGAACCGCTTTTGAATATTTTTAAATATTATCCCAATGATTTTGAATTCACCGCAAGTGGTGTATTTCGCAGAGTTTTGCCGCCATTGTGTCCTGATTGCAACACACAGATGGTTCACAATGGCTTCAATACTCGCCGTAAAAAACATCTTGGAGCGGTGAATGTTGGTAGATATCTCTGCCCTGTTTGTCGAAAAACGATCACTGAGGACAGTAGCTTCTGGGATAATTTCATCGCGTCCCACAAACGTTAAATTCTTTGCCAACCATGATTCTTTTTATAGTTCATCAGATTGAGGATTGAAGATGTGAACGGAACAAATAAAAAGTGGATTGAAGTTAATACTACTGGAACACTATGGTACCCTGATGGATATTATCTTATGTCTTGGGGATAGATTCTATAGTCAAGGCTCCAACTCAGACCATGTTAATTGGTTCTCTTTGGAAAATAGTGTTTGGCTGTAAGAACCGATCAAATCTTAAACTCTTATGGGCTTGGGACCTGTCTTGAAGATATCACTAAACACCGTGTCTTCAAACGACAAATTTGGGTGATTGGCTTGATGAAATATACCAACTTCAACATGTGGCTTTTCGATCAACGGAAAATAGGTGGATCGAGAGGAGATTTGGCCTTGAGCGCTTACAAGGAGTACGAAAAGGGCGAATGGCCCGAGAAGGGTACCATGCAGCATTATATTGATCATCTAAGAAAGAATGGTGCTGATGATGTCGTTTTGAAAGCTCTAGAAGATGTTTGGCTTGAATATGTCGACAACTTAACTAAGAACATCGCCCAAATATTATTATTTGATGAAATTTATGCTGTAGTTGTGGCTTGGCTCGATAGTACTGAATTTGTAGAGGATTCAGGATATAGTATGGACGACAATACATTTTCACTTCTGAAACGGTTGATGCAGAAGCTAAATAAATAGCTTTGTGTTCTTTCATATCACATGTGAGATGTTTGCGTTTTCCGTACACTCTATTGTTTGAAAAAGTCGTTCCCTTACCAATTAATGGGATTATAATTAGTTAGGTGTTCAAATCCGAAAATATGGGGGCATTATATGACGCGACGAATTGAATTTGATATGTGGTTGCTTGAACAGAAGGTGAGAAGTGATAATGTTGGCTACCTCGTTCACGATTTTTATGTGAATCAGTCTGAGGTGGAGCCAAAACCGAAAACTATGCAGGACTACAAGGAGCATCTCATAAAGCGTCGTGCTCGGAAAATGAGTTTGAAGGCGCTGGAGCAGGCCTGGTGGGAATATGTAGATGTTCTGGCTGAAAAGCGGGCAAGATTCGTTCTCTTGAGGGAGATTGCCGCAGTCATGGAAAGGGGCATCAAAAACGCCGAAGTTCAGGAAGGTGGGTGCCTGATTGAAAAGGATCGTGTTGATCTTCTTCAAAAGTTAATCCAAAAATTGAATAATTTATCTTAGTGGTGGGTACGGTATGTGGTGGTCCCAAATCTTTTGTGAGATATGTAGTCAAGAACCAGTTGGATGAGACTATAGTGTTTAACGATACCTTTCAGACAAATCTCAAACTCGCAAGAGTTTGAGATTTTGGCCTATTCGTATCGTTAAGCACTATTCTGGCGAGAACCAATTAGTTTCATCTAATTGGTTCTCGACTATAATTTGTTCTCGCCATAATAGTGCTTAATGATACGAATAGGCTAAATCCCAAACTCACAAGATTGCATGAGCTACTCGGCCTTCGTATCTGAGTAGCACCTTTCAGTGTTTTGTATTAGCATGGAGAGGTATCCTTGAATTTAGGAATTTGTTTCGTTTTGGCCGACGTTCGGCACTTCTGAAATGGAATCTCTAATATTCCATATTTCT
>Ga0272441_10006261_pt1 | contig 20081 bp, 18 predicted proteins | sample SSMProp6N_FD_193582 | JGI IMG/M metagenome (GOLD analysis project Ga0272441, IMG submission 193582) | Marine sediment archaeal communities from Little Sippewissett salt marsh, Falmouth, MA, United States - SSM-Prop-6N | ecosystem: Environmental > Aquatic > Marine > Wetlands > Sediment ...
AGGATCGAAATCAGGTCCTTCACGTGAGCCGCTTCCATGAAGCGCCGGCCGCCGTATTTGTGGTAGGGGATGTTGTGCCGCGTCAGCTCCAGTTCGAGCGACGTCGATAGATACGCGGTTCGGAACAGCACGGCTTGCTTGCGGAGCGGAACGCCTTCTTCGTAATGCTGCAACACCCGTTCGACGATGAACTCGTCTTGCTGCGCTTCGTCCTTGCACGTAACCAGCCTGGGCATCTGGTGGGATGTGCGATCCGACCACAGGTCCTTGTTGTACTGCTCGGCGGCTTCGGCAATGAGGTGGTTGGCGGTGTCCAGGATCGGCATCACGGAGCGGTAGTTTTGCTCCAGTTTGATGACCGTCGTGCCTGGGAACTGCTGGGGAAAGTCAAGCATGTTGCGCACGGTCGCACCGCGGAAGCGGTAGATGGACTGTGCGTCGTCGCCGACGACCATCAGGTTGTCGTGCTCGCTGCACATGCCGCGCAGGATGCCGGCTTGCAGCTTGTTGGTGTCTTGGTACTCATCGACCAGCACGTCGTCGAACCGCCGCGACAGCTCCGGTGCGAGCTTCGGATCGCGAAGCAAGTGAAGCCAATACAGCAACAGGTCGTCGAAATCGAGCACGTTCGTCTTCTGCTTCCGGCTGACGTAGCGCTTGAACAGCTCGCGGAATTCGTCCTTCCACTCCAAGCACCACGGGTACTCCGATTGCAGGACCGGTTCCAGTTCCTCGGACGCGTTGATGCAGCGTGAGTAGATGGACAGGCACGTACGCTTGCGGGGGAACCGCTTCTCCGCCTTGTGCAAGCCCAGGTCGTGGCGGATGAGGTTCATCAAGTCTTCGGCGTCGCCCTGATCCATCACCGTGAAATCCTGCCGCAGCCCGGCGGCTTTGTGATGGGTACGCAGCAGCCGGTTGGAGATGGCGTGGAAGGTGCCGCCCCAGACACGACCGGTGGCTGAAGTCGCGCCACGTGCAACGATGGCGGCGGCGCGGCGCAACATCTCCTGAGACGCACGGCGGGTGAACGTCAACAGGAGAATCCGGCTCGGATCGACCCCTTGAGAGATGAGGTAGGCGACGCGATAGGCGAGCGTCTTCGTCTTCCCCGTCCCGGCGCCGGCAACCACCAACAGCGGCCCGTCGCCGTGGGTCACGGCCGCCCGCTGCTGTGGATTGAGCTCATCGAGCCACTCGTAGGTACCTTTTGCCTGGGCCATCTCGTAACCTTATCCGATGCCCGAGCCTTCGTACCATCGTTCGTTGTGAAGGAGGCACTCGTGTTGACGCCAAGGCTGTCGTTGCGCCCGTTCGCGGTCGAAGACGTGGACGATGTCGTCTTGCTATGGACCGATCCTCAGGTGACTGAACACATCGGCGGACCGCGCGACACAGCTGAGATTCGCGACTACTTCCGGCGGGTGGGGAACGATCCCGAAGCGATCTTCGCGGACGACGGCGATCGTTGGTGGTCGGTCACGCGGTTGAAGACAGGTAGGTGGATCGGACTGTGCGGGCTGCTGGCCAAGGACATCGACGGACGGGACGAGATCGAGCTGACCTACTTCCTGATGCCCGACGCGTGGGAACACGGCTACGCGACCGAAGCGGCGAGGCAGCTCGGCGATCATGCACTTCGCGATCTGAAAGCCCCGTCGCTCGTCTCGCTGATCGATCCAGGGAACGCTCGATCCGTCGGCGTCGCCGTACGTATCGGTATGACCCTCGAGAAGACGCTTCCCCGTCCCGGCGGCGCGGTGCGCCGGCTGTATCGTCTTCGGAAACACAAGCGATAGTTCCCTTTGACCTCGCGATCCCCGTGCTACAATGGCCAGCGGTCGCCGCGACGAGCGACCGCGAATCCTTGTGCTTGCAGTCGGCGGATCCGCGCGACGTCATCGACCAGTGGGTTCGAATGGTTGAGGTGGGTGAAGACGATCTGCGTCCTCGCGTTCGCAAACGTCCTCGCTGAGTCCTCGACGCACGGATGAGGAATGCTCGATCGATCGCGCTCCGGCAGCTCACCGGCCGAGTCGAACGTCCCGTCGAGTAACGCCACGTCCGCGTCATCGACGGCTTCGAGAATAGCGCCGTCCCAGCGATCGATGTCCGGGCAGTAGACAAGCCGCTTGGTCGGTCCGGCAAACGACCACGCCACCGTGTCCGACAGCTCGTCCCGATGGGGCACGGCTATCGGCGTCGCCTCAAGCCGCGAAGACAGCCGGAACGCCGTGTTGGGAATGACGCGGACCGGCCGGATATTCGATCGTTCGATCAGCTGCCGCCACGGTTGATGATTCTCCAAAAACACCGCCATGCGGCCGGTGCAAACCACGGGGACGTCGTGAACGTTCCACGCCTCCCGCCCGAGGAAGGCCAATCCCAGATAGTGTCCGATGTGTGCGTGCGTCAGCAGGATTCCGGCCAATGAGACACTGGGCTCGGACGTCGTCATCCAGCCGACTTGCCGTTCGATGTCCGGGGTTGCATCCACCAGCCACCAAGAACCGACACTACGGTCGATCACGGCCAAGCTCGTCACCCAGCGTCGTTTCGTCTCATGACGTCGAGCTGCATCGCAGCGACGGCAGTCGCATCCGATCTGAGGTATTCCGCCGTCTTGGGCGGTGCCCAGCACGATCGTTTCAACGGGTCGTTCGTCCATCCCGCCGTGAAGTGTAGCCGGGGACCGTCCTCAGCCCAATGCCACCGCAATGAGTGAAGAGGAGGTGCCCCGGGATCCGCCGATCCCGGGGCGTGCGACCCGCTTCGGATGAGAACCGAAGTCGGAGGCTAGGTGTCGCGCGTGTCGAGCGCTGGCTCGATCAACTCCTTCATCCCGCCGCATCCCCCTTCCGAGACGGGGATGCCGCACATGCCGCGGTAGCAGGAGCCCTTCGTCGTCAAACCGTAGGTGATGGGGGCAATCCCTTGCTCCTCCAATGCGGCTGCAAGGTAGTAGTCGGGCCGCGCGAACCGGAACCACTCCAGTACGCTCGCGGCAACGTCGTTCGTGTCGTAATCCAGGTCCAGAATCAGGTGCGCGGCCAGACCCTTGCCACTGCGGATGAGGTTGCACGCGCTGTCCCCGGTTTCGCAGCAGCACTGGTAGGCCGGGTTGTCGTCGCAGCACGGCGCGACCAGTTCAAGAAGCGCTTCGGCATAGCGCGGGTCCGATTCCGCGTCGGGAACGAGCGTCGTCCACCATTCCACGAACTGTGGCAGCGATTGGAAGGACAACGGGATCCCGTAGGTGGTTTCCGTTCCTTTCACCGGGATCAGTGCGGTGCGGAGATCGTCCAGTACGCGGTCGGATCCCTGTGTCGACCCGACTACGCTCGAGAGCATGACGAGCAATGCGAAGATAGCGGCAACGCGCATCGGGCGCATGGATCGTCCTTTGGAGTTTCGTGCGAGCATTGGTCACTCTCCTTAATCTGGAGCATTGGATCCGATTATACATATTTCGCGGCCCGGGACCAGCCGATGGCCGTTTCCACGCCGCGGTTCCCGTGCATTGCCATTCCGTGCAAGGCGACGTACACTCGCCTGCCGACCCGAGGTTTCCGCAGGAGGTCCTGTTGCCAGAGCTAGCGATCTTGCTTGCGCTCGGTGCCGCTGCGGCGTGGGCGATTGGAATGACCGTCGCCAAGCCCGCGGTGCGCGCCATCGATCTCGTCACGTACACCGTGTTTCGATGGATCCTGGTCGCGAGTCTTGCGGTCGGGTACGGGCTGCTGACGGGATCGCTCGCTTTCCCAGGCTGGTATGCGCTGTCACTCGCTGTGCTGGCGGGCGTGTTGGATTGCGGCTTCGGTGGACTGCTCTACATGTCCGCCATGACGCGGACCTCAGCTCACAAAGCAACGACGCTCTCGAGCACCGCGCCGTTGTGGGGCGTATTGGGTGCGGTCTTTGTCCTTGGAGAGCCGATGCTATGGCAGACCTTCGTTTCGGCTGCGCTGGTCGTTCTCGGAGCCGTCTTTCTAACCGAGCGCCGCCGCCTGGGCGCCGGGCAGTCTCGATGGGGCGGCACGCTCGCGATGCTGACCGGTTTGCTGTGGGGATTCGCCGAAACTGTGCCCGCCAAACTGGCGCTCGCTGCCGGAATGACGCCGGTTACGATGCTCGCAGTGTTCGCGGCATCCGGCGCGATCAGCGCGGCGGTGCTTTCGCCACTGCTACGGCGGCGCACGCCACGACGCGTCACCCGGCGAGGATTCGCGCTCGCCATTCTGTCCGGAGTGGCCGGCGCGTTTCTCGGTTGGCTGTTGTGGCTGTACGCCCTGCAGCGGGCCCCAGCGAGTCTCGTTTCGCCGATCCGCGGTTCGACGTTGCTGTTCGCCCTCCTCTACAGCATGATCTTTCTTCGCGAGCGTCCTCGTGCGCGTGCGTGGATCGGCATTGCGTTGGTCGCCGCTGGCGTCTTGCTCGTCTCGTTCCTTTCGTGAAACAGGCGTACTCTGCGCCTTGCCGGAAACTGTTTGCGGCGATATAGTTAGCCCCTTAACGGTTAAATATTGTACTTTTGAGAGGTTAACCAATGACCCGACACTCTCCTGCACCGGAGAACATGACGGTTGCCCAGTTGCTGGCGCAGGTCTGCCGCTTGTCCAGCCACCGGCTGCGTGCACAGATGGAAAAGATTGGACTGCACCGCGGGCAGGGCTTCGCACTGATCCACTTGCTGCACAGCGACGGCCTTCCGCAGCGGGATCTCGCCCGTTCGATGCACGTCAGTCCGGCGGCGGTCACCCACATGCTGCAGCGCATGGAACGAGACGGATGGATCGAGCGCCGTCGCGATACGGACGATCAACGCGTCGTGCGCGTGTTCGCTTCCGCAAAAGGAAAGAGACTTCGTCAAGATGCACGCCGCGCGTTCCGTGAGACCGAGGATGAGTTGAACTCGATCTACTCGCAGGAGGAACAGGCGACGCTGAAGCGCCTTCTCATCCAGCTGTACGAGCATTACGCGCCCGGCGACCCCCACCCGCTACACCTGTGGCATCTATTCCAGGACAAGAGGGAGGGCGAGTGAGCTCAATTCTGAAGCTGTATCGATTCGTCAAGCCGTATCGTCTCCAGGCGATCGTAGCGCTGACCTTGCTGTTGGGAATGGTGGCTGCGGATCTCCTGATTCCCCGGCTCACGCAGCGGATCATCGATCAGGGGATTGCCACGGGGAACGTGACGGTCATTTGGTCGACCGCGTTGATCATGCTCGGCGCGGCGTTGGTGTCCGCACTGCTCGCCGTCGGCAACAACTACTTGTCGGTTCGCGTGGCACAGAGTTTCGCGCACGACGTTCGGTCGGCATTGATGCGCAAAGCGCAGTCGTTCTCGTTCGGCAACCTCGACGAGTTGAAGACCGGCAACTTGATCACTCGCTCGACGTCCGACGTCCACATGGCGCAATCCATGGTGATGATGGCGCTCCGCATTCTCACGCGGGCACCGATCTGGGCGATCGGGGCCACCGTGTTGCTGATCATGACGAGCCCCAGGCTGGCATTGATGATGGCCGTCTTCGTTCCGGTAATCGTGACCTCCGTCGTCCTGTTCGGACGCAAGGTTCGGCCGATGTTCCTGTGGGTCCAGCGCAAGCTCGATCGTCTCAATACGGTCCTTCAGGAGAACCTGGCCGGTGTACGCGTCGTCAAGGCGTTCATCCGCGAACCGCACGAAATCGGACGGTTTGAGGACGCAAACGTCGAGCTGATGAACCAGAACATTCGCGTCATGCGCCTGGTCGCGATTCTACTGCCGACGATGACGTTCGTGCTCAACCTCGGGATCATCGGCATCCTTTGGTACGGAGGCACGGCAACGTTGGCCGGCGCGATGACGCCGGGGAAGATCGTCGCCTCGGTCAACTACCTCACGTTCGCGCTGTTTCCTCTGATGATGCTCGCCGGAATGCTTGCGCCGGTGGCTGCAGCCGACGCGTCCGCCAGCCGGATTCTCGAGGTGCTCGACGCCGAACCGAAGGTGAAGGCACCCGTCCGCCCGCGCCGCCTCGTGAGCCCCCGTGGCAGCATCGTCTTCGAGGACGTCTCGTTTGCGTACGGTGAAGACGACGCCGAGCCGGTATTGAAGGACGTCTCGTTCACGGCAGATGCGGGAGAGACGATTGCGTTGCTCGGCGCCACCGGTTCCGGGAAGTCGACGCTCATTCACCTCATTCCGAGGTTCTACGACGTCACCGACGGACGGATCACGTTCGACGGGATCGATCTGCGACAGCTGGATCTTCACTCGCTGCGCACCCACGTGGGCGTCGCGCTGCAGGAGGCCGTGTTGTTCAGCGGCACGGTGCGCGAGAATATCGCGTACGGCCGTGTGGATGCGTCCGACGACGAGATTCTCGCGGCAGCCCAAGCGGCCCAAGCGGCCGAGTTCATCGAAGCGTTCCCGGAAGCGTACGACACCGTTGTCGGGCAACGCGGGGTGACCCTGTCCGGCGGCCAACGTCAGCGGATCGCAATCGCACGCGCGTTGCTGGTGAAGCCAAAGGTACTCATCCTCGACGATTCGACCAGTGCGGTCGACATCGAGACCGAGGTCAAGCTGCAGGATGCGCTCGACCAACTCATTCAGGCCTCTGAACACACGACCACGCGCTTCATCGTCGCTCAGCGGATCAGCACAGTGTTGCTCGCAGACAAGATCCTCGTGCTCGACAAGGGCCGCATCGAGTCGATCGGCACCCACCGGGAACTTATCCGTCAAAGCCCGATCTACCGCGAGATCTACGAATCGCAACTCGGTGCGCTTCCACCCGGGTTCGAAGCACTCGAGGAGGTGACCCCGCATGTCTAACGGCGGCACCTCTCGAAGCGACGTCCCGGCACGCCCGAGAAACATCATGCGGCCCGGACGAGGCCACGGCCTGCGGTTCGAAAAGGCGAAGGACGTGAGAGGAAGCACGCTGCGGCTGATCGGGTACCTGCGCCCGTATCGCAGCACTTTGATCCTCGTGTTCGTGCTCGCGGCGCTCGGGACCGCAGTTTCTCTCCTCGGCCCGTATCTGATGGGGCACGCCATCGACGGGGTCGCGGCACGCGAGCCGTTGTCGACGCTGCTACGCACCTTGGTGCTTATGTTCGCATCCTACGTGTTGGCGTGGGGAGCAACGACGGGCCAGGGCGTGATGATCGCAACGATCGCACAGCGCGCGATGCGTACGCTGCGTGGCGAATTGTTCGCTCACATCCAGCAGCTCTCGCTCGCGTTTCACGACAGCCGTACATCCGGAGAGTTGATGAGCCGCCTGACCAACGACATGGATGCGATCAGCCGTGTCTTGAGCCAGAACGTCACACAGCTCTTCTCCGGGCTGCTGACGTTGATCGGCATCTTGATCGTGATGTTCGTGTTGAGTCCGTGGCTCGCGCTGGCATCGATGATCTTCCTGCCATTGATGATGGGCATGGTCGCGATGGTGGGGCGAAGGACGCGCAGCGCGTTCCGCAGCTATCAGACGAATCTGGGTGTCTTGAATGGTGCGCTGGAGGAGACCTACAGCGGTCAACGGGTGGTGATGGCGTTCGGGCAGGAGGACCGTGTGTTGGCCAAGTTCGACGCGGCCAACGCATCCGTCCGGACGGTCGGAATCCGTGCGATGAGCCTTGCGTTGTTGGTGATGCCGATGATGGGCGTCCTGTCCAATGCGAACATCGCCGTCGTCGCCGGCCTCGGGGGCTGGCTGACGATCAAGGGGCTCGCCAGCATCGGTCTGATTGCCACCTTTGTGACGTATTCGCGGCGGTTTGCCCAGCCGCTTCGCCAGCTCGGCGATCTGTACAACCAGATTCAGTCCGCGCTCGCCGGAGCGGAGCGCATCTTCAACGTCCTCGACACGTCCCCGGGCCTGGAAGATGCCGACCATGCGACAGAACTCGACCGTATTCGCGGCGACGTCACGTTCGACGGCGTCGACTTTTCCTACGTTCCCGGGATTCCCGTACTCAAGCACGTCGATCTTCACGCCGACGCCGGACAGATCGTGGCTCTGGTTGGGCCGACGGGCGCAGGGAAGACGACCATCGTCAACTTGCTGACTCGTTTCTACGACATCGACACCGGCGCAATTCGCATCGACGGCGTCGACATCCGCTCGGTTCAGAAGGAATCGCTGCGCCGACAGCTGGGCATTGTCCTGCAGCAATCGTTCTTGTTTGCGGAATCGGTGCGAGAGAACATACGCTACGGTCGTCTGGATGCTTCGGACGACGAGGTGGAAGCGGCTGCGCGTCTCGCCAACGCGGACGCGTTTATCCGGCGGCTCCCACACGGGTACGACACCGAGTTGTCCGAGCGAGGCGCGAATGTGTCCGAAGGTCAGCGGCAGTTGATCGCGATCGCGCGAGCGATTCTCGCGAACCCGCGCATCCTCATTCTCGACGAGGCCACGAGTTCGGTGGATACGAGAACGGAGATCCAGATCCAGAAAGCGTTGCTCGAGCTGATGCGGGGGCGGACGAGCTTCGTCATCGCCCACCGATTGTCCACCATTCGCAACGCGGACAAGATCGTGGTGATCGAGGACGGCCGGATCGTCGAACAAGGACATCATGAGGAGTTGCTGACGTTGGAGAGCGCCTACCACCGTCTCTATCAAAGCCAGTTCCGAGGTCAGGAGGCGGCGGAGGGTGCATCACTCCCGAACACTGAAGGAAACAACGCATGAAACAGCGATTGCCGAGTACACATACAGGCGAGCGGAAGGCCACGCTCGACGTGGCCTCATCCGAACGTAGCGCGGCACAGGACAACCTTGAATGAGTCCTTCTCCATAGGATCCTCACGCTGTGTTCCTACCATCGGCCCGGATCCAGAGAAGGCAGAAGGAGACATGATGAAACGGACATTCGGAATTCTCGCGGGACTTGCATTGCTCTCGATCGGCTTGGCTGGCTTCGCGCAAGCGGATCTCGACGTGTTTCCCATCGGAACCACGACCATGCTCTACAACTTGATGGCGGAGGATCTGACGGAGCCACAGGTGCTCGAGCTCGTCGTCACCTCGTATGGGGATGATCGGTTCACCGTTCGCATGGTCACCGAGCAAACGGGAAGTGAAGACGAGCTGGGGACCGGATTCGGCTTCATTTTCGGCGGAGCACAGGTGTCGTCGGGAGGCGGCCACGATGCGGACTACTCGTCGCTGAGCGTGCTGATGGATCAGCGCAACGCTCTCCAGGAAGGGCAGAACTACCTGTTGCCCGGGGGCGGCTCCTTTGAGAACATCGAAGGGACGACGATTGCCGGGGTCTGGTGCCTGCAAGGCACGTTGGCGGACGAGGACAATGAGGACGAACGCATGACAATCGCGTTCGCCCTGTCGCACCCGGTGTACATCTCGCCGTTGATTGCCGCCGAGGAACTGCGCGACAACGAATGGGTGGAAACGTTCCGCTTGGAACTGGTTGAGTACACGTTCGTCGAAGGCGAGGGCTAGCTGTGTCGCTGCTTCATTTGAAAGGCATCACGAAGGAGTACCGGCTCGGGAAGACGACCGTCCGGGCGTTGCGAGGTCTCGATCTCGACATCGAGGCCGGGGAGATCGTCGCCATCATGGGACCGTCCGGATCCGGCAAGTCTACGCTGATGCACGTCCTTGGCGCGCTCGACGTCCCCACCAGCGGGCAAGCTCTGATCGACGGACAGGATCTGCAGGCGTTGAAGGAGCGGCAGCTGGTCGCGTTGCGCGGGCGGCGTGTCGGTTTCGTCTTTCAGACGTTTAATCTGATCCATACGCTCAGTGCGCAACGCAACGTGGAGCTGCCGATGATCTTTCAGGGCATCTCCAGGCGGGAACGCGCTCGTCGAGCGCGCGACTTGCTGATCAGAGTCGGATTGTCCGAGCGTGTCCATCACAAACCGAGCGAGTTGTCGGGTGGTGAACGCCAACGTGTCGCGGTGGCGCGGGCGTTGGCGAACGAGCCGGAAATCATCCTCGCGGACGAGCCGACGGGGAACCTGGATACCGAGAGCGGCCGATCGATCCTCGAACTGCTGAGGAATCTCAGCGTCGAAGACGGAAAGACAGTCATTCTCGTCACCCACGATCCGGAAGCGGCGGCGATCGCCGACCGGACGATTCGCTTGCGGGATGGGGTAGTAGCGAGCAAGGCTCCCCACGTCGGAGAAGCCGGCAAGGGAGGGGATGACCATGCGTAAGCTCTGGGACTTCTTCCAGCTCGCGGGGCAATCGATTTTGCATCGCAGAATGCGCAGTTGGCTGACTGTGATCGGCGTGTTCATCGGAATCACGGCGGTCGTGGCGCTGTTGTCCATCGGCTTCGGTCTAGAACGCACGGTGACCGATCAGGTAACCGGCGTGTTCGGTTACGACACGTTTGTCGTCGCCGGCGGCGACATGTTCGGCGGCGGCCCGCACAGCGAGCCTGAGCAGTACGCCCTTGACATCGACCTGCTTCGTTCGATCGACGGCGTGAAGACCGTCGCGGCACTGCGCGAGCGAAACGGGTTCATCCGAGCTCCCGCAGACGAGAGCGGGGTTGCCCCACCGGTTGCGCTCATGCCGGTGATCGGCTTGTCCTCCGAGTTGCTGACGGACTTCCAGGCGTTTACCGGCGAACTCAAGGCGTTGCCGGGCGGACGACTGTTCGATCCCGACGAATCGAACGTGATGATGCTCGACCAGGAAATAGCCGAGCGGCTCGGCGTCGAGGTCGGAGACCTGGTCTACGTCGCCGGAGACGGGGAGGGTCTGGACCTGGAGGTCGTCGGGATCATGGCGCCGGAGGAAGACGCGTCGGAGGACGACTCCGAAGACGGATTCGGAATGCAATTCAGGTCGGGGTCCGACGGAGATACGATCTACGTCCCGTTCGGCACGATGGATCTGCTCTGGGACGAGGAACCCGATGTGCTTGTGACCCTGGTTCGCACGGAACCCGGATACGACGTCGATATCGTCGCCGATGCCGCCGAGGCGGCGCTCAACGAGCGGGGTTCGGACATCTCGACCATCACGGCCACCGATATCAGCGCGTTCATTGAAGACTTCATGACGACGATCAGTGCGTTTCTGGCAGGCATCGCCGGGATCAGCCTTCTCGTGGGCGGCGTAGGCGTGATGAACACGATGTTCACGTCGGTCCTGGAACGGACGAAGGAGATCGGCGTCATGAAGGCCGTGGGCGCGAAGAACTGCCATGTTCTGACGATCTTTCTGATCGAGTCCGGACTGATGGGATTCGTCGGAGGTCTCGTCGGCACGGTCTTGGGCCTTGGGCTCGACGTGTTGGCGTCCCGCGTGTTGGAACGGGTGTTCGACTTCCCGCTCGCCGTCGTCGTCAATCCAGGACTGATCGCGTGGACGCTGATCGGTTCATTCGGACTCGGCGCTCTCGCGGGCATCTGGCCGGCATGGCGCGCGTCGCGCCTGCAGGTCGTCGAGGCGCTGCGTTACGAGTAGAAACACCTCCACGGGCCGGGATTCTCGACCGATCTCGGCCCGTTACTTCTTCTCCAGGCATCCTTCCGGCTGTGTGAGACACGGGAACTCCCCGGTGGTGAACGCTCGGATTCCGTTGCCGTCTTCCTCGTCGGATTCAGGGATGACGTTGCCGAATCCCGTCAGGTGGTCTTGCTTGGGCGGGCACATTCCCATCGGACGAGTACACGCTTCGTCAGCAAACGCGATCCCGTAGGTGATGTTGCGCACGATGTCGTTGCCATGAAGATCGACCCACGAGCGCACATCCATCAGAATGCCGATCGAGTTCTCCGACAGCATGCAGTCAGCCAACTCAGCCGACGCACCGCCGAACGTCTGTACTCCCGCGGCGATGTGGTTGCGGAGTGTACAACCGCTGATCGTCGCGTCCACACCGTCCGTCTGTTCCAAGGAAAGGTGAAACGTGGCGCCCACCGTTCCGGAAGCAACCCATCCCGTACCGTCCAGCAGGATGCCCGATCCGTCAACGTTGGCGGCGATAACGCAGCTCTCGGCCGTCAGTCGACCGTACGATCGCACGGAGATCCCGGCGTGCTCGTTCTCTGAGATCGTGCAGTCGACGACGTTCGCGATCGGAAGGAACGTCCGCCCGGTGAATGCGTTGATGTCCAACGCCTCATCGGATAGCGGATCGAGGGGGTCGAGTAGGATCCCGCCGCCGCCGTTCCCGCGAATCGTCGAATCGCGGACAGTCAGCTGCGCGTCCCCGCTGACGAGAATCCCTCCGGCGTAGAGCTCGCCTTCGAACGTCGCCAGGACAGGGTCCAATCCGTTGTCCTCGATCGAACACCCGATCACATCGCCGATGGACTGGCCGGACGCGATCAGACCTGCTCCCCCGTTGGATACCACACTGGAAGATTGGACGTGAAACGTCGATGCCCCTGTGGCCACTACGCCCGCGCCCCGAGCTTCGTTCACCTCGCACGAAACCAATGAGATCGCGGCGTCATCCGCGGCTCTGACGTGGTCGCCACCACCGCTCGCCCAACACGTCCCTGACACGAGCACTTCGGACGCGCCATAGACGCCGAGGCCCCACCTGCCGACGTCGTGGATCGAGCAGTTGTGAATGGTTCCGGCCGCGCCGACGAGGTCGATGCCCTCGAGGCAAGTGCCGACCTCGCATCCCTCCATGCTGAAAGTTGCGTCCGATACAGTGATGGATTGCTCGCGCGCGCCGGTGAACGTACATTCGACGAGATCCAGCCAACGAGATCCTTGAACGTACAGATCTTTGTGATTCCCTTCGAAGCGGCACTCCTCGACCGAGACCGCGCATCCGCCCGTCGCTTGAAGGGCGACGCCTCCGATGGATTCGAAGATGCTGTCACGGACGTTCAGCCGTCCCGATCCTTGGATCGCAAACGCGGGTTCGTTGTGAATGCCTCCCGCACCAATCGCCATCAGATCCTGCATCGCCAGTGATCCGTGGGCGATGATCGGTGTCATCCCTGCGGTCCGAACCGTCATCGAGCGAAGGATGAGCTCGCCGGCTGAGGACAACAGCGACAGCGTTACGGAACCGCCCGTCCCGCCGACCAGTTCCGTTTCCGTGATCCCTTCTCCCGCCAGCGTAACGTCCTTCCACACCGTGACGCCGCCTGCGTGTGCTCCCGGCCCAAGCCTGACGGTGCCGCCAGCCGGCACCGCGTCGATCGCGGCTTGGATCGTCGCGTAGTGCTCCGGGACTCGAACGATTCGGGACGACGTCTGAGGAGCCACCGGTGTTCTCAACGCCGGATCGGCAAAGCCGCTGAGGTCGGCACCGTTGCCGACAAACGTGTTGCTCGCTCCGGCGACATCGCAGGAGGCCGCCACGTCCAGGCCGAATCGACCGTTGTCGCGGAACGTACAGCTGTTCACGGTGACGCATCCCATCCCGGAAGCGGTGATGCCGTTTCGCTCACAGCGTTCGATGACGAGCGCATCGCACGCGAGCGCCGCAGCGGCAGTGTAGAGAATCCCGTCCGGCAAATATCCGCGTCCTCCTCGAATCGTCATGCCCCCAATCCGCACGCAATCCATCTCGGTTCCCCCCGAGATCATGACGACGGGCCCGATGCGCCCTTCCAGGACGACGCTTTCCGGATGTTCCGGATCCCCAAGCAGAGTGGCGCTCCCGGAAATCTGGAGATTCTCCCGGTAAACGCCGGGGAGCAGGCGAATGACCGTTCCATCCAGCGCTGCTCGCAATGCAGCCTGGATTGACGCCCCAGGTTCGATTTCGATGACCTCTCCGAAGACGGGCCAGGCAAAGAGAACGATGACGAGCAATCGAAGAAGCGACCGCTGGAGTCGCGGCGGAGGGGGAGTGATTCGAAGCATCATTTCTCCTTTGACGTGAGACAAGATCAGGGTACTCAGCGTAACCTAGGGGAAAGGGTTTGGCAAGCCTATCTTGAGGACAGATAGACAGACGGAACGTCGCGCCGTGCCACCGAAGCATCGGGATCCACGTGGGCTAGCTTTCCTGGGTGCCATCCAGCCGGGTGGACAGGTTGTACGCCCGGAGGATCGTCCACCATCCGGGGACGTAGGCCGCTTCGCATGGCTTCTCGTAGGCCGCCAGCAGGAACGCGTAGGCGCGCAGCAAGTCGGCATTGGCTTCTACCAGCCGCCGCTGAGATAGGCCGTTCAGGGTCGCCGATAGCGCGAGTTCGAGGAACGTCGTCACGTTGCGCGCGGACGCAACGACGCGCGCGCGAACGCCGTCCGGAAGCGCCGCCGCTTCGAATCGCGGCCCAAGATCATTCAGCTCCATCAGAAGTCCACTTGATGTCCCGGCCTCCTCCTCCAAGCGCACGAAATGAATGCCAGCAGTGCCTTCCAGCAGGTTGACGAGCTGTTGCGCGTGGAGTCTAAGGTCCGCCAACGTGGGGGAGTTGGCGGCAATCGTCGCCAAGGCAAGGCTCATTCGGATCTCATGCGTGATGGAAACGAGACGGTCTTCCATCGCAATCTCCTGTGCCGAGGCCGCTATCACGGCAAACGACAGGAGAACCGCCACGATCGTACTCATCCTTCGGCTCACGTTGCCCTCCCTTCCGCTTTTCATTCCATCCCGCTCTCCCGAGAACGTCAATCAACCCTCGGTCGTTTTGACGTCATTCACCCGGGAGACCATCCGATAGCCGAACCCCGGCACGGTCTCGATCACGCGCCGTCCGTCCGGATGGACGGAGGCCAGCCGACGTCGCACGAGGTACACGTACTGTTTCACGTCCTTGGCGTCAGCGTACTCGGACGACGGCCAAACGCCCGCGACGATTTCCCGGTCCGCGAACACGCGGTCCGGCTCCTGCGCAAGGAAGGCAATCAACGCGTATTGCTTCGGCGTCAATCGAACCGGGTGTGTCATGAAGGTCACCCGGCATGTCCTCGGATCGATGACCAAATCGCCGATTGCCCGCGTCCCGATCGGTGCGGCCGGGTCGTCACCACAGGATCTCCATGCCGCCCACGGATAGATTCCGCTGAGCCATGAGAGCAATGCCAGCAAAAGGAGGTCGACGCCCAATCCAAGTGCGCCCGCCCACAACGCCACGGCGAGTGACTCCCGTGCGACGCTGGCCGCACTTACGCCGATTCGCACGTACGCATCGTGTACATCGGATTCGACCGTCGCCGGCACGATGATGTCCAGGATCGCAGCTCCGCCGAATTGCGTGTTCTGGATTCCGGAAGCAGTGTTCGGATTCACCGGCTCAAGATTGAAGGCCATCGAGGACTCGACGCGTTCGTCCAATAGAAGGTCTCCGTTCCATACGATTTGGACATACTGGACACTTCCAACCAGCATCAAACGCGCCGCGGACTGAAGCAAGGCCGGTTGCAGCGGATCGAGCCACGGCGACGCCGATGTCGCGAACGACTGCACATAGGCGAGGCTTCGCTCGCGGAAGGTAGCATCCAGCAACGAGTGCACCGTACGGATCGCCAGCGCCCAGCTTGTCCCCGTCAGCAACACAACCGCGCCTGCGGTGATCATCCACCTTCGATAGGGAGTCCACCAACCGTTCGACCTCACGTTCCAAGGGTAGGTGCACGGCAACGCGGGAGCAAGCGTGTCAACGCCCGTTGACCGCTCGTTGACCGGCGTTCGGTTCATCGTTGGCTCCCCGACAACTACCGTTTCTTCCATCCGGCAGCCCGGGGGGTGCCGGGAAAGGAGTTCCAAATGAATACGACCCAATGGAGGCGACCCGTTGTCGTCGCGATCCTGATTGCGCTTGCTCTGGCCGGTGCGCCGGCAACCGCTGTCCAAGCAACCTCTCAACAGGCGGCGAGTCCGCTTGAAACCACTCTGCAGCGCTTGTCCGACATCCTTGTACGGCTGGAAGGCGAGCTGAGCGTGCTGGAAGCACCGCGCGCCGAACGCGTGGAGCAAGGCGTAGAGGCCATGATCGAACTGACTCGAGAGCTCCTCGACGAGATGTCGTCACCGAAGACGACATCCGATGACGTTGGCCGGAGAATCGCTCGACTCCGGACGATGCTGCATCGGCTCGTGTCCGCGTTGGAAACGGCGATCGACACGTCAGCGCCCGCACGGCCGAGTGCTCGCGAGGTCGTGGACGATCTTCGAAATTGGGTGGACGGATACCTCGATGGACTCACTGCGGGCATGGATCCAGGAACGGCAGACCGAATCGAGTCGGCAGCGCACCAGATGGTGCGAGACCTCGTCGTACGTCTTTCGCAGGTGATCGACAGCGTCCGACAAAACGCTTCGTCAGGGTCGCGTCTCGAATCCCTCATTGAGCAACTCACGGAGCTGACGATCAGGATGGATCGCCTCTTGCGCCAGCGGTTCGGCTCGAGGAATGCTATCTGATCCAACTGCCCACAGGCCCGACGTCACGTCGGGCCTGCCCCTTCCCTTGCTTGACGTTCCCGGTCAGAAGTAGCGAATTCGAGGATCCATCAGCAAGAGGACCACGTCGGAGATGAGTGTCCCGGCGATCAGCAGAGTCCCGTACACCAGGAGGATCGCGGTGATCACCGGTTGATCTTGCCGCTGCAACGCGTCGATGAAGGTCTGACCGAACGACGGAAGCCCGAGGAAGTGCGCCGCGAGCACCGAGCCGGTAATCGTCATCATGATCATGTGACCCGACAGGCTGACCAGTGGATTCAGTGCGTTTCGCAACGCGTGGCGCAGCAGAACTTTACGGTGAGGAAGGCCTTTCCCATAGGCAGTCTGCATATACGCAAGCGGGAATGTCGCCAACAGGCTGACGCGCATGTGCTGAACGATGGCCGCGAACACCGGGGCACCGACGATGATCCACACCGGAATCAAGTGCCAGACAGTGCTGAGCGTCTTCGCCAGGCTTGCAGGCTGGTTCCAGTATTGGTATCCGACCAGTCCCCATACGCCGCCGGCCACGATCAGGGGATCGAGGAACTTGTAGACGAGAAAGATGAAGATCATCCCCAGCAATTGCGGGGGAGACGCAGCAATCCCGTAGCTCATCGTGAGCAACCCGTAGTCCGCGAGCTTGTGGTAGCGCACGGCGGAGAGAATTCCGGCGGGCACACCCAGGATCCACGCCCATGCGATCGACGACAGCATAATCACCAACGTCCACGTGAGCCCGCTGTTCGGACGGAATAGAATCGCATTGACCGGCGCGTTTTCCTGGAACGAATACCCGAAATCTCCATGCACGACCATGCCCTCGAACCAATACCAGAACTGCACGATCCATGGCTTGTCCAAACCGCGCAACGCGCGCAGTTGCCCAACGGTCCTCTCGATATCGACCCGATCAGTGCGCCCGTCTGCGGTGGCCAAGCGAAGCTTGTACACGGTGTAGTGGTCTCCGGGGTAAATGGCCACGATTGCGTAGGAGAGCAATGCGACGAAAAAGAGCACCGGAAGAATGCCGAGGATGCGAAAGGTGAGAAACTTGATCATGAAACGGAGCCTCCGGTGTCGAGATCGATCTTCACAGGATCCGAGATGCTAATTCTACGCCGGGGACATCTCGCCTTCGTCTCACCATGGATGCTGCATCCGGCGGGTTTGCCCCCGATTCACGACACATCCGCCATTGCTGGGAACGCGTCTACATTGCCGCCGCGTCTTCCGAGACATCGGGAACGCCGTCTCGATCGAGGTCGGGAACGGCCGCCAGCCCTCCGAGAGCAGTTTCCTTGTACCGACCCCGCAAATCGAGTCCGGTCTGATGCATCACTTCCAGCGTAGCGTCGAAGCTGACGCGATCCCGGCCTCCCGACAACATGGCGAGATTGGCTGCGTTCAACGCCGACGCGGCTCCGGCGGCATTGCGCTCGATGCACGGGATCTGGACGAGCCCCGCAACCGGGTCGCAGGTGAGCCCGAGGAAATGCTCCAACGCCGTCTCGGCCGCACGATCGATCTGATCCATCACGGACCCTCCGAGCAGATGGCAGACCGCGGCCGCAGCCATCGCACTGGCCACGCCGATCTCTCCTTGACATCCGACCAAAGCCCCTGCAATGGATGCCTTGGCGATCGCCAATCCTCCGATGATGCCGGCGACCCAGAGCCCTTCGAGGACCTCCTCGTCCGAGCAGCCTCGACCCTCCTGCATCATGCGTAGACAAGCCGGCACAACACCAGCCGAGCCGCACGTCGGCGCCGTCACGACCGCACCTCCATCCGCGTTCTCCTCGGCGACCGCAATGGCGTAGATGGAGGCTCGCGTGCTTTCCGCAGACAGGGTCACGGTGCGACTCCGCTCGTGCCACCGTTTCCACAGGTCGCGCGCTCTCCGTTCGACGCGGAGAGGGCCCGGCAGGGTTCCCCGGGCTTCGAGACCCCGATCGATGGCCCGGCGCATCAAGGTCCACGTCATGTGGAGATGGTCGAGGATCTCGGTACGAGAGTGGCCGTACTCGGAGCGCTCCATCTCCGCCGCGTAGTCCACCAGCGTTCGACCATCGGACATGCAGGATCGGATGATGGCGCGGGCTGATGCTTGTCGCTCGGGGATGGCGTCCTCGACGCGGTCGAGCTTCGATGCGTCGACGACGAGGCCCCCTCCGATCGAGCAGAAGACGTCCGAACGCCGAATGCGTCCGGTTCGATCGAGCAACGCGAAACGTAAGGTGTTGGGGTGGGGTTCCGGCGGTGTCTCCTTGTCGAAGACGATATCCGAGCGTGGGAGAAACACCAGCGCGAAGTCCGGAAACAAGAGGACGCCGGTGGCGTCGATCTCCTGGTAGAGGGACGACATGGATCGATCCGAGAAGTGTTCCGGACCGTATCCGCAAAGTCCCGCGACGACGGCGAGATCCGTCAGGTGACCCTTTCCGGTGTGCGCGAGGCTGCCGTACAGCGTGACCGAAATCCGTTCATCGGGCTCGTGCTCGGATCGGGAAAGCAAACGCCTGCGAAACTCCAGTCCTGCCCGCATCGGTCCGAGCGTGTGCGACGAACTCGGCCCAACCGCCGGTTTCAGGACGTCCTTCACGCTCGGTAGCACCAAGTTCTCCCCTACCACGTCTTGATCCATGCCCGTGACGTTTCTTGTACGGTGAACTCTACGGAATGGTACAGTGCCCCGGCCGGAGCTTCGTACCACGAAACGTAGGCTCCAAGTGCTCCCAGCACCTGAAGGCGAGCCAGTGCCTCCGTCATCACAGCCTTCCCGAGACCCTTCCTCTGATGCGGGCTGGCGGTACCGTCCAGGACGAAGACGCCGGTCCGTGAAACGTCATCGAAGTAGCAGACCGCAAACGAAGCGATCTCTCCGTAGTCAGCAACGGCCACCACGTCGAGGTCACGCCGGTACAGGGGCGCCCGCTGGACGATGCGGTACCAGCTTCCAGTCGGATCGGCGCCGTCGTCCGGCTCGCTCGGATGGAACGATCGCCACGACGCGAGACTGCGCGCCGGCAGTTCGTCGATGTCGCCCATGGACCGAACGATGTATCCGTCCGGAATCGGAACCGGCCGGGGAGCGGTCGTCAATGGCCGCCACCCGTGGAACTCGATCGCGTGGGCGCTCTCGTGCCGTACGTACCCTCTCGCCGCAAGCAGAGACTGCAGTGGGAGATCCGTGTCGTCAGCCCAGATGAAGACTGCTTCACGTCCCTCTCGAAGGCTCGTTCTCAGATGCTGTTCCGCATGGACGAGCATCTCGGTCGCAAGGTCGTCGGACTGCAGCGTGGGATCAATCAGCGGATGACACACGCCCGGATCCCCCTGGATGAGCACGGCAATCACGTCCCCGGATTCGTTCTCCCAGAACACCAGTTCTTCGGGGGATCGTTCGACGACGTTCTCCAGATAATGCCAGCGCCAGTAGTCGAAGGTGCCGACGTGCCACAGCCCACTTGCGGACGGATGCTGTTCCGTCAACCGCCGGAAGAAGCCACGAAGACGCCAGTAGTCGGATGAATCTGCGTACGTTCTCATGCGATGGCTCATGTCCGCTCCTTGTTTGCCGGCCGTCGACCAAGGATCTGTCCGGCGCGGACGGCAACGCCATGTTCGCACATCATACTCTTCCTCTGCGTTGCCGATCGTAGCCACTCCGCAGTACGATGCCGGCATTCACTTGGCATGGTCTCGCAGCCACGCCGCTCTCCG
>Ga0272441_10006264_pt1 | contig 20078 bp, 21 predicted proteins | sample SSMProp6N_FD_193582 | JGI IMG/M metagenome (GOLD analysis project Ga0272441, IMG submission 193582) | Marine sediment archaeal communities from Little Sippewissett salt marsh, Falmouth, MA, United States - SSM-Prop-6N | ecosystem: Environmental > Aquatic > Marine > Wetlands > Sediment ...
ACTGGGACACTCCCGTGATCAACTACCTGCCGGGCTTTGCGCTCAAGGACGAATACGCAGGAGAACACGCAACGATTCGCGATCTCCTTGCCCACCGCACCGGACTCGGTGCATACGAGGGCGACCTCCTCGGAAGGCTCGGCTACTCGAACAGCGATATGCTCTACCGGCTGCGTTTCCTCACACCGGTCGCGAGCTTCCGCGAGAAGTACCTCTACTCCAATGTCGGATACTTCATCGCCGGCGAAGCAGCGGCAGAGGCGGACGGCCGGAGCTGGGAGGAGCTGACGGAAGCACGGATCATCATCCCGGTCGGGATGACGCGGTCGGGAGCCACTCATGATACCATGTACCTTGATGAGAATCATGTCGCCGGCCATGACGGCTCTGGCGAAAACCTCCGCACCATCGAACTCGAAGAGTCACAGTTCTCTGCTGCAGGTCAGGTCGTCTCTACCGGGCGGGACATGACACATTGGATTCGGATGATGCTCAATAAAGGGTCCATCGACGGAAAGGAGATCCTGAAACAGGAGACCGTAGAACAGATCTACGCGGCGAGCCTTGTTGCAGGACCAAGCGGCCCTCTCCGAGATCCGAACGGGGCGGTGGGTCTTGGCTGCGACTCATACAACTTCCTTGGCGAGCGTATCATCGAGAAGAACGGGGCACTTGACGGGGTTCGATCGATCGTGATCCTCATCCCTGACAGGAATGCCGGACTGGTGGTCATCGCAAACAAGCAGCTGACCGTCTTCCCCGAGGCTGTCAGGGACGAGTTTCTGGAAAGGTACGTAGGCAGCAGCGGGATTGACCTTCAGGCACGGGAGAAGAAAAACCAGCAGGGCTGGTACTCGCTCGTCAAGAATCCCGAACGACCCGCTGATGCAGGCCCGGCAACGATCGGCCCGGAGACAATCGCCGGAACGTACATGAGCGAACTCTACGGAAGCATGCAGATAGAGCAGGGAGAGGACTCCTCAAACATGGCCGTCGAAATCGGCCCGATCGGCTATCCGGCAACCCTCACGCACTGGACGGACGATACCTGGTACCTCTCATTCCCGAACCCAGATGACTCTCCGGGATTCTTGACATTCATAACCGGTTCAAACGGGCAGGTGAGCGGATTCAGCTCGCCGGAATTCGGCCCGTTCACGCGGGTATCGGTTTGAAGCATCCGGCCCCATACTTTTTTCGCATCAATTCGAATCAATTATCATCTCAGGGAAAATACATCGAGATATGAAAATCCTGTGTATACTCATTGCACTCTGCGTCCTTGCCGGGACAGGAACCGTATCCGCCCTTCCGGCCGGAACCGGTCCGGATGACCTGAATCTGGTTTCGACATTCGATGGAGGAGAGCGCTACAGCGCAGGCTCCTACGATGTCGTCGTCCTCTCCGGCACCTACCGCGAGATGGGAAGGCAGTACGGCAGCCTGATGAAAGACGAGCTGCTGGCCGTATACGATCTCGTGACCGAAAAACCCCTCAAGAACGGGCACACCATCGAAGAGCTCCGCAGTTACGCAGCCGGGAAATGTGAACTCCAGCCCGAACGGATGAAGGAGATCTATGCCGGGATGGCCGAGACCACCGGGATGAGCGTAGAGGATATCAAGGTGCTCTACTATGGCCTCATCATCTATGTCTACGGCGGATCCTCATGCTCGTTCCTTGCCACATGGGGCGACTATACCCCGGACGGCACGCTCGTCGTCTCCCGCAACTGGGATCTCCCCGACTCGGTCTCGGCATTCGATCCATATAACGTGCTCGTCGTCTATAATCCCACGGACGGGAGCAACGGGGTTGCAACATTCGGGCCTGCCGGGATGCGGCCGGAAACGCTCATGAACAGCGAGGGACTGTTCATAGCAGATGACAACGCAGTGGATTCCGGAAGCAGTATTACGATGAACGACCGCCCGGACCTCATCTCCGAGTTCTTCAGGTTCATGCTCGACTACTCGACACTGAAACAGCTCGACGCAGGGGTCATGACCACCCGTGCGAACAACGCATGGATCGTGAATACGGCCGGCCCGGAAGAGGCGTATTCATATGAAGAGACCATCTGGGACGTGAAACGGCGGGACGGCAACGGGATGATCGCCGCCACGAACCACTTCGTCGACCCGGAATGGCACTTTTCATCCGTGCCTGCTGAAAACTCGGCCATCCGCTACGACAATCTCGTATCGCTCGCGGAACAGTCGAAGGGACGGATCGATGCACAGAAGATGATGGATATCCGCGATATTACAATCGAGAACGGCGGCGCAAGATTCCTGCATTCTTCATTGGGAGGAGACAGTTACTCCACGAACCACCAGGTGGTATTTGTGCCGGAAACCCGCACGCTCTGGATCAGGGTTCTTGACAAAGACTGGCAGAAGGTGGAGCTCGCACCGCTCTTTGCCGAATAAGTCCCTTTTTTTGTCAATGGGTCGCCTGAAAAGTGCGGAATACAAAATTCACAGCCGATATATTGTACGTCCGGCTGAAAGTTTTTACAATGACAGCCAACGGAACCACAGCAACGAAACGTGGCCCGCGGCTTCTTTTCATCGAAAATGTCAGGATCATCCTGTTCTGACTTATCTTCCGGTCGGGACGGGATGGCCATCTATGCCGGGATCACCCCGCTCCCGCTGAGTGTCGGCTGCGGGCCGATCTCAAGTACATCCGTGCCCTGCACGATGAAGGTCGCCGAATTTCCCCGGGGGAGACACGCCCCGGCATACCAGGGATCGCACACGCTCTCTTCAACGCGGGAGATGTAGCCGTGTTCGATGACGGTCACCAGGTTGGGATTGTAGGTGAGCGTCGTGCCGTTCGGAGTCGTGAGTGTTGCCGGGGCGGCCAGGGTGATCGAGAAGAGGAGAATTTCCTCCGGCTTTGGCCTCGGGAGGTCTGCCACTGCCCGCATCTCGCGCCATTCCTCGTTAGCAAGACCATCGACGGGCACCACTGACGGTGCGGCGGTGATGATGTTGTCCCCTGCCATTGATCCGGTAGTGGCGTTCAGGTGCCCGACCTCGGTCGTCAGCGCAAAGTCGGCATGAGCACATTCTTCCCCTGCAAAGTTCCGGACGAAGAAGTCGAGACCGATCGTATCGCCCTCGATCGCGATATCGCGGGTGTACCGGATCTCTTCCGGGTGTGCCGGTTCGGTGCTGTAGTCTGCCCCGAGATCGATTGCCCGGTTCCATGCGACGGCGTCCTGCAGCAGCCAGGTGTCGTTCTCTCCGTCGTACACGATGACCGCACTTCCGGAAGGATCATAGTATCTGAGCCCCGGTGCACCCGCGTGTATCCAGTTCACCCGCTTGATCGGTTCCTGCTGGTGATGCACATTCGGAGGAAAGGCGGTGAGTATGGCGAGGCACACCGCAACGAAAATGACGACTGCGATGGCGAAACAGCCGATCCGTACCCACATCTTCCGGTTCATCATATCACATTTGAAGACAGGCGATTTAGAGGTATAGGGTCGGTTACGAAGGCAAAGGGTGGGAACTCGTATACCGTGTACATCATCCGCCCGCTCGTGCTCATATCCATCTCAATAGCGTTCGTGGGTGTCGCCCTTCCCCAGCTCGCCAAGTTCGCCGTCGTGCTCGCACTGACGATCGCGGTCGCATTCACACTTGCAAACCTGATCCGTGCCGTGCCTGGCGTGAAGCGGGTGCTCCGAGGGGGTCCGGATTTTGCATCATCTCAATATGATATGAGGTAAAAAAGATTTATCATGTGTAAAAATATATAAACACATAGAATGTTGAACCCGGCCACGACTAACGAACTTGCAAAACTACTGAACTTTCTTGGAAATGAACAGCGGCTCAACATACTCAGGGCAATCGCCCGCGAAGAAAAATTTGCACGGGAAATATCGGAAGAGGTCGGGATCTCCCGGCCCCTCGTCAACATTTACCTGAAACAGTTCGAAAAGGCCGGACTCGTCACCGGCACAAACCGTGTCGGAGAAGAGCCGCCTTACCTCAAAAGATATTACAAGGCGGTGCCCTTCGAGTTTGTCCTGAACCTGGACCTCATCATGAAACTTGGAGACGATTGAAAATGAATTTAAAAACGATCAGGGAATTTCACTGGATTACAAAGGCCGTGATTATTCTTACGGCACTCATATTGCTGTTGCTGCTGCTGACACTTGCAGCAGCGGCGTTGGGCATGGCAACCGCATCATCCTTCTCGGGAATGTTTTTGATATCCTTCACCTCGATGGTGGTATGGTTGTTGTTCCCGGTAATCATGATCATCATCATAATTTCCATAATTGTTACAAAGATCAAGGCATGGATAGAAAAGTACCTTGATGCAATGATTGCAAAAATTGATCTTCTGGGAGAGGTGAAAAGCTCGGTCGAAAGATCTGATGCAAAACTGGCAGTGATGGACGGAAAGATCGATGAGATCGGGAATAAAGTCGACAACATCGAGCGAATCCTGAAAAACGTATCCGAATGAACGGCAATGCCGGGGCCGTGACGGAAAAATCCGGTCGCCGGCCAATAGCGAATAAAAAAGGAGCAAATGACATGGACACAAGGCTAACAGGAATCATCAGGGACGGGGATATCGGCGAATTTAAGGGATGGGTTGAAAAACAGTTCGGATCGGCATCCGAAAGAAAATCCGAGATAACGGATATGAAAACCGAGATTGCACTGCTCAGGCAGACCATTGAAAGAATGGATGAAAAGATCGACAAAATCGAGCGGATTCTCGAAAAGGTATCTGAATAGGGAGAGACGATCGTTCAATCGTTGATGACAGGGGCAGTGCAGAGGGATTGCCGGGAAAATTCAAAAGTTACGGGGCCCAGTTTGACTGGGATTCTCATGGGACCCCGGAATACCTCCAGGGTATTCACCAGAGTTTGAAATTACTGGAGATATATGCGTTCTGTCCGAATCCTCAAACTGCCAGTTCGATTTTTGGGACAGAAATATTAAGCAATGTCTCTGAAAACCCAATTCCTTATGTCGAAAAGACTGGGATTTGTAGCGGTGGTGCTTCTGTTGATTGCATCATCCGCAGTAGTATCGGCAAGCGAACAGGTGCCTGTTGCCGCCAACGGAGATTATATTGTCGAACCGGTACACGATACCGACAAAAATCCGATTGGTGTCAAATGGGTGTATGCCACAATAACACAGGGAATGACAAACTGGCATATGAAAACCATCTCGTCCTACATCACTTCGTTGAACGTGGACCTGAACTGGGGCAACCCTTCGAACTCTCTTCGGTTGAAAATTTATTCTCCGGACGGATATACGTTCGGCCCATACTATGACAGTTTTGATGGTGTAAACGATGGCCGTATCAACCTGAATATCATCAACGGTGCAGGCATTGCAAAAGGGAACTGGTATTACGAGGTGTACGGACATCAGGTAACGGGGACACAAAGTTATTACATCTGAACAAAGATGTACAATTAAATGAAACTTTCATCAATCATCCTCTTTTTTCTGCTTTTATCCATGGTCAATGTCGCTTTTGCCCAGGACGGATACTCGGTTGAGCCGTACTCCCCACAGAGCGGACCTACCGATATACTCGGGGCCAACATCACAATCTCATTTTTTGATCTCCCACTGTATATCCAGATTGCATGGATCGTCAGCGTTCTCGGCGCAATTTTTGGTACGATCAAGTTCGGACCTTTCATCCTTGGAAAAGTAAGGACTGTCCTGCAAAACAGGAACCGTTCTGTCATTCTGGAATATATCGAGAACAATCCGGGTTGCACACTTGCAAATCTTTTGAATGATACCGAGATGAACCGTGGAACCGCCAGACATCATCTCAAACTGCTGCTTATCGAACGAAAGGTTGTCCTGAAAAAAACCGGAAAGCTGAGTTATCTCTTTGCCAATGGTAGTGTTTCCATTGAAAGGAAGCAGATATATGGTTACATCAGGAATCCTTCAAAGAGAAAGATCCTTGATGCCATTTTAATAATGCCGGGGATCAGCAACAAGGAGCTTGCAGAAAATCTTCAGATGAGCCCAAGCACAGTGTCATGGCATCTCCAGCCTCTCATTGAAGAAGAAATGATCGTATCTCAGTGGGATGGCAGGTATCAGAATTATTTCATTCTGCCGGAGGTGGAGGATGTCATGAAAAAAGATGGTAAATAAAAAAGTAATGAAGGTTTTTTCTTCAGTTAACAGTATTTATTTTTCATATAACGGTTACGATTATTTCAGCGATCTAGGCTCAAATCAAGTTGCCAGTTCGATTTTTGGGACAGAAAAAATATTTTATACAAACTCTAAAGAACCAATTGCGGACACCACAGGTTGTCCTGAAAAAAATGGACGGGTTCACCTCTTTCTGCACACCGGATGAACCCATCCCGCCCGGAGGCAAAATTCAATTTGCTTTGAGGTCACTTGAAGTTATTGCCATGCCTGCCTCCGGCATATGAACGGAGGTAAAAAATGAGAATTAAAACCTTTACACGGTTACTATCCATGCTTCTGGCGTTGTTGCTGATGAGCGTGGCGTTTGTGCCGGTTGTTGGCGCAATAGATCTAAATACAGGGAAACAAGTTGACCAGATAAGTGAATCAATTACTGATGATATTATTACGTCAAATTACATTCCTGTTGATGTTGCAAGAGAACATGCAACGGTTATGATGTTGGAATATGTTTCAAATGGTTTGGATGATGGAAAGTGGTATGGTGCAACAATTAGTAAAGAGCCACTCCTCATCTATGACATTGATGGTAATATATTATTCTACCAGTTTTCTGTAGAAAAAAATGGAGAAGATATAGGAGAAATTAGCACTGCAGCAAGTAAAGTGCTTGGAGTATCAGTTCAGCAAATTGGCGATCCAGTGATTTTTGATCCGATAAAATTAAAAATTTATGCCGAAAATTATGTTGCAGAAAACTTCAACGATTATGAAACAATATCTACAAAATTTGTTTGTTACAGCTATCCAAAAATCGGCATAATGGTTGAACTAATCAATCCTCATACAAAAGTACAACAAAAGATCATATTCGATGCTAATGATTTCTCAATCGTCCCTGAAAGAATGCCAAAATATGAAGGTGAATCAGGAGCTTGGTCGTACTATGGCCAAATACCAAAAAATGAATATGATAAAAGGATTTTAGACTGGGATTCAATTAATGAACAGATAAACGATATCATAAAAAAAGCGAATTCTGCGGGGATTAACATATTTGATCCGGTTTCAGATGAAAATATCCAATCACTAAATCAAATTATTCCATATGGAACAAAAGCTCAGGAAATCGGACAGATTACTCCTATCCCAACGACTTTGCAGGAAGAGAGCTCTTGGTGCATGGTTGCTACAGCTTGGATCATTACAAAATATTATTATCCAAGTACTACACGTACCCAAACCAGTATAGGTAGTTATATGGGCGTATCAGGAGATAACGCCCCTACATGGGATAATCAATTTGATTACTATGATGATTCCTATGCTATCGGAGGGTTGGGTAAAACAAACTCAGTTAGTTCCTATTGGCCCGGAGAACCTGCACTTTCGTACAGTATGATAAAAAACGAAATAAGCTATAATAGACCTTTGAAAGTAGGATACATTAGGCATTCGAGAGCCTGTTTCGGATACTGGAAAAATACAGCAGGATATTACTATTATGAATTTTCTGATCCTGACACTGGCACATCATATTGGGAAGCATCTCCCAATCCACAAAGTACTTCGACAGGATATACCAACTATATATTAGTTAAATAATTTTTTAACTGAAATTTCATTAAAAAGGAGGCATCATGGGGAGAAAATTTATTATTCCAATGCTTTTGATAATAATAGCCCTCATAATTCCAGCCATCGTAGAATCTGAGGAAAATTGCAGCGTATGCTCCGGGAAAAAGATAGATAATATCCTGCATGTTTCCTTGACCGCTGATGGCAATCTCATTGCAGCCGGAAGTCCTGAATCAGGAATTATTTGCCTGCTCGACAAGGACGGTAATGTGTTGTGGAGTTACGGGACAGGAAACAACATCACAGGGATATCTATCTCCGATGACGGCAATTATATAGCTGCCACGACATTCTGCGGCGATCTGTATTTTTTTTCAGGAAAAGGTGATCTTCTCTGGCAAAAGGTTATTCTCGGATGCAATAACCGTGTTGAACTATCAGGTGACGGGCAGACGGGCTATGTATTCGCCGACTCCACGACAAACGGCATGCTGAACGGCGAATATTACGAAAGAAGACCTCAGAATGTGTGTCATTTTGATCGGAACGGTACCATTTACTGGCATAAAAATATACCAGCATTTGACTCCTCGATATCCTCGGACGGAAAGTACTTCGTATCAAACAGTATCGGAAACGGCCACAGTTTAGTATCGCTATACTCGGACGACGGCACCAGACTATGGGAATATCAAGCATATATGTATGTAATGGGCATTTCAATCTCAGAAGATGCCGATACGATAGCTGCAAACGTACGTCGGACCCCACTGGTGGTTCTGGACATAAACGGCGACATACTGTGGCAGATCAAACCGAAATACATGATGGAGAGCGTCGCGGTCTCGCCTGACGGCAATTTCATCGCTGCGGGAACGCAGTATAAGCTCCTGTACTACAACAGAGCGGGAGATCTGCTCTGGGAATATGATACCGATGATTACATCCGAGATATCGCAATTTCGGAAGACGGCCGGTATCTCGCGGGAAAGTATCAGGATGATGTGTGTTTCTTTGACGGTTTCGGCGAACTTCTCTGGAAGCGTCCCGTAGAGGACGGCATCGGAAGCCTGACGATATCAGGAATCGGCATGACTGTTGCAGTAGGAACAGAAAATAATTCGGTCTGCCTGTTCGATAACTCCGGGAATTCAACAGTGATATACCTTGATGATATTCCGGTAAATCCGTTGCCCGACCCGGTCTGTGAAAGCGGTTCCGTGTGTCCGCCGCCCACCGAATCGGCATCTCTATCGTTTCTGCCGGTATTTGTTGCGTTGTTCATTTTGGGATTTTTATTTAGGAAGTAAAGAGCTTTGACCCAGGATGAAATGATTTTTTTAATATAAATCAATCAATTAAAAAATGAGGAATGCACTATCACATCTATTCTATAACAGGCACATATACTATCAGTGCAGGATCGTATTTTGTTGCATTCAGAAAACAAGACGCTGATTCACTCTCCTGGTTCGTATTCAGGAAAATAATTCCTTTCAGGTACCAGGCCAGCCCGTATTCAGGGTTCAGTTCAAGTGCTCTATTACAGCTTTTCATGGCTTCGTCATATCGGCCGTAATTACCATTGTAGAACATGCCCCTTATGCACCCCACGCCTCGGCGTTATCCGGATCAGATGCGACCCATGCATCATAATATTCCTGGCTTTCATTCACTTTTTCCTTAAACTGCGACAACCGGACGGAATCAGGAGTTCCGGTATCGGAAACACAACCTATACAGAAGAGAATGACAAGTATCTGACAAAAAAAACATATTTTAAAAAACAGGGATCTCATAAAATCTTATTATAATCTGATTTTATAATGCTGTTGCATCCATACCCTTTCCTGTCATTGCCGGTTCGATTATTGGGAAAACAAACCTGAAAATCCATCTTCCCGCCCTGTAACTGAAACGACGCCATCCAAAAACTACCCCTCAATGACCACCGACGCCGACTCGTCGAACGGGTTCGTCCGCATCGCAAGGCTGAAGAGATACGGGTAGTTCTTCTTCAGGTATTCCATGTACTTCAGCCACTCGGGGACGAGCCGCTCATAAACGCGGGAGATGTCGCCGGCGAGGTGGTCGGCGTCCGCAGGAGGAAGAGAGCCAAGGTTGCCCCGGACTTTCAGCTCCTCGGCGAGGTGGGTGACCGCAAGGATGAGGTCGGTGAACGACTCGTGCTCGAAGACCATCGGGTTCTCGACAAGACGCACGAGAAACTCCTCGTGGCCGAGAAGAAATGTCCGAAGATTTTCAAAGTCCAGCACGTCCCCGTCTACACGGCACTCGTGGGAGTCGAGACATGCCCGGACCTCGTGGTAACGCTTGGGGTCCCAGTCCTCCTCGATCAACAGGTCCGGTTTGATCTTTCCGATACCGGGATCAGCATTAGACAGCATATCGAGAAGCGGCGTTCCCATAGTCGAAAAGAATGTGCCGATGACCATATTCAGCTTCTCCATCCGGCTCTTCCTCTCCCTGGACTCCAGCAGCCGGTCGATGATGATCGCCACGATCAGGATCTCCAGCGGCAGGAACGCGAGATCGCCCACAAAATAGATGAAGATGTGGTGCGGATCGTGGAAGAGCATGTAGTGAACCGTATACATGGCAAGACAGAGAAAGGCAAGTCCGATGCCGGCGATCGCCATCCATCTGGTATCTTTCTTCATGAGAGAATGTAGGAAGCGGCAGGAAATAAAGAATACCGCCGTAGTAGTCATGTAATTAAGCAGAATCCAAAAACATCATATCCCATTACGCACCACTTTTCCGGGCAAAATGAAAGAACGCTCTTCACGCCACAGCATCGGAATCATCGGTGCAGGCCACCTTGGAAGGAGCCTCGCGGAGGCACTGATCGCCGGCGGCATACCAAAGGATCAAATTAAGCTCTCTTACGCAGGGAATCCGGCAACACAGGAAGCAATCCGAAAAGCAGGATTTGAGCAGAATCTAACAGACAATAAGGATATCTGCCGGAGAGCCGCCGTAATCTTCATCACCGTCCCCCCGCAGGCGTTCGCATCGCTGCACCGCCTCCCTCTGCCATGTGACGGGGTTATCGTATCCTGCATTGCCGGAATACCACGGGCAGTGCTCGGGAAACTCTTCGGGGTCGAGGTGATCCGCATGATGCCAAGCGGCCCGGACACGATCCGCCGGCAGAAGGGCATCGCCGCCATATTTCCCGGAAACGACCTTCTCGAAGATCTCCTCGGGAAGATAGGCATTCAGGTCCATATACTGCCGGAAGAAGAGACGATGCACGTTTTTACCGCAGGGGTCTGCCTGCCTGCGGCCATCCTCGCCTCGAAAACCGCAGGAAATGATCCCGATGAGGAGATCGCCGATGCCGTGAAAAAATATCCCATGCTCTCCCCGATCTATGCATGGGCGAAGGACGTGCTGCCGGAATCCCTGTCAGAACGCGGGCGGGAAACATACATCGCGAATATGAGCACACCCGGCGGGATTACCGAAGAGGTCGTCCGTAAGGTGAAGGAAGGATACTCAATCTCTGTTGCAGTCGAGGCAGGCATTGCCAAGAGCAGGAAGATTGGCGGGAAGTAAAGAGCCGGACCGGCAGCCAAAACTGGAAGAGATCATGACTACGGATCTCTTCGAAAAGGTCTATTTTCAAACAGATGAAAAAAGAATGATATGCATGAACTCATAGAGGTCTGGACCGACAGGAAAGGGCTGGCATGGATTGCAGCCACGGCGATCATATATGCACTGGTCCTGATTACTTTCAACGAGATCCAATGGGATATCGCAGGCATTCCCGTCCGGCCGGCCGCGGCACTCCCGGTCGTCTTCGGTATACTCTGGGGCCCTGCGGCGGCATGGGGCCTTGGTATCGGCAACATTGCCGGAGACCTCACCGGTTCCTGGTCTTTGATGAGCATCTTCGGTTTTCTCATCAACTTCCTCTACCCGTATATCTCCTACCTGCTCTGGCACCGGCTGATGAAAGGACATGAGCTCAGGATGGATCGCTACAGCCTTGCATTTTTCCTGCTGGTAACACTTGTCACGACCCTTGCGTGCATGGCCCTTCTTGCGGGCTTGGGATCAGCCTTCTTCGACCGCCCCTTCGAGAGCAAGTTCATCAGCTACTTCGGCAACAGCATTATCTGGGCCATGATCGCCGGAACGGCCATATTCGGCCTCACCTTTGATAAGGCAGTCCGGGAAAAGTGGGTCTATGGCAGGAAGTGGGAGAGTTAGAACTCTCATGCCTGTATAACAAAGCATTCATGATTTTATCCCGGAAGTCAGTCGTGAGATCGCCGTGGCAGTATTCATTTATAGAGAGAGCAAAAGGCCGGATCGCCCTACAAAGATATATATACCAATCCATATTTCATTCATCATATGCGATATTGTCTGATTCTTCTCATTCTCCTCCCGGCAGCCGTCCTGTGCGGCTGCGTTGCAGGACCGGAAACTTCGGATGCCGGACAGGCATATGAACAGGGCATCGCCGAATACCAGGCAGGCGATTACCGGTCCGCGGAGGCACTCTTCGTTGAAGCATATGCACTCGCCGAATCCGATGGTGACACGGAACTTGCTCTGTCCGCAAAAAAGGACTTGTTCAGGGCCAGGAATATGTACCTCGAATTCCCAATGGACAGGACAGAAGCGGAACGGGAGATGAAGGAAAAGATCCCCGGTATCCCTGATGATGAGATCAGCGCCTGGCTTGACGGAGAAGCGCAGAAGATCGTTACTGGCGGCGAAACGCTCTATTTTGGCGATACCGCAGAGAACTATCTATATGCAAATCCGGAGATCATCAGGAATCAGATGGAGGGGGTGTTCGATTTTGACAGGATATCGCAATATGTATTTACCGGGGAAAGCCCGGATACCGAAAAGATCAGGTATACCGGTTTTGAGAGGATGGTTATTCCTGATCATATAGTCCCGGATACCGGGACGATCCGGATCTGGTATCCGCTACCCGTAGATACCGGATACCAGACTGAAATCTCCATAAATAATATATCGTACCCTGAATACATCCGGGCAGGGCCGATAACATCCGGCGATATCGGGTACATCTATTACGAGATACCAGCGGATGAGATCGATGGTGACCTCATCATCTCCGCGGATATTTCATTCACCTCGTACGGCCGGGGATATGATGTCGATCCCGAGAAGGTCGGGACATACGATAAGACCGATCCCGATTACATCCGGTATACAGGATCGGAACGGAATATCGAAGTAACCGACGAAACCCGCGAACTGGCGGAGAATATTGTAGGGGACGAGACAAACCCGTACAGGCAGGCAGGCATGATCTACTCGTATATCATCGATACGTACCCTTACAGCAAGGTTCCGCATCTCTATATCGACACGAAGCAGCCGAAGGTGGCGGAGTCCACGTACATGCTGGAGACCGGCCACGGCGACTGCGGAACGCAGGGGATGTTATTCTCCGCATTATGCCGATCGCTTGGCATCCCGGCCCGCACCACCGGTGGCTACCAGATGATCATCTTCGGTAACCCGTCATCACACTTCTGGGCCGAGTACTACCTGCCCGGCTATGGGTGGGTCCCTGTGGATCCGACGATGGCGGATGTCTCGGACTGGGTCGATATACCGGAGAATGAAAGGACAGTCTTCAAAAACTACTACGCAGAATATCTCGATCCTGAACGCATGGTGATACAGAAAAACGTCGATGAGCCGATGACCCCGCCTTTGCCCGAAGACACGACAGGTTTCAGGCTGGTCAGGCAGTACCCGGCAATATTGGCGGATACAGCAGAATACAACCTTGGTATAAATCACGACTGGACGTTCGAGGTGAACCTGGTGGCGACTGCCTGAAAATACTATTTTTTTAAAAAAAAGTAAGGATATATATCAGTATTTGTACCAGCGGCCCTTCTCGTCATACTCACCCTGCACCTCTTCTTTCTTCACCGGGAGCGCCACCGCCTTCGCATGGTTCCGGTAGAAGCATGCCTTGTAGGCATACATGAACGATGTGATGATGAACATGAAAAGGCCGTATATCACGGACGAGACAAGGATGCCAAAATCACCGAGGAAGGCAATGAGCTGTTCCGGGGTGGAGAACATCGCCTCGATCTCCTCCGGGGGAAGGGTGATGATCGGCTCGAAGAGGGGCGAGAGGATCACTCCCCATATGACGACCATGACAAGACCCACGAAGATCATGACCGCAAGGTTCACGAGGGCAAACAGGATCACCCGCGAAAAGCCCGATAGGACAAACTCGGCACTTCTCTTCAGGGACGCATAGACCCGGCAGTTGTCATAGACGGCCGCCGTATCGTAGAAGTAGGTGAGGAGGAGAAATAAGAAGATGACAACGAAGACGATCGTCGATAACGAAGCCGACGTCATGGCGGCAGCCGACATGAATGCACCGAGTATGAGGGTGACAAATACCACCAGCGCGGTGGGGAGAAGCACCCTGAAATAGTATTTTTTGCCCGAGTCCATAAACGACGGATTCCCTTCAGTCAGCGTCCCGAACGCACCCGCAATGAAGAAGGGGACCAGCACCAGCTCAAAGACCATGATCGCCTCGTAATAGTACATATGCCCGGTCATGATCACGAACAGGCCAACGGATGCGGCGAGACCCGTGATGATCCCGATAAGCCAGAAGAACGGGTTCGAAGCCAGGGTTCTGAACGCCTCTTTCAGCGACCTGAACGCCATCTTCACCTGTTCCTTGGCATTGCCACAATCTCGCGCACCTGTAGATCGAAGAACTGTGCGGTGTAGGAGGGCCTGATCACGCATACCGTGTCCGAACCCGAGATCGTGCCCCCGCAGGCGACGACCTCCTCTTCGGGAGATAAAATACCCTGGTCGGCCGCGATCAGCACACACTCCACCGCCACCTTGACACCGGTGGCAACCACGCGCCTCAGTGCCTCGGCAATCGCCTCGGTGCGCGATCCCCCGCCGATCTTTGGTGAACCGGTGAGCGAGCGTTCGAGCCCGGATAGGGTATGGGTGCCGGTCACGACCCGCACACCTTCAGCCTTCAGTTTCTCTGCAATATCTCCTGAAAACTCCCAGACGCCCGGTACCCTGAACCCCATCACGTGGGTGACAACGATCAGCTCAATCCCCGAACCCTTCACATGATTCCAGAATTCAACAGCGGTATCTCCTGAAGTGCTCGCCACGACGATCTTTTTCAGACCGAGCTCCTTCGCACGCTCAATGGCAAATAAAGCCGCGTCCTTCGTGTTTTCAGGACCCGGTTTGTCAAAATAGTAACAGTTCCTTGCAGTGTAGCTCATGTAAAGAGATTAATGATTAATTAATTAAAAATTGAGTGGAGATATGTGATAGGGATATTATGATCACACTTGCATGCGCCGGAAAACCAAACAGCGGTAAATCCACGTTTTTTACTGCCGCCACGCTCGCTCATGCCGAGATTGCAAACTACCCGTTCACGACCATCGATGCCAACCAGGGCGTCGCCTACGCGAGGGCGAAATGCCCCTGCCGGGAGTTCGGTCTCGAATGCGGGCACTGCAAAGACGGGATTCGTTACATCCCAATCGGCCTCATCGACGTGGCCGGGCTCGTCCCGGATGCGCACAAGGGCAGGGGACTTGGCAACCAGTTCCTTGACAACCTCAGGCAGGCAGACGCGATACTCCATATCGTCGACGCGAGCGGGGGCACAGACATCGAGGGAAATCCCGTGGATATCGGCACCCACGACCCCTCAAAGGAGGTTGATTTCCTGAAACACGAGATGGCCATGTGGGTATACGGGATTCTCGACAAGCACTGGCCGAAGATCGCGAGGCAGGCTCAGCAGAAGGGTTTTTCCGTTGTATCCGCGGTGACCGAGATCTTTGCAGGCCTTGGTATTATAGAAGAACAGGTGAAGGACGCACAGGAGAAGACCGGAAAGCCCCTCAAAGAATGCAGTGAAGACGATCTCGTGGCCTTCTGCAGGAATCTCCTGAAGATCAGCAAGCCCGTACTGATCGTGGGAAACAAGGTAGACCAGGCACCCGATGAGTGCATGGAAACACTAAAAGAGAATGATCCGGTATTCACAAGTGCGGTCTCGGAGCTTGCGCTCAGGAAGGCAACGGAAGCAGGTTTGCTGGACTATATTCCGGGTGACGAATCATTTTCTGTTGCAGGAGGAGTGGACCTCTCCAGGGCGCAGGAGGACGGGCTCAAATCAATCGAAAATGTGATGATAACATTCGGGGGAACCGGTGTTCAGCAGGCGATCAACGAAGCCGTATTCACGCTCCTCGATATGATCGTCGTCTACCCGGTGGAAGACGAACACAAGCTCACCGACGGGCAGGGAAGAACCCTCCCGGACGCCTTCCTGATGAAGAAAGGGTCCACACCACACGACCTCGCCTTCCGCGTCCATTCGGATATCGGGGAAGGGTTCCTGTATGCCATTGATGCAAGAAAATCGATGCGCATCAAGGAGAGCACCGAACTGAAGGACGGCGACATCATCAAGATCGTGAGCACCGCGAAATAAATTGCAGGCATGGAGGAAACAGTATGAAGGAGATGAAAGTAATGCTCGATAAGAAGACAGGAACCGGGTTCATCATACCGCTCGGGGACGTGAACCTGGTCTTTGTCAGGACAGAGAAGGGAATGGTCGGGTGCGGTGCGTTCGATGTGATCGCACTTGAAAAATTCAGCTACCCTGCCGCGAAGGTAAAACCAAAAGGGGATTCGGTCAGGGATATCGGCGACCTGATGGAAGGGGAGATCACAGCGGTCAACCCCTCCGGCGAGAAGATGGGAATTAAAACAGGGATGAGCGGCAGGGATGCCCTCAACCTTTTATGATAATATCTTTTTTTCGGCTATGGGATTGAGAAACCTTGCATTTTTGGCAAAAAAGCTGTAAAGCCCTCAAACAAAGTAAGAATGCCTTACCGTCTATACATCATATCGCAAAACGGGGAGGGGTTCAGGGGGGGGGGGGGGGGGGCGCCCCGCGCCCCCCCCCCCCCTGTCCCCACCCCATAGCGATACTCCCCATATACGGTGCAAGGGATTCTTGATGTTCATCAAAAACAGGATGAAATTAACTAATTGGCATCAACATTCCGAACCGTTTTGTTTTTATGCTGTACCGATAAAACTGGATTAACCATGGCCGGATACTTCAGGGAGGAGATCGAATGCATGGACAGGGATGCACTCTACTCCATGATCGATGAACGGGTCCGTTATACCGTCACGTATGCTGCCGAAAATTCCCCGTTTTATCGATCCTGGTTCCGGAAGAACAATATCAAGGTATCTTCCATCCGGACACACGAGGATCTCCTGGAGCTTCCGGTCATCAACGGGGGAACAATCAGGGAACACCAGCCGCCGGAAACGGACGGTTTTGAGTTTCTAAGCACTCCGGGAGATAATATCTTTACCATCCATGAAACGAGCGGCACCTCCGGCGTTCCAAAATCTGTTTTCCTGACATGGCAGGACTGGATGAGATACGCAGAAAAGTATGCACGCATATTTGTATCCCAGGGATTCTCCGGCACAGACCGGGTAGCAGTCTGCGCCTCCTACGGCATGAACGTCGGTGCGAACACCATGACATATGCTGCCCATGAGATCGGTTTCACCGTCATCCCGGAAGGAAAATGCACCTTCCCCCTCAGGGTGATCGAGTGCTACCGCCCCACTGCGATCATCGGAAGCGTCTTCAAACTCCTGAGGCTCGCGGCAAGGATGAAAAAGGAAGGGATGGACCCGAAAGAATCTTCAATCGAGCGGCTTGTCGTGGGCGGCGAAAGCTTTGCGGATGAATCCCGGCAATACCTCTCCCGTGTCTGGGGTGTGGACGTATTCAATACCTACGGCAGCACCGAAGGCACCATGTGCGGGGAATGTTCCGCGTTTTCAGGGCTCCATATCCCGGAAGACCTGATGCATATGGACCTCTATGACCGGTCGAAGAAGGAATTTGTTGCTGACGGGGAGGAGGGAAGAATCGTGCTTACCACCCTGATCCCGGAGGGAGAGATATGCGGAACACTGCTGATCAACTATGATACGGACGACATCACCCGGGTCATATCACGTGATCGGTGCAGTTGCGGAAGAACACACATGAGGATTGACAATCCATGGAGGGAAACCGAGAACATATACATCCAGGGGGCACCTCTAAACAGGGTTGATATTGAAAAAGCAGTATTCCATCCTGAAAATATGAACGACCTCACCGGGGAATACGAGGCGTTTCTGTATTCAGGGGATGAAGAATCCTCTGCGGTCCTGAGGATCAGCGTGGAGTGTGAAAACCCGAAAGAATGTGATTCCGGCGCTGTCAAAGAGAGAATCACCGAGACCCTGCTTGGGGTGTCTCCGGAGATCAGGGATCTCTATGAAGACGGCACGCTGCACATCATCTTCCACATGGCAGGGCAGGGAAAGCTTGAACTCCATACCATCAGGGGGAGGCCGAAAAGACTTGTCGACAGGAGATAGTACATGAATATATTTTCAGGCAGGTCAATGCCCGGCAAAGAGAAGATGCTCATTCTTTCGCTCGGCTTTGGTGCGTTCATGGGCTCCTACAACATCAGCCTCCTGAATATATCCCTGCCCACAATCGCCAGGTACTTTGATGTGCCTGTCACCGTGGCCGCGTGGACGATCATCGTATACCTGATCGTGCTCTCCGCAACGATCGTATCCTTTGGGAAACTCGCCGACATCAACGGCTTTAAAAAGCTTTTTACACTTGGATTCATCATTTTTTCTGCCGGGGCGCTCTTGTGCGGGATATCCACGGACATCTCGCAACTGATCCTGTTCAGGATAATACAGGCGGCAGGAGGTGCGATCATTTCAGCCCTTGCCCCTGCCATCGTCATCAATTCGATACCTGAACAATCACGCGGCATTTCACTTGGACTGGTGGCAACGCTTGCATCCGCCGGAATAGCAATAGGGGCGGTGACTGGAGGATTCATCACCGAATTTGCCGGGTGGAGATACATATTCTTCATAAACGTGCCCATCGGCATTCTCGGGGCATACCTTGGAAGCCGCTACATACCGGACGACGTTCCCGGAAAATCCATTCGCAGCCTTGACATTGCCGGCACGGTTCTCATTGTACTTGCCATCACCACACTGCTTTTTGCCCTCAACCAGGGGATGCATCTCGGGTGGTCTTCAACACCAATCCTGGTTGCTTTTGCCACATCAGTCATATTATGGGCTGTATTTGTAAAAAGGGAAAGGCGGGTTCAGGACCCGGTCCTGGATTTCGGGCTGTTTAAAAACAGGTCATTTACACTTGCAAACCTGTCCGGGCTCGTGATCAAGTTCGTCTTCACCGGGATCATCATCATTTTCACCCTGTACTTTGAGATCATTGAAGGATTCTCTGTGGCGGTCGTCGGATTCCTGCTGATGGTCCCCGCAGCAGCATCTCTTGTAACCGCACCGGTGGCAGGCACATTCTCGGACAGGATAGGTTCCAGGAGGCTGTGTATGGCGGGAGGAATGATCGGGCTGGTGGTATTCCTCTTCTTTTTCGCATTCACCGGGAAAGCGGGAATCATGCTCTCGGCTGCCGCACTCATCCTCTTCGGACTTTCAATCGGGGTGTTCCTGACTCCGAACAGGAAACTGATACTGGGGCACAGCCCGCCCGACAAACGCGGCGTCTCATCAGGACTGATGAAGACATTCGGGAATTTCGGTTCGGCCATAGGCATTGTACTATTCGGAATGGTCGTCGAGGAGTTTCTTCTGGTAGAGGGGGGGCCGATGCAGATGATCCATACCGACCCCATGCCATCGTATATGATCTCAAGCTTCTCATACACCTTCCTTGCCGCGGCAGTACTCTGCTTCGTCTGCGTTATCCTGGCATACATGACAAATGAACCATGATGAACCCGCATGTGGAAAAGGGGAAAGGTTTTATACTGTTTCAAATAATCATTAACTTACAATGGGCGGCGAGGTATTCCAGGCACAGGTGATAAGAAGCTTTTTTGATACGATCACCGGTACCGACAGGAACCTCACACGCATATACATGTGCGTGATCAGCCTTGCAAAACTGAGAAGCGAAACGCCTGAACGGATGGAGCAGGTACTCGACCAGCTCAGGAAGAGCAGGGAGAAGAAGGAGCTCTCCATCGATATACTCGATTATGTCTGCACTGCCGCACAGGAGATCGATATGAACGCAGTGCAGACCGCCTTCGGCGTGAAAGAGATCTCGGAGATGGCCGATTCCCTGAGGGGAATCA
>Ga0272441_10006265_pt1 | contig 20078 bp, 13 predicted proteins | sample SSMProp6N_FD_193582 | JGI IMG/M metagenome (GOLD analysis project Ga0272441, IMG submission 193582) | Marine sediment archaeal communities from Little Sippewissett salt marsh, Falmouth, MA, United States - SSM-Prop-6N | ecosystem: Environmental > Aquatic > Marine > Wetlands > Sediment ...
GTCGAATCCATCCTTCGCGGCCTGGATTCTCTCCGAGAGCTTGTCAATATCCTTCTGGAGTATGTCGACCTCTCCTTGGAGTTTCTTGTACTCGGCTTCGGCCTTTTTGTACTTCTCCATGACGTTCTTTCGGTCGACCACGCCTATCTTGTACCCAGAATCGCTCTTGGCCGGTGCGGCTGAGGCCGCATCGGCGGCAGCCTGAGCCATGGCCCGTTGCGGCAGAAACGCAACACACAAGCCCACGAACACTGCGAGAACCAGCTGAACTCTGCCGTTCACGATAGTTGGACCCTTTCTCTATGCCTTCCTGCGGCCTCTTCCCACAACGCATGCCACAGGCTTCTGGGAGCAACCCCTCTTCTTGAAAGCAAAACGGACTATAGCATTTCCTGCGGCACGAATCAAACGTCGCCTCAGGTTTGCCGGTTTCCGGACAGGTAACTGTTTAGCGGAATGGTGTGAAGGCCATGTGATTGCGTCATTGCGAGCGAAGCGAAGCAATCTCGACCGGAAATCACGCCATAGGTAAGCGCGATTGCTTCGCTTCGCTCGCAATGACGGAGTATTTGGGCCTGAATTGACCCCCCTCGCCAATCGGCCAAGGAATTACCCGGAAAGAAGCAATGGGGCGAATTCGGCGCCGCGAACGCCCCCATAGCGCCAAGACTGCTTCCCTTCCTATTCGAGGTACCCGAGTGCCTGAAGATCGGCCACGACCTCGGCAGAGAGCTTTCTTGTCTCGACTTTCCGCGGGGCGCCGCTTTGGAACTGCGCATTCCGGCGTCGATACGAGCGCAGCATCTGGCTCAACGCCTTGCCTACCACGAGTTCCTGGGGCCAGCGGTCGATGTGCTCCCCGGGGTCTTTCTCCAAGTTGTAGAGTTCTCGGTTGTGCCCCCCCGCGGCATACGTCTCCTCGATCAACTTCCAGTGGCCCACGCGGATGGAATCCGAACCCGGCGTTCTCCCATTGGTCATACGCGCGAACGTCGCCCGCGGCGGGTCGCAGTCCTCCGGCCCGAAAAGGTATGGAAGCAGGCTCCGGCCCTGCATCTCATGCGGGATTTCCTCCCCGATGAGGCCGAGAATGGTGGGCGGCACGTCAATGAGTTGGACGTGGCCCCGAGGGCGCTTGCCCGCAGGAATGAGGCCGGGCAGCGAGAACACCAGCGGCACGTGGAGCAACTCCTCATACAACGAGTGCCCGTGTCCTATGCCCAGGTGTTCCCAGAACTCGTCTCCATGGTCGGCGAGGAAGACCAGCAACGTCCTGTCCGCCAAGCCCTTCTCCGCAAGGCGTTCATACATCAGTTTGAGGTGGGCGTCTAGGAACGTGATCTCGCCCTTGTATTGAGATTGCAGGTAACGAACATCACCTTCGGTCAATGGGAAGGCGCCGCTTCGCGTGGCCCTGCCCACCTCGCCGGTGAGGTCGAGATGGCCGCGGGGCGGGTCATACATGGTGTCGTAAGGTGGATGTGGGTTGTAAGGGTCATGCGGGTCCAGTTCGTGATAGAACACAAAGAAGGGCTGGTCCTGTGCCTCTTGGAGGAAGGGCTCGAAGTATTTGTCCCAGAAATGCGCGGCCTTCGCTTCCGGCGTGGTGCATTCATCGTGGACCTCCCGTCGTACCCGGAAGTGCTCGTGGACCGTATCGAACCCCCGGCCGAAGCCAAACTCGGTTGAGGTATTGGGGTTGCTCAATACCGTCATCGTGCGATATCCGGCGTTATGGAGGATCTCGGGAAGATACGGCGATGTATCGGGCAATGCGTCGTCCGTGGTTGCGCACCCGTGCGCCGGGACGTACTGCGATGTCAGCAACGAAGCGATGGATGGGCGGGTCCAGCCGCTGTTGGCGGAGGCGTGTACAAACGTGGCGCTCCTCTGGGCGAGAGAGGCAAGCTCCGGCGTTTGGACCTCCGTGGACCCGTAGGGTTCGAGGTGGTCCGCCCGCAACGCATCCGACAGGACAATGATGACGTTGTACCGCTCCCGCGGCACGGTTGGCACAGCGGCCGGCAAGCGGGCCTGCACGCCCTCGATTCGAGGGTCATGCCATTCAAGCCGGTAGAGTTCGTGCCACGGAAGCGCTTTGAGTGCTTTGGGGCGCGCATCGTGTGTCAGAGGCCGGTCAAACCTGAGGCCGATCTGGACGCGCTCGTCCACCGAGATTGCCAAATCGTTGTGGGCCTGCAACATAGCGAACGGAATCGACACCCGAAACCCCTCGATGCTCGAAAGGCCGTCGAATCGGCCTGCCACATCGGCCCGGTGTTCCGGCTGCGTCGCATGCGGCTCGCCGTTGAGGCTGACGGTGACGGTGTGCTTCTTATCGCCAGCGATCCATCCTCTGAATAGCAGGGCTTCCCCGGCCTCGAGTCTCAGCAGATCGCCATCAATGTGAGGCGACGACAGCCCGATTCGAAACGGCAGGTCGCGATCCGGACGCTTGTAGAAATCCACGACATTCTGCGACGCAGGAACAAGCGCAGGAACAAGCAGCGAGAAACACAGATTGAGTGCAACCGCCTGCCCCGCCAGATCGGTCAGGTCCTCATGAACGTAGAAATCCGGGGAGTGCGCCAATTCCCTCAGGTCGCGCTCCAGCAGAACCCGCTCGTCCATCTTCTCGTCCACGAGCGTCAGCGTGACGCGGCCCGCGACTTCTTCCGGCAATTCAGCACCCTCGGCGTGCAGGCGTCCCTCGGCGTGAAGGACCGCATGTTCCGGCAGGAGGAAGTAGTAACTCAGCACGCTGCCTGGCGCCTGGACGATGGACTCCTTTTTCACGGTCGCGGCAACCGGCGAGCCCCCGTATTCCACACGATCCGAGACCAGTTCCATGGCGGTGCACTGGAATGCGAATCTGCGTCTGTCGTCGCCCACGCCTGCACTTCTTGGCACAAACCAGAAGAACGGCAGGATTTCCATCCGGTTCAGCCCGTGGCGTTGCTGGGCCGCAGGGACCGGGAATGCAATGTGCTGCGAGGCGTTTCGTACCTTATAGGTCCCCATGACCCTGCCGTTCCACAGGATCTTGACGGATTGGACGTTGGGCAGGACTTCCGCGTCCGGCGCCGCAGGATGAATGCCCAAGGTGAGGGCCAGCGTAAGGTCTTGGGGATGGGCAATGGGGACGTCGACAACTGCGTCGCGGCTCATAGCCCATGCGGGCCCGCCTTTGCCAAGCGGATTCCAGCCCGACGATAGAAACTCAGCGTCCGACGCGTTGTCGAATGCGACGTGTGCTCCCGCGTGGCGCGCCTCGGCATCGGGGAAGGAGTCTACGAGGCTAAGCGTGACCTCCGCCGGGCTAAGACCGGCTTCTTGCTGCACGACGTGGCCGTTTGGGGGCTCCTCTGTGCCCGCCCCTACCCCGCCTTCGGGTACGAGGGCCAGCAATACGGCAGCGAAGGATGCTGCCGCAAGCAATGCCCACAGCAGCCTTTGCACAGGAACTCGGCTCATATTCGGGCCTCCTGGTAATGTTGCGCCAATTGGGTTCGCGCCCGCCGGCCGCCGCTCCGGTCAACGTGGGATAACGTGAGCGCGTATACCTCAGCAGTGGAAGTCTCGCATTTCGCGAAGGGGCGGTGCAAGATCGCCGACGCGCGCAGCAGCCCGGCGTATAACCATGCCCGAGAGATTAGGAATAGAACCCGGGAAGAACTGGACAACGGACAGACAATGTGCGAAAATGAGCGTGGAAGGATGTGCGCCTCATGAGCGACGAAGACTTCGAACAAGACATCGCCCGAGAGCGGATTGATGCGGATGCCGTGTGTATCGAGTGCGGCACCGTCAACCCTGAGGGCACGCTTCTGTGCAAGACCTGCGGGAACAACCTGCGCGATCAGCGGGCCCGCCGTATCGCGGGCGAAGAGGGGATGGAACCGCCGGGGCTTGGCGAGGAGCGCCCCGCGTGGTTCGCAAAAGGCTTCGCGCTCTTGGGGATACTGATCGTGCTGTGGACGGCCATCAATCTGGGCCGGATTGAAGACTGGCTGGTTCAAGTGCAGACGAGTGACCTGACCGACGCCGAGCAGTACTGGTCCGGGCCGCAAAGCGGAACTCTTGACGGACTCCTCGCGGAGCTAGACGCCCGGCCTGTCTCACCCGAGGAAAAGCAACTCGCTATCGAGCAACCGCTGGACGACGAGGTCTATGATGGCCGCTATGTCCTCATGACAGACCCCGAGGACCCGGGCTATGCGATTGCGGGGCAGGCCAACATCCGGCAAGTGGGCGACCGGTATTATTTCGTTGCCGTTTGGGGGCGTGGCGACATCGAATTGCGCGGCGCGGCCCAGCTCGAAGCCAACGCCCGGTTTGCTGTGCGCGATTCGGCCGGCGTCAGAATCGGTCAAGAATACTATGGCGCCGCGGGCTTTGCTCAGAAGCTCGACGGCGGGGGGTACGAGTGTTTTGGGTTGAGCGATCACGATGAGGAGAGTTACTCCGTGTTCGCCTTCCGCATCCCCTGACACTCGCTCGTCCGGTGCTGTCGCCTCATTGCCGGAGCCGGCGATCTGCCAAGGTTGTCTCGACGCGCTTCACGATGATAGCATCACGCCTCGCGCGGATATCGGAGTCGTATTATGGCAGAAAAGAAACCCCGCCTTTGGGGCCGTCTTCGAGAACGGCTGACCAAGACCCGCACGAATCTCGTCGACAACGTCCGGCGCGCATTCACCGGGCATAGCACGGTTGACGACGAGGTGCTCGAAGAGTTGGAAGCGATCCTGATCGGGGCCGACCTTGGCGTTGAGACCACCCTCAGCATCATCGAGGATATGCGCGCCGCCGCCAAGGAACAGGGGCGCATGAGCCCTGAAGAACTCATCGAGGTGCTCAAGGCGGACCTCATTTCCGCCTTGGCGCCCGGCGACCATACGCTGGAATGGACGGCCCCCGAAGGCCCGCACGTCACCCTCATTGTCGGCGTGAACGGATCCGGCAAGACGACCACCATCGGCAAACTGGCCGCGCAATTGACCGGCGAGGGGAAATCGGTGATCCTGGGCGCGGCGGACACGTTTCGCGCGGCCGCAGTCGATCAACTCACGATATGGGGCGAACGCACGGACGCCGCCATCGTGAAGCACAAAGAGGGTTCAGACCCCGCGGCCGTGGCCTACGACGCCACGGACGCGGCCGTCTCCCGGGGCGCGGACTGTCTGATCATCGACACCGCAGGGCGCCTGCACACCAAGGTCAATCTCATGGCGGAACTCAAGAAGATCCAGCGCGTCATCGGCAAGCGAAGCCCGGGCGCGCCGCACGAGGTGCTGCTGGTCCTCGACGCGACCACGGGCCAGAACGGCCTCCAGCAGGCCCGGCTGTTCACGGAAGCGCTTAGCGTCACCGGGATTGTCCTCGCGAAACTCGACGGCACCGCCAAGGGCGGCATCGCTGTAGCCGTCCAGAAACAACTCGGGATCCCGATAAAATTCATCGGGGTCGGGGAAGCCGTCGAAGACTTGCAGCCGTTCGATGCGAAGGCGTTTGTCGAGGCCCTATTCGCGTGAGCCGAGCCAGACCTGGGCCTCGTAGATACTGGGAGCCGTCCAATGGGTATATGCTTCTACAACACGTTGACGCGCAAGAGGGAAGACTTTGAGCCGCTTGAGCCGGGCCAGGCGCGCATGTATACGTGCGGACCCACGGTCTACAACTACGCCCACATCGGCAACTACCGCGCCTATGTCTTCGAGGACCTGCTCCGGCGTCATCTGAATTACCGCGGATACCGGGTGACGCAGGTCATGAACCTGACCGACGTCGAGGACAAGATCATACGCGCCTGCCGGGAAACCGGACAGCCCCTCAAGGACCTGACGGCCCAGTATATCGAGGCGTTCTTCGAAGACCTGGACGCACTGCGTATCGAACGCGCGGAGTACTACCCGGCGGCAACGGACCATATCCCCGAAATGGTCGACCTCGTCAAGAAGCTGCGCGACAATGGCCACACCTACGAGGCCGGCGGCAGCATCTACTTTCGCCTCAGCACCTTCCCCGACTACGGCAAACTCAGCCACTACGACCTCGAGCAGCTTCAGGACGGTGCCAGTTGCCGCGTGGATACCGACGAGTACGGCGCCGAGAACGCCCGCGACTTCGCGCTATGGAAAGCCTACGTCCCCGAAGACGGCGAGGTCTTCTGGGAAACAGAGCTGGGCAAAGGGCGGCCCGGCTGGCATATCGAATGCTCCGCCATGAGCATGAAATACCTCGGCCCCTCATTTGACATCCACACCGGCGGCGTCGACAACATCTTCCCCCATCACGAGAACGAGATTGCCCAGTCCGAGTGCGCCACGGGCAAGCGGTTTGTCACGTACTGGATACACTGCGCCCACCTCATGGTCGAAGGCCGCAAGATGGCCAAGTCTTTCGGCAATTTCTACACGCTCAGAGACCTGCTCGAGAAGGGCCACAACCCGCTCGCCATCCGGTGGGTCCTCGTCGCCACCCACTATCGCCAGCCCAACAACTTCTCCTTTGATGCGCTCGAGGCCGCCAACCAGGCGTTGAACCGAATCCGCGATTTCCGCCTTCGCCTGAAGGACGTCGCCGGGAGCGGCTCGGACCTCGCGAAGGAAGTGAGCGCGTGCGAAACGGCGTTTGGACAGGCCCTGGATGACGACCTGAACATCTCCGCGGGTTTGGCGGCCGTGTTCGACTTCCTACGCGAGGCGAATGCGCTGATGGACAAGAACGAAGTCGGCGCGGAGGGCGCGCGTAACGCGGAAGCGCTGCTCGAACGCCTCGATGCCGTAGCCGGCCTGTTCCCGCCACTCGAAGAAGACGCCGTACCTCAAGAGATCCTGGACCTCGTCCAAGAGCGACAGCAAGCCCGCCGCGACAAAGATTTTGCCCGCGCCGACACCATCCGCGACACACTGGCCGCTCAAGGCTGGAGCGTCAAAGACACCCCCGACGGCCCCCGCATCAGCCGCGCGTAGCCCGTGTGGCACAGCCGTGTGGCGCCCCCCCGGGAGGCTGTCCCACTGGACTACCCCGCCAGAAGTTCCCCTAACCCGTCATTGCGAGGAGCGCGTCCCCGAGCGACGCGGCAATCTCCTTGACCTAAACCACTCATACAAGAGCGATTAGCACAATCACTTGATTTCCTTGCGGCGACGTTGGGAGGGCTTCTGGCGGGGGAATCTACACACGTCATTGGCAACAAGAAGATCGTTCAACTTGCGGGCGCAACGGGCGGCCACGTCGCAAACCAACGTCTGCTATAATCGCGTGAAGGTACCGGCACAAGAATACAGGGACTTGGCGCGCGATGGTGAGTTTCGACCATGACTATGTGGCAGAGGTTATCGGACGGTTGGGGAAGCTGGAGCCGGACGCCACACCGGCGTGGGGGAGACTAACGGCGGACGGCATGATCGCCCATCTGGCGGATGCGGTGCGGTATTCGATGGGGAAGGGAGCACAGGTGAAGCGTTTGGACAATTGGTTCCTGCGCGGCATCGTGGCGCCGTTGATTCTGAACGGGCTGGTCCGGATTCCGAAGAACGTGAAAGGCCCCGACTTTCGCCACCCGGACAGGGCTGCCGGTCCGCCCGACGACCTCGATACCTTGCACGCGGTTCTCGAGGAATACCTGGGCTTGATCCAGGCGGGTGAACTGCAGTGCGAACCGCACCCGGCGTTTGGCGATTTGGGCATAGACGGCTGGGCGAAGATGCACATGCGCCATTTCGAACACCACATGCGCCAGTTTGGCGTGTGAGGGCAAGGAGGCTGGAGACTGGAGACTGGAGACTGGAGACTGGAGACTGGAGGCGGGAGGCGGGAGGCTGGAATCCAAAATCCAGAATCTGAAATCCTAGGCGCGGAGCCTGAGCATTGAATACGCAGAAGCCCGAAAGCCAGAGCCGGGAATCCAAAATCCAAAATCCAAAATCCAAAATGGAAGGCCTGCTTCTTCGGGCGGGTGTGCCGTCGAAGCGGACGAGCGCGGCCGATTTTCTCGCGTCGTTCGACCTCGCGAGTGTGCCTGCAGTGCCGGGGTGCTACATCATGCGGGACGCCAAGGGGCGCCCGGTGTACGTGGGCAAAGCCAAGAACCTGCGCGCGCGGCTGCGTACCTACATCAACGATCAGGACTCGCGGTACAGCGTGAAATTCCTGATGCGGCGCGTGGCCCACGTCGAGTTTCTGGTCACCACCAATGAGAAGGAAGCGCTGCTCCTCGAGAACAGCCTCATCAAGCAACACAAGCCGCGCTACAACATCCGCCTCAAGGATGACAAGACGTACGTGAGTCTGCGCGTAAACGTTCAGGACCCGTTTCCGCGTGTCACGGTGGTCCGCCGGTATAGGAAGGACGGGGCGAAGTATTTCGGTCCCTACTCGAGCGCGCAGGCGGTCCGCGATACCTTGCGCCAGATCCACCGGGTGTTCCCGTTGCGGCGGTGTACGGACCACGTCATGCGAAACCGGGCGCGGCCGTGTCTGTACCATCAAATGAACCAGTGCATGGCGCCGTGCGTCGGCCTCGTGGACCCAGAGACGTACCGCGAGGTGGTCAGCGAGGTCCTGATGGTGCTCGAGGGGCGCACGGCCGACCTCGAACGCCTTCTCTTGGCGCGCATTCAGGAGCGGGTCGATGCGCTTGCGTTCGAGAAGGCGGCCGTGTTGCGGGACCGGCTCTATGCACTCCGGCAGACGGTCGAACGCCAGCGCACCGTGGGCGTGCTGGGCGTCGAGGACCGCGACGTGTTCGGGCTGTATCACGAGGGGTGCATCGCCGAGTTTCAGGTCATCTTCTATCGGGGCGGCAAGATGCTCGGGGGACGCGCCTTCTCGTTTGAGCGACGCGAAATGCCGCTGGACGAGTTGCTCGGTTCGTTCTTGCTCCAGTACTACTCGGAGACGCAGATGACGCCGGCCGAGGTCCTTGTGCCGTTGCCGCTTGACGAGGCGGACACGCTGGGCGAGATTCTGGCGGAGAAACGCGGGGCACGTGTGGCGGTGTTGTGGCCGCAGCGCGGCGAAAAGCGGGCGCTGGTCGACCTCGCCACACGAAACGCCAAGAGCAGCTTCGAGGAGAAACGGCTCGCGGACAAGGCGAACCGCGATGTGCTCGAACAGGTTCAGCAGATGCTCAAGCTGGCGCACCCGCCGCAACGGATCGAGTGCTACGACATCTCGACGTTGCAGGGGACCAAGCCGGTCGGCTCGATGGTGACCTTCGAAGGAGGTGTACCGAACAAGTCGCGCTACCGGCGGTTCGCGATTCGGCACGTCGAGGGGCAGGATGATTTCGCGATGTTGCGGGAAGTGCTGATGCGGCGGTTCACGCGCGCAATCGAGGAGAACGACTTGCCCGACCTCGCCGTGATCGACGGAGGCAAGGGGCAACTCAACGTGGCGACCACCGTATTCAAGGACCTCGGGATCGAGGATCTGCCCGCTGCCGGCATGGCGAAGGCGCGTTCCGAAGGCGGCGAGCGGTCGCCGGAGCGGTTCTTCCTGCCGGGCCGCGTAAACCCCGTCATTCCGCCGCAGCATACGCCCGCGGTGCAGTTCATGGCGCGCATCCGCGACGAGGCCCACCGCTTCGCCATCACCTACCACCGCCAGCGGCGCGGCAAAGCGACCCTGCGAACCGCGCTGCTGGATATCCCAGGGGTCGGCCCGAAGCGCGCACGCACCCTCTTGAATGGGATCGGCTCACTTGCCAAAATCAGACGAAGTAGGGTAGAAGAGATAGCGGCGCTTCCCGGTTTCAACGAAACGCTTGCACAGACCGTTTGCGAACACCTTGCACGCTCAAACGCTGGAAAACAAAAGGGAGACTAAGACATGGCGGTACTGTTGGTTGTGGTTCTTTGCCTGATCGGACTGGCGGTGTTGGCCGTCATCTACTGGAAGTGGATGCTGGCGACGTGCACGGATTCTACCCGGGCCGACGAGGTGCACATGGTCACCACGGAAGACCTTTGGCGCGTCCGTCTTTGCCGGTATAAGCCCAAGACGGGGGAGGGCGAGCCGGTATTTCTGTGCCACGGGTTCATGGCGAACCAGTTCAATTTCTGCTACCCGGCCGGGGCGTCGGTGGTGGACGTTCTTGTGGAGCAGGGCTACGATTGCTGGGCGATCGACCTGCGCGGGGCGCGCAGTTCGATCCCGCCGTTCGGGCGGAGCATCGAGGAACCCACGGTCGACGACTACCTGCTTCGCGACATCCCGGCGGCGTTGGACTACATCCGCAGGAACACCCGGTACGCCAAGGTGCACTGGATAGGGCACTCGATGGGCGGGATGTTGCTTTATGCCTATGATGCGGTCTTTGGGCCGGACGTGGTATCGAGCGCCACGACCGCGGGCTCGCCCATCGGGTTCGAGGGAATGGCGTTCCGCCGGCCGAACCTGCTGTTTGCGTTGCGGCGGTGCTCTCGGGGGCTGTGGGACGCGGTTACCCGGGGCAGCATGCCGCTGTTGAACGTCATCCGGCCTCAAAGCCAAACCGTGCCGATCAATTGGGAAAACATGAATCCGGCCCTCGGCGTGAAGCAATTCTTCAACATGCTCGAGACCCCGCCGATGGAAGTGGCCGAGACGTTGGCCAAGGCCGCCGAGTTCAAGGTCTGGCGAGTCAGGAATGATGAGGTGGACGTGTTTGCCGCGCTGAAGGAATTGCGCGTGCCGCTGTTCGCGATTTTCGGCCAGGCGGACCCGATGGTGGCCGCAGGTACGGTCCAGGAGTTCTTCGATGCGCTGCCCGGTGCCGACAAGAAGCTGTTGCTTCTGTCCAAGGAGAACGGGCATGAAGCGGATTACAGTCACGTGGACCTCGTGATGGGGCGGCGTTGCGACGTCGAGGTATTCCCCGCGCTCATCGCGTGGCTGCAAGATCACCCGATCTCGGAACGCCTTGGGCAAGAGAAGGCCGTTGCGGCCAAGCCAGCCAAGAAACGAGTGGCCAAGAAGCCGGCGGCCAAGAAGACCGTGGCCAAGAAACCAGCGGCCAAGAAACCAGCGGCCAAGAAGACCGTGGCCAAGAAGAAGAGGGTCGCCAAGAAGACCGTGGCCAAGAAACCAGCGGCCAAGAAACCAGCGGCCAAGAAGACCGTGGCCAAGAAGCCGGCCGCCAAGAAGCCGGCCGCCAAGAAGCCGGCCGCCGAGAGATCGGCCCGGGTAGCCGCGGCGGCCAGACAAGCCGCGGCGGCCATCGAGGGCGCGCCGGCCAAGAAGAAGCCAACGGCGAAGAAAAGGTCACCCAAGAAGGCGGCGGCGAAGAAGCCCGTTGCCAAGAAGAAAGCGGCCGCAAAGAAACGCGCCACCGCATAGCGTTCTTACGATCTGAATCCAACTGCGCCCGGTCCAACCAGTCCGCTGAGTGGGCTAGGGGCGCGCCCAGAAACTGCTCCTAAGGCATGCGTCGTAGAGGAAAGGAAGGGCCATGAGTCTTTCGGTAACGCGGCGGGAGTTCCTGGCCGCAACAGCCGCGGCATCAACGCTGGCCGCGTCCGCGGCAAACACCGCGCCGCGAGGAGGGAAGATGAAGGGTCCGTTGGTCTGCGTCTTTTCGAAGCACCTGCAGTTCCTGGACTACGCGGAGCTCGCGAAGACCTGCAAGGAGATCGGGCTGGACGGCGTTGACCTCACGGTGCGTAAGGGCGGGCACGTGTTGCCGGAGAACGTGGCCCGGGATCTGCCCCGGGCGGTCGACGCCATCCGCGGCGAGGGGCTTGAAGTGCCCATGATTACGACCCGGCTATCGAGCGGCGATGACCCGGACGCGCGGGCCATTCTCGAAGCGGCCGCGAAACAGGGGATCCCGTACTTCCGCATCGGCGGGCAACGCTATGCCGAATCCGGCGATCCCCTTGTCCAACTGGACACGTTTGCGGACGAACTCGCGGGGTTGGCGAAGCTGGCCGAGGAGTTCGACATGACGGCCGGCTACCACAACCACTCAGGGCACGGCAACGTTGGGGCGCCCCTTTGGGACCTGCACCGAATGTTCGAACGCGTCGGGTCGAAACACCTCGGCTCGAACTTCGATGTCGGTCATGCGACGGTCGAAGGCGCCTACGGCGCGTGGGAGATCAACGCACGGCTCATGGCGCCCCACGTCAAGATGATGGCGGTGAAGGATTTCGTGTGGGACAAGGATCGCCCGCGGTGGGTCCCCTTGGGTGAAGGCATCGTCAAGACGGCGAAGTTCCTCAAGATCTTCCGCGAGACCGGTTTTGCCGGACCCATGTCGCTCCACTTCGAGTACAAGGTCGCCTCGAATGAAGCGCTTGTGGAGGAGGTCGGCAGGGCCGCGAAAACACTGCGCACGGCCTTGAGAGAATCGGGAATTGACGATTGAGAATGAGGGCAATAGGATGCTGCCCGTCTGCAAAAGACCGGGTCTCGCGGCAGATCAGCCCTCGGCCTTAAGGCGTTCGAGACGCTGGCGCACGCTGGACGCGTACTCCGCTTCGGGGAACTTGTCGAGATAGGCCTCAAGCACGCGTTCCGCGTCTTGAGCCCGGTCCAAGGTCCGATGATACATCTCGCAAAGCCGGTTCGTGACCGCCAAGCTCTTTTCGGCCGAATCGAGCTGTTTCAAGGCCCGCTCAAACCACCCCGCTGCTTCCTCGATTTGGGAAAGCTTCGCGTAGTTCTCCGCCACACGCATAAGGGCGTCGGCGTCACGCGGAAAGACCCGCGCAATCACCTTATATTCCTGGATGGCCCCTTCGTAATCGCTGTCCCGTTCGAGGGCCTCGGCAAACTGATACTGCGGCTCATGCGTCTGTGAGCGCTCCGCAGGCATGACCATGTCGACCAGGAGACGCGACGACAGCGAGATGAACATCGGGCCGTAAAGCGCTGCGCCGGATACGAAGAGCCCGAGAACCGCGAAGACCAAATACACGTGCATGGGCCCCAGGTACGCCTTCAGGAGATACATCTCGAGCGAGTAGAACAGGGCCACCAAGGCCAGCGTGACCGCCTCGACGGCAGGCCGCAACTCCTCGTGAAAGCGAAAGCGAAGCCGTAGCGTGTAGACCCCCCATCCGAGATAAAGGAACAGGAGCACCCCAGAGAGAAGTCTGCCGGCTAAGGCCTCTATCAACAGGGACTCGTCCAAACGTTCGATCCTCAGATTGGTGGATACGCAGATCTTCAATCGGCTACTGAATAGTAGACCGTTTCCAAATCCGTTGTCCAGCGCAGAGCCTGGGACGCCCTGTATTCAAGGAAGGAGGCGGCGTATAATGGCGAGGCATATTATACGTGGGCGCTTGCCGCGTGGCGGCGTCGCGTCCAGTTTGGGCATTGGCAAGAGGCGAGAGAGCCGAACAAGGCGAGTCTCCTAATATCTATGGCTGCGGATTGCGCAAAGGGGGCCCATTGATGATCGCAAGAATACCAAGTGCCTTGAGCAAACACGTGTTGATTATGCTGGCCTGTGCCGTGGCGGTCTGTCCGGCTCAGGCTGAGGCACAGCAGGAAGCAGAGGGTCGCTCCGCGCCCGCGGCCCTAACGGAACTGAGCCTTGAGGAACTCATGAATATCGAGGTCACCTCCGTGTCCAAGAAACAGGAGCCGCAGCGCGAGGCCGCGGCAGCTATCTTTGTCATCACCCAGGAGGACATCCGGCGTTCCGGTGTGACCAGTATTCCCGAGGCATTGCGAATGGTTCCCGGCCTTAGCGTGGCACACTTGGACGCAAACAAGTGGTCCGTTACGTCACGCGGTTTCAGCGGCATCTTTGCAAACAAGCTGCTTGTACTGATCGACGGCCGCACCATATACACGCCGTTGTTCTCGGGGGTGTTCTGGGAGAGCCAGGATGTCATCCTGGAGGACATAGACCGAATTGAGGTCATTCGTGGACCCGGCGGCGCACTCTGGGGGGCGAACGCGGTCAATGGCGTCATCAACATCGTCACGAAAACTGCTGCGGCCACGCAGGGCGGTCTGGCGACGATGGGGCTGGGCACAGAGGAAAGAGGCTTCGGCGCAGTCCGGTATGGCGGTCCCTTGGGAAAGACCGGGCATTATCGACTTCATGCCAAGTATATCGCTCGCGATGAGTCCGTACTCGAGTCGGGAGAACGTGCCGCAGATGCCTGGGACCGGGGCCACGGCGGGTTCCGTATGGACTGGGGAGGCCCTGAGGAGGATCGCTTCACGCTGGCAGGGGACGCGTATGCGGTCGACATCTCGGAGACGCTTGTGCTTCCGGTTCAGCGGCCGCCCTACCGCCTGATACACGATTCTTCCGGGTCTTTTGGCGGCGGGCATCTCCTCGCACGGTGGGACCGTCAGTTGGCTGATGGTTCCGATCTCCAACTGCAGTGCTACTATGATCGCACGCAACTGGGCACGCTCCAGTTGGACGACATTCGCGATACCTTCGACATCGAGTTCCAGCACCGCCTGCAAGCAGGCAAGAGGCATGAGATCGTCTGGGGCGCGGGCTTTCGCTATGTCCAGGACTTCACCGAAGGGAGCCAGTTCATCTCGTTGAGCCCCAGCGACCGTCGCTACCGCCTGTTCAGCGCGTTTATTCAGGATCAGATCGCCCTGGTGGAGGAGGAACTGCATCTTGCCTTGGGAACCAAGCTCGAACACAACGATTTCACGGGTAACGAGGTCCAACCCAGTGTACGCCTGGCTTGGACGCCTAATGAAAGTCACGCTTTCTGGGGCGCCGTTTCACGAGCCGTGCGGACACCCTCGCGCACCGAAGACGACGTCCGGATTGCATCACTTGCCTTCCCCCGGTCTGTCGTCGCCCTGTATGGCAACCGCGACTTCGATTCGGAGGAATTGCTTGCATTCGAACTGGGCTACCGGACCACGCCAACACACTGGCTCGGCATTGATGTAGCCCTTTTCTACAACATTTACGATGACCTGCGGACCCTCGAACTCCGAAGGCCTTTTCTTGAGGTCATGCCCTGGCCGGTGCATATCGCCATACCGGCGGTCGGGTTCAACAACGCGGAGGCGGAGTCGTATGGCGTCGAGCTTGCACTGGACTGCCGGCCGACGTCCTGGTGGCGTCTGCGCCTGGCTTATGCACTCATCGAGATGGACCTGGACCTTCATCCGAAGACGATTGACCCGGAGACTGCCGCCATAAACGGCGATACTCCCGAGCAGCAGGTCTATCTCCAGAGCCGTTTTGACCTGACGCGCGATCTTGATTTCGACGTCATGCTGCGCTATGTGGACCCCTTGCCGTCCTTGGGCGTGGATGACTATACGACGGCCGACGTCCGTCTGGCCTGGAGACCCCGTGACAACCTGGAAGTGGCCGTCGTGGGCCAGAATCTCCTGGACGCGCATCACGGGGAGTTCTCGCCGAGTTTTCTGAACACACTCCCGGCCGAGGCCCAGCGCGGGGTTTACGGAGAACTCACATGGCGGTTCTAGGGCGCGGCAGTCTGTCTTGCTGTCTGGCCGCTCGAGGAGGGCAAGGCCCCGGCGTGCCGTCCCGGGTGGTTCGAGGTTCCATCCGAGCGGCACGTGGGCTGCTGAGGAGCGGGCGTTACGGCTGTATCGCGGCCTTGCTGGTCTGGGCTGTTTCAGCCGCTTATGCCGAAGAGTCCCAGTACAGCGAGTATGAGGTCAAAGCCGCGTTTCTCTACAACTTCGCCAAGTTCGTCGAGTGGCCCGAGGAATCCCTCCCCAAGGCCGACACGCCAATCGTCATCGGCGTTCTTGGCCAGGACCCCTTCAAAGCCATCCTTGATGAGACTATCCGGGGGAAACAGGCCCAAAAACGAGACGTCGAGGTCAAGCGGTCAGCCAAGGCTCAGGACATGAGAAGCTGTCACATCGTTTTCATTAGTGTGTCTGAGAGGAGCCGTCTTCCGGAAACCCTGGGGGCATTCAAGGGATCGCCCGTTCTGACCGTAAGCGACATTGATGGATTTGCCGAGCAAGGCGGAATCGTTAACCTGACCAAGGACAAGGGGAAGATTCGGCTAAGAATCAACGTGGCTGCGGCGAAACGAGCCAAGCTCAAGATGAGTTCCCAGCTTCTGAAACTGGCGAAGATAGTCAAAGACCCGCAGGACGAAGAGAGTCAATGACCCATGCGTTCATTTAGGGATCTGTCGATTGGGACAAAGCTGACGCTGATTGTCATGGCGCCGAGCGCGGCGGCGCTGTTGCTGGCCGCCACAGCCTTCATTGCGATGGACCTGAACGCCTTTCGCCGCGCCATGGTCAACGAACTCCTCGGCGACGCCAAGATGATAGGGACGAACAGCACGGCCTCCTTGATGTTCGACGACGCACCGGCCGCCGAGCAGACATTGTCGGCCCTGGCCCTGTTCGGTCACGTCGTTTCGGCCCATATCTATACGAAGGATGGCGAGGCCTTCGCGCAGTACTCTCGCGCTGCGGCAGACCACGGCGCGCAGTTTCCCCCGATTCGTGAGCCTGGCGCGTATTTCGAGCATGGCTACCTCTCGGTATTTTACCCGATCCTATTTGATGAAGAGCGGATCGGCACGATCTGCGTCGAATCCGACTTGAGCGGAATGCGCACCCGGCTAAACCGATATATGCTGACCGTCATCCCGATCATAGGCGTGGTCCTCCTCGGGGTGCTGTTGTTGCAGGCAAGGCTGCAACGCGTCATCACAGGGCCCGTGCTCGCCCTGGCCGAGACCGCACGAAGGGTGTCGGATACGGACGATTACTCGCTTCGCACCTCCAAGCACGGGGACGACGAACTTGGCGAACTGACGGACCGATTCAACGAGATGTTGGCCCAGATCCAGGAACGGGACGTGGCCTTGCGCGAGGCCCACGACCGGCTCGAGGAAAGGGTCCGGGAACGTACCCAAGAGCTGCAACAGGAGATCGCCGAGCGCAGGCGCGCCGAGGAGGCCCGCGAGCAAACCCTGCGGCGCCAGAAGAAACTCAATGAACTGCAACAAGTCCTGCTGGGGCGCGAGGAGCTTGAGCAGAAGCTCAAACACATCACGGATGGCGTAGTCGAGATATTCGACGCCGACTTCTGCCGGATCTGGATCACGCAGCAGGGCGACCGGTGTGAATCCGGGTGTGTGCATGCTGCGGTGACGGACGGCCCCCATGTATGCCGGGACCGGGACCGATGCCTGCATCTGATGGCCAGTTCCGGGCGGTACACCCACACGGATGGCGAAACGCATCGACGCGTGCCTTTTGGCTGCTATAAGATCGGCCGTGTGGCCGCGGAAGAGGATCGCAAGTTTCTGACGAACGATGTGACCCGCGATCCGCGCGTACACAACCACGAATGGGCGCGAGAGCTGGGCCTCGTCTCGTTCGCGGGCTATCAACTTCGGCCGCCGGGCGGCAACACGATCGGGGTCCTGGCATTATTTTCCAAGCATGTCATTTCCCCGGGAACCGATGCCATGCTCGAGGCCTTGGGTAACACCACGGCCCAGGTCATCCAGAGCGCCCGGGCCGATGAGGCGCTTCGGGTGGCCAAGGAGGCCGCGGAGGCCGCGGCGGTGGCCAAGTCGACGTTCCTGGCGAATATGAGCCACGAGATCCGCACGCCGATGAACGGGATCATGGGGATGAACGGGCTGTTGCTGGACACGGAACTGACGGAGGAGCAGCGGCAGTATGTGGAGGCGATTGGGAAGAGTGCGGATTCGCTTCTGGCGGTGATCAACGATGTGCTGGATTTCTCGAAAGTCGACGCGGGTAAGCTGGACCTCGAGGTGCTGGACTTTGATCTGCGCACGGCGCTCGAGGATATGAATGACATTCTGGCGATCCGGGCACAGGAAAAGGGCCTGGAATATGTGTGCCACGTGGACGCGGAGGCGCCTTCGCTTCTTCAGGGCGACCCGGGCAGGCTGCGTCAGATCCTGACGAACCTCGTGGGGAATGCCGTCAAGTTCACGCCCGCGGGCGAGGTGGTGGTTCACGTGACGTTGGAGGAGGAAGACGAACAGAGGGCGACGCTCCGGTTTGCCGTGCGGGACACGGGGATTGGGATTCCTCTGGACAAGGTGGACTCGCTTTTCGAGGCCTTTGCCCAAGGGGATGCGTCGACGACGCGCGAATACGGGGGGACGGGGCTGGGCTTGACGATTTCGCGACAGCTTGTGACAATGATGGGGGGGCGGATGAGCGTGGAAAGCGAGGAGGGGAAGGGGTCGACGTTCTGGTTTACTGCGGTGTTCTCCAAGCAGCCGGCCGCGGCCCGAGGCCGGGCGCCTGCGGATGAAGTGGCGGCGTCGATCAGCGGGAAGCGCGTTCTGGTCGTGGACGACAATGAGACGAATCGGCTGGTGCTGAGCAAGCAATTGGAGTCGTGGCAGTGCCGGCACGATGAGGCCCCGGACGGTGCGGCGGCCTTGGTGAAGCTCCAGGCGGCCGCGGCCGAAGGGGATCCGTTCGACGTGGCCATTCTGGATATGCAGATGCCGGGAATGGACGGCATGGCATTGGGCAAGGCCATCAAGGCGGACGCCTCGCTTCGGCATACGCTGCTGGTGATGATGACCTCGATCGGGCGACGTGGGGAAGCGGCGCAGTTCAAGGAGATTGGGTTCTCGGCGTACCTGACCAAGCCGGTCAAGCCGTCGCAGCTTTTCGATTGTCTCATCGCCGTTGTGAATCAGGACGTGATGACACCCGCCGAGGCGCCCACGCCCATGGTGACCCGGCACAGCCTCAGCGAAGAGAGGAAGCGCAAAGTGCGCTTGTTGCTTGCGGAAGACAACCGGACGAATCAGATCGTCGCGCTGAAGATCCTCGAGAAGCTGGGATACCGTGCCGATGCGGTCGCCAATGGACTCAAAGCGGTGAAGGCGTTGGAGATGGTGCCCTACGACCTGGTGCTGATGGATGTACAGATGCCTGAGGTGGATGGATTCGAGGCGACAAAGCGTATCCGGAACCCGCACTCGGCCGTGCGCAATCACGCGATCCCCGTCGTCGCGATGACGGCACACGCCATGAAGGGGGACCGGGAGAAGTGCATCGAGGCAGGCATGGACGACTATGTGTCCAAGCCGGTGAAGCCCCGGGAGCTTCTCGAGGTGATCGAACGGCATCTTCACGACGCGGAGAGAACGACTTCGCAGGCTGCCGGTGCGTCGGCGACGCCCGACCAAGGCGTGCTTGATCGATCTGCCTTGCTGGAAACGCTCGCGGGCGACGAAGCCTTGGTTCGAGAAGTGTTGCAGATGTTTCTTGAGGACGGGCCCGTGCAATTGCAGAGACTCGGCAAGGCGATTGCGCAGGAGGACGCCGCGTCCGTGGAGCGGCATGCGCACACCCTCAAGGGCGCGTCGGCCAATGTGGGCGCGGGCCGCGTGCGGGCGTGCGCGGCGCGGTTGGAGGAGCTTGGCCGCGCGCGAACCCTGGCAGAGGTGCGGACCGTGTTCGACGAGTTGGCGCGCGAATTCGAGCGCGTTCAGGAGGCCGTGGCCGAGGAGGGGGCGCCATGAAGATCCTCGTCGTCGACGATGTGGCCTACAGCCGGTTGATTGTGCGAAAGGCGTTGGAGCGTTTCGCGTTTGTCATCGTGGAGGCCGAGTCCGGCGCCGCGGCCCTGCGCGTGCTGCAAACGGAGCCGGACATTGACCTGGTCGTCAGCGACTTGGTCATGCCGGACATGAACGGCATTGAACTCATCGGACGTACCAAGGCACTGGACCCCGGGTCCAAGGCGGTCACGTTCTTCCCCCCGCCCTTCATCTTGTTGACCGCTTCGCCCAGACCCGACCTCGTGCGCAAAGCAAAGCAGACGGGGTTTGTTGACGTCATGGTCAAACCGCTGGATCCGCAGCGCCTGCTTCGGACTATCCAGAAATATCTGCCGGTCGAACTGGAGACCGGCAAGGCGTATTCGGAGGCCCTTCAGGAGGTGGACGGCGCGGTCGCGGAAGTCCTTGCCACTAAGGACCGGGCGGCTGCACGAGAGATCCTCAAGGCCCTCCGAACGGGGGCGGATCGACTCGATGTGTTTCTAGACGGCGCGGGCGAGGAAGAGGACCCCGGTCCTCTCGAGGAAGTACAGTAAGGAGAGCCTAAATGCGCGTATTGATTGCCGAGGACGACGCGACTTC
>Ga0272441_10006266_pt1 | contig 20073 bp, 13 predicted proteins | sample SSMProp6N_FD_193582 | JGI IMG/M metagenome (GOLD analysis project Ga0272441, IMG submission 193582) | Marine sediment archaeal communities from Little Sippewissett salt marsh, Falmouth, MA, United States - SSM-Prop-6N | ecosystem: Environmental > Aquatic > Marine > Wetlands > Sediment ...
ATACCAGATATAGCAGGAGCAGACCGCCAGAGGGTGACACAAATACCGAAATATCTCTTACGGGTTGGAGAGGAGAAAAGTTACATACTCAATTGCTATTCTGGTCGGCTTCTGAAGAGGGAACTATACAGGTTAAAAGTGAAAACAATGAAGATCATGGTTTTTTATATGGGAGAGATATTATCATTAACACGGTTAAATATGTACTGGCTGATGAATTTCTTAATGGTTGCGGTTACAGGGATAGCGATACCATAACTTCCTGCCTGGTACCTGACATGCTTGATAATACTAATGTTTTTGATCTGCCGGCAATGCAAACACGGCCGGTTTGGATAAGTATAAATATCCCCTCCGGAATTGAACCTGGAAATTACATCATAGATATTACAGGTACAACAGATAATGATACCCTACACCATAGCATCCATCTTGAAGTACAGGACAGATTACTTCCACCACCTGTCGACTGGTCGTTTCACCTTGATCTCTGGCAAAATCCCTTTGCAGTGGCCAGGTATCATGACGTACAGCCCTGGTCACAGGAACACATGAACCTGCTCAAACCATTACTGACCATGCTGGCCGAAGCAGGTCAGAAATGCATTACCGCCAGTATAACCCATAATCCATGGGGAGGACAGACATACGACCCTTTTGAATCAATGATAATATGGCTAAAGAGCTCTGATGGCTCCTGGGAATATGATTATTCGGTTTTCGACCAGTACGTTCAGCTGGCTATGGATTGTGGTATTGATGAACAGATAAACTGTTATTCAATGGTACCGTGGGGTAATAAATTTTCCTGGTTCGAACAGGATTCAGGCAAATTCATCACCTGTGAAGCCATACCAGGCTCAACTGAATACGTGAATATCTGGAAACCTTTCCTTGGTGACTTCAAAGCTCACCTGATGGAAAAGGGATGGCTCGAAAAAACAACTATAGCACTGGATGAAAGAAGAGAAGAAGAGATGAAAAAAATGTTCAGTTTTCTTGAAATGGCAGCACCAGATTACAGGGTGAGTATGGCCGGTCATTATTTCGCGGATATCAACCAGTACATTTACGATTTCAGTTATAACTGGGGACATATCACTTCAGGTACTGGAGGGGTTATCAGCGAAAGAAAAGATTCAGGTAATATAAGCACATATTATGTAGCCTGTGGCATTCCAAGACCTAACACTTTTACTTTCTCCCCTCCTGCTGAATCAGCCTACCTCGGATGGTTTGCTGCAGCCATGGGATTTGACGGCTTTCTGAGATGGGCGTATAACAGCTGGCCTGAAAATCCTGTCTGCGACTCAAGGTATATTAAATGGCCTTCAGGAGATACATACCTCGTATACCCCGGAGCCAGGAGCTCATTAAGGTTTGAAAAGCTTATTGAGGGAATACAGGATTTTGAAAAGATCAGGATCCTGAAAAAAGAATTAGCCCTGAATTCATCAATGGAAGCTGCAGCGGCTGAAATACAGATAAGCGCGTTCCTGTCCTCAATCAATAATACCTCCCTGGACAGCCTTCAGGCACAAGATATAGTTAACCGGGGAAGGGAAATGCTGGATGAGATTAGCAGAATCAAGTCAAATCCACGCCTGTCCTCAGAGTAAGGAGTAAGGTAAGATAAGGGCTGCTGCAATCTGGTTGGTATTTAAGTAAAAGAGCGATAATATTATTAATTTTAAGGTGTTTTTTGCAGGTCTTTTTACAATTAATATTTTTTCTAACTTGCGGTAAATAGAGATGCAAGATATCAGTGCGAAAGCCTTTTGTTAGCAATACCGATCATAATCAGGAACAAAAGAAGCATTTAACATTATATAATAATGGCAAAAAGACAAAGAATTGGAATACTTACAGCCGGAGGTGACTGTCCGGGTCTTAACGCTGCTATAAGGGGCGTTGCAAAAACAGCCATTGTTAAGCATGGCATGGAAGTATTGGGTATTTCAGACGGATTTCTTGGATTGATAAATAAGGAATACATCGAACTCACCGAAAGCAGGCTTTCCGGAATTTTGACACTTGGGGGTACAATACTCGGTACATCCAGGGTTAAACCATTTAAAAAGGACTCGAATGGCGATAAAGCAATAAGCAGACCAGAACTTATAAAAGAACATTATGATCAGATGGGACTTGATTGCCTTGTCTGTATAGGTGGAAACGGAACACAAAAGACAGCCAATCGACTTTCACAGGAAGGGCTGAATATTGTTGGGATTCCTAAAACTATAGATAACGATGTATACGGTACAGAAATGACATTCGGTTTTGATTCAGCAGTTAACATTGCTACTGAAGCTATTGACAGGTTACATTCAACAGCTAACAGCCATAAAAGGATAATCGTTATTGAAGTAATGGGTCATAATGCAGGCTGGATAGCTCTTTATTCAGGCCTGGCAGGAGGAGGAGATGTAATATTAATTCCGGAACTTGAAATAGATATGGATAATATTGTCCAGTACCTGGAAGAAAGGGCTTATAAAAACAAAGATTATTCAATAGTTGTTGTTGCAGAAGGAGTGTCGCCAAAGAGGAAAAAGAAGTCGGCAGCCGAGTATATAGCAAAAATGATAAATGAAAGAACAGGTCTTGAAACGAGAGAAACAGTGCTTGGATATGTTCAGCGTGGGGGTACACCCTCTCCCATGGACAGGATACTGGCCACGAGGTACGGTTCAGCAGCTGTCGATCTCATTGCCAGTAATGATTATGGAAAAATAGTCACCCTGAGAAATGACGCAATAGTACCTGTCCCACTGGAAGAAATCGCAGGCAAGCTTAAAGTCGTTTCCGAGGATAATCCCCTTGTCATGCAGGCAGTATCAATGGGCACATGTTTTGGACATAACGGATCAGTAAAGAATAATAATGAATAACGTTGATAATGGCAGAAAGTAATTCGTCATTTACACCTAAAGAAATTAGCTGGCTATCTTTCAATCACAGGGTATTACAGGAAGCTGATAATCCTGAAGTTCCCCTGATTGAAAGAATTAAGTTTCTAGGTATATATTCAAACAACCTGGATGAATTTTTCAGGGTGCGAGTGGCAACACTCAGACGAATTTCAAAACTTGAGCAAGATTCAAATGATATTCTTGGTTATAGTGCTGAATCTACACTGAAGAGAGTAAATGAAATTGTACTTCAGCAAAGAGTTGAATATGAAAATATATTTAATAGCTTAATGAAGGATCTTGCAGATAATAAGATCTTTATTAAAAATGAAAATGAACTCAATGAAGAACAGAATGAGTATGTAAAGAAATATTTCAGCGATAACCTGGCGCAAAACATAATGCCATTTATGGTAAGAAAAGAAAATACACTGCCAACGCTGAAGGATGATTCAGTATATCTGGCCATAACAATTAAGCATATAAGGAAGACCAAGAAAGTACGTTATGCACTTATTGAATTGCCTACAAATACTCTTCCCAGGTTCCTCCATCTGCCTGGTTCTGAAGATGAATATAATTACATATTCCTCGACGACATAATAAGAGTGGGCCTTAAAGAAATCTTCTACGTTTTCAAGAATAGTAATCTTGAGGCCCATACCATAAAACTTAATAAAGATGCTGAGCTTGATATAGTGGATGATATATCAGAATCGTATATTGATAATGTTAATCGTAGTCTTAGTCAGCGTAAAGTAGCAACCCCTGTGCGTTTTGTATACGACAGGGAAATACCGGAAGACACATTGAAAGTGCTTACCGAGAGTCTGGAACTCAGTATGGATGATATTATCATTCCGGGAGGCAGGTACCATAACCTGAAAGACCTAATAGACTTCCCCATCACTGAAGGCACTGAAAAGTATAAATATAATATCCTCTCCCCTGTTAAACATAAGGATATAATCCCGGGGAAAAGTATTTTATCCTGTATTAGAAAGAAAAAAGATATTTTACTGTTCTTCCCATATCATTCATTTGACAATTTCATTAATATGCTCAGGGAGGCATCGCTGGATCCTGCTGTCAAAGACATTAAGATAACTTTATACCGTATAGCCAGAAACAGCAATGTGGTAAAAGCCCTGATTAATGCTGTGCATAACGGTAAATCTGTAACTGCAGTACTTGAGCTCCAGGCTCGTTTCGACGAAGAGGCGAATATTTTCTGGAGTAACAAACTCAGGGAAGAGGGGGTAAAAGTAGTACATGGTGTTCCGGGCTTGAAAGTACATGCAAAAGTATGTCTGATTACAAGAGTGAAAGGAGATAATGTACAACGTTTTGCATGTGTTGGCAGCGGTAATTTCAATGAGGATACTGCCAGAATTTATACCGACCACCTTCTTATGACATCAGATACCAAGATCACAAATGAAGTAAGCAAAACATTTGCTTTCCTTGAAAAAAACTATAAAAAAGAAAATTACTACCACCTTATTGCTTCCCCATTTTATTCAAGAACCAGATTAACCAGGCTTATAAAGAATGAAATTGATAATGCAAGGAATGGTGAAGAAGCATATATTTATCTGAAGCTGAACAATCTTGCCGACAGGGAAATGATTGACCTGCTATATACGGCAAGTCGTGAAGGTGTTGATGTGCGTTTGAATATAAGGGGTATGTTCTCACTGGTTACCGGAATCAGGGGGCTAAGCTATAATATAAAGGCTATCGGTATAGTTGATCGTTTCCTCGAACACACACGAATAATGATATTCGGCAACAAAGGCAATGAGAAAGTATATATAACTTCAGGAGATCTCATGACAAGGAACATTGAGAGAAGAATTGAAATTGCCTGTCCTGTGCTTGACGGCGAGATAAAGAAAGAACTGCGTGAAATATTTGATATGCAGTGGAACGACAATGTCAAAGCAAGGATACTGGATAAAAATCTGGAAAACAAAATAGCCACTAACGGTAAATCAGCACTAAGATCACAGGTAGAGATATATAATTACCTCAAAAACAAACACGAAAGAACGGAATCAGCGTGAACGATCACAACTAATCAAAAAGAAATTGTAATGGACACCGACGGTAAATACTACAAAGCCTTTAAGAAAAGACTTAAGATGCTTGAGCAGCAACAGTCAAAAGAAAAGATAAATAAACAACATGCTAAAGGTAAGCTTACTGCCCGCGAGCGTCTTGATTTGTTGCTTGACGAAGGATCTTTTGAAGAAGTTGATGCTTTTGTTGTACCAGATACACAGGGAATAGAATTTGGAAAGGTTGAAAAAAATTTTGGTGACGGTGTAATTGCAGGTCATGGCAAAATAAACAGTCGCCTGGTATTTACATATGCACAGGATTTCACAATAATGGGTGGGTCACTGGGTTTTGTTCACGCAAATAAGATCGCTAAAATACAGGAGATGGCTCTTAAAATGGGTGCCCCTATTATCGCACTCATCGATTCGGGAGGTGCAAGGATACAGGAAGGAATAGCATCTCTCAGCGGTTATGCAACAATATTCAATAATATCATCCGCGCCTCTGGCATAATCCCCCAGATAGCTGTTATTATGGGTCCTGCTGCCGGAGGAGCTGTCTATTCTCCCGCCCTGATGGATTTTGTGTTTATGACCAGCTATACCAGCTATATGTTTGTAACCGGACCCAACGTAGTGAAAGAAGTACTTAACGAGGATGTAAGCTTTGAGGAACTGGGTGGTGCAGAGGTACATGCAAAGAAAAGCGGTGTGGCTCACTTTATTTATGATGATGAAGAAAACACCATTCTCGGACTTAAAAAGTTTCTTTCATATATCCCGTCTAATAATGTTGAAAATCCTCCGAAGGTTGAAGAGACAGGTAAGACTCCTGATATTAATAAGAAGCTTCTGGATATAGTACCTGACGATCCCAACAAAGCATATGATGTAAAGGAGGTAATAGACAATATTGTTGATAAGGGAAGCTTTTTCGAAATATCTGAACTATATGCGCAAAGCCTTATTACAGGACTGGCGCGACTCGAAGGCAGGACTATAGGGATTTTAGCCAACCAGCCAAAAGTGCTTGCAGGTGTTCTCGATATAAATTCATCGGTAAAAGGAGCCAGGTTTATTCGTTTTTGTGATGCTTTCAATATACCATTGCTGACATTCGAAGACGTCCCCGGCTTCCTTCCCGGTATAGACCAGGAACATTCCGGCATAATAAGACATGGAGCAAAGCTGCTCTATGCATATAGTGAAGCTTCCGTGCCAAAGATTACCATCATTCTAAGAAAATCATACGGCGGCGCCTACATAGTAATGAATAGTAAAAACCTGGGTGGAGACTTTAATTTTGCATGGCCGACAGCAGAGATTGCTGTTATGGGACCGGAAGGTGCCGTTGCCATTCTTTACCGCAAGGAACTGTCAGAATCAGATGACCCGAAAAAGCTAAAGGCAGAACTTGTTAAGAAATACAGGGAAAGGATTGCAAATCCTTTTGTTGCTAACGAAAAAGGCTTTATTGACGAGGTCATTGATCCATCAGTAACGAGAAAAAAACTTATTACAGCCTTTGAAGCACTTACTAACAAGTGGGTGGAGGTACCATCAAGAAAGCATGGTAATATACCTCTCTGACAAATTATTTACTATATTCATCATTGAAAATAATGCCCACTTATGAAGATTAAAAATATTCTCATAGCAAACAGGGGTGAGATCGCAATACGTATAATAAAGACTGCCAGGCAGATGGGCATAAAAACATCTGTTATAAAAACAGCTGCCGAACCTTCAGCGATGTATCTTGCTCTTGCTGATAATGTCTATGACGATACTGAAAATGTTTCCGAGATTCCAGTTTTTCTCGATATTGAACGAATTATTAAAATAGCAATTGATTCCGGTGTTGATGCTATTCATCCCGGTTATGGGTTCCTTGCAGAGAATCCTTACTTCGCACAAAAATGCGCCGATAAGAAGATAGTCTTTATCGGACCCTCCCCTGATTCCATTTATAAGATGGGAAATAAAACCATAGCTCGTAAAATAGCACTTGCACACGGTATACCAATGACCATGGGAAGCGAAGGGAAAATTCCAACTGAAAATGAAGCCGTTAGGATAGCCAGAAATATTGGCTACCCGGTCATTATAAAAGCAGCATCAGGCGGCGGTGGAAGGGGTATGAGGATAGTCACAAGGGAGGAAGACATGTCCAAGATGTTCAGGCTCGCATCCAATGAAGCCGAGAAAGCATTCTCAGATCCCTCAGTTTTTATTGAGAAATATATTGAGAACCCCAAACATATTGAATTCCAAATTCTTGGAGACACAAAAGGTAACATTATACACCTTGGAGAAAGGGAATGCTCTGTCCAGCGAAAGCATCAGAAACTGCTTGAAGAAGCACCGTCAATAGCACTTAATGATGACATAAGAAAAGAAATGGGCCAGATGGCGGTAAAAATTGCTTCAGCAGTTGGTTACTTTTCAGCAGGTACCGTCGAATTCCTTTTTGATTCTGAAGGGGCATATTATTTCATGGAAATGAATACCAGAATTCAGGTGGAACACCCCGTTACTGAACTTATTACAGGCATTGATCTTATTGAAGAACAAATCAGGATTGCAGAAGGAAAGGAACTAAGGTACAGACAGAAAGATATAAAAATAAACGGCTGGGCAATAGAATGCAGGATAAATGCAGAGGACGTACAGTCAGGATTCAGTCCTGCACCAGGTAAAATAGAACAGATATTGATGCCTTCAGGTGAAAACATACGCGTTGATTCAGGTGTTCAGGCTGGCTCTGTTATAGCAGCCAATTTTGACTCAATGATAGCCAAGCTGATAATTTATGGAAGAGACAGGAAAGATGCACTGGCAAATTGTAAACAGGCACTTGACAAGGTATGGATAAAAGGTACAAAAACAACACTGCCATTCTTCAGGATGCTTATTAGAAACCCGAGGTTCATTGATGGTTCAATAACAACATCATTTATTGAAAATGAACTGACCGGTTATCATGTTAACAGTGAATACGAAGAGATGCTGGCAGCATGGCTTGCAACCTGGCTCTTCGTGGATGAAAACCTGGATGAGAGCAACCTTAAGATAAATTTTGAAGAAACCAAGAACTTGAGTCCCTGGCTTTTGAATAAGAGAATAACCAGGCATTAAAATAATATATACTCTATGGCCAAACAGCAAAAGAAACTGTATGCCCTGACGGGAAAAAAGAAATACGGCTTTAGCCTTCCACTCACCGACACTATTAAAATCGGTAAACGGAAATATAAAATAATGATCAAGGAAGACGAAAAGCACGGAACTTATATACTCTGGAAGAACAGGCGATACCCTGTTGAAATAATCCAGTCAAGGCAGAACAAGTTCGAAATACTATTTAACTATGTCAGCTACTCATTTACTATAGAAACACCATTCTCTCTCAAACGCAAACAATACCTGAGTAAAGAGATGGGCCAGGTTGAAGAAGAAAAGATACTTGCACCTATGCCTGGTAAAATTATAGAAGTCCTGGTTCGGGAAGGTACTGAAATAAGTCGTGGCGAACCCCTCCTGATACTCGAAGCAATGAAGATGCAGAATGAAATAAATTGTCCTGTCAATGGTACTGTTACCTCTGTCAATGTCAAGCCTGAAGTGAGTGTTGTAAAGGATGACGTTATGCTTGAGATCAAAATCAGTCAATAAAATATGAGAAGCAATCCTATTTTTTTTATTACCCTTTTTATTGTTTTATTTAGCGGATGCACCAAAACTCACAGGTTAAAATACAGCAGTGACTGGGCAAGTTCACCTGATGGTGTCTGGACAGGACCAGAACTATGGGCTAACAGGCTGCAGGACTGGAGAATAGAAAATGGCAGCCTTGTATGCATAAATACGAAACCGATGCGTACGGTTCACCTGACAACCCGCAGGGCATCAGATGTAAAAGGAAATATCAATACAAGCGTTCATATAACTATACACAGAGGCTCATCTTACACCAGCGAATCCGCAGCAGGATTCCTTATTGGTGCAGGAAAAGACCTTGATTACAGGGCAGCAGCACTCATACATCATTCGTATGGGAAGCAGGCCGGCCTTTTTGCAGGACTGGATGCCACCGGTAACCTTTTTATCAGGGATTTTGAACTGGAGAATGAATATCTGGAGTATAACAGTGGTAACAGTACAGCATGGAATAAGGCATATGTAATACTTACCGTTAAACCTGAGAAGAATTATTATGCAATAAACATCAGTGCAGTCGATCCCACCACAAACCTCATTATTGACAGGCTGGTAGTCAGTAATATTGAACCTGAAAGGATTGAGGGTAACATCGCGCTGGTCTCACATTCCGGTTATTCATCAGGTTCAGATACAGGCTTTTCATTTGATGATTGGAAGGTATCAGGAAGCAAGCTGACCTATGAACCCGAGCATAATATCGGACCTATTGTTGGGCTGCAATATACTCTAAGCAGATCCTACCTTAAAATGAATGTTCAGATGGTTCCCCTGTCAGAATCAGAGAATCAAACACTTATTCTTGATATACAGGAGGAGGATGTATGGAAAAGAATGGCTGAAGCTGAAATAGACAGCAGTTCTTACACTGCACTCTTCAGGATTGAAAGATGGGACAGGAATGAGGATGTACCTTTCAGGATAAGGTATACGTTAAAGAGAAAGGCTAACCGTGAATTCACAGAGTTCGGCATCATCAAAAAAGATCCTGCAGACAAGGAAGAGATAACATTATTATCCCTATCCTGTATTGAGCAGATAGTAAAACCTGATAAGAACAGCTGGATGGGCATCGATGCAGGTACTTTTCCATGGGACTGGGCTGTATTATACCCCCACGTTCAGTTAACTGAAAACCTTAAGAACTTTAATGCTGACATTCTGTTTTTTGCAGGCGACCAGGTATACGAGGGAGCTTCACCCACAGTAGCCGATACAGGACCTCTTGCTCACCTGGATTACCTCTATAAATGGTTTCTCTGGTGCCAGACCTATAAGTATCTGACAACCAGGATTCCTTCAATAAGCATTCCCGATGACCATGATGTGTACCATGGAAACATCTGGGGCGCCGGAGGCAAGGCAACGCCTCCAGGACTTAGTGGTGCTCAAGCCCAGGATGCCGGTGGTTATAAAATGAGTCCTGACTTTATTAACATGGTACAGGCAACACAGACCCGCCATCTGCCTGATCCTTACGATTCAACACCCGTTGAACAGGGAATTGGGGTCTATTATACTGAATGTAATATTGGCGGAGTCAGTTTTGCAATACTTGAAGACAGGAAATTCAAATCGGCTCCGAGGGATATGCTCCCGGAAGCTGAAATACTTAATGGATGGCCCCGTAACCTTAACTGGAATGCCAAACAAAGGTCAAGGATTGAGGCCACACTGCTCGGTGAAAGACAGCTTCTTTTCCTGGAAGACTGGGCATCAGACTGGTCGGGTGGAACATGGATGAAAGCAGTGCTTTCACAAACGCTTTTTGCCAATCTTGCGACAATACCTGCCGGTGCACTTAATGATGACATTACTCAAACAATGGAAGTGCCTGACTCAGGTATTGTATTGAGCACAGACCGGCTTGTTTCCGATTTTGATTCAAATGGCTGGCCACAGGTTGGCAGGGATAAAGCCATTGAGAAATTCAGGAAAGCTTTTGCTGCGCATATATCCGGTGATCAGCACCTTGGCAGCACCGTACATTATGGCATCGATAGCTGGAGGGATGCCGGGTATGCCATTGTATCACCGGCTACGGGATGTATCTGGACACGAAGATGGCATCCGCCGGTGAATGGACGAAACCGCAAAGAAAACTGGCCATCAAACCTGGGAGATTTCGAAGACGGGTTCGGTAACAAGATAACAGTGCATGCTGTTGCAAATCCTCACAAATCAACTGTTGAACCGGTAAGGCATAATGAGCTAAGCACAGGATATAGCTCAATAAAATTCAATCGCAGAACCCGTGATATCAAACTGGCAAACTGGCCCTATTATTCAGGTCCTGAAAATGGGGAGCCTTTCCCGTTCTGGCCTGTAGTATTCAACCAGCTCGATAACTATGGCAGGGAAGCTGTTGCCTGGTTACCTGAAATAATAACAGAAGGAATGCTAAATCCTGTTATCAGGATCTACCGTGAAAGAACCGGCGAGCTCGTATATGCGCTGAGAATAAATGGCAATTCATTTCAGCCAAAAGTATTCAACTACGGTAATTACACCATTGAAGCAGGTGAACCTGATACGGGGATATGGCAAAAATTTGAGGGAATAAACGCAACATCCTTCTCAGAAAGACCACCCCTGGAAGTTGTTTTATAGTTACAAGCTACAAGTTACAAGTTACGAGTTACGAGTTTGTAGCTAATAATGCATAACTGCTCGTATTACTTGGTTCATATCTCAGGTCTTGTCACTTGTCACTCGTCACTCGTCACTTGTAACTCGTAACTGTTCATTCCTTCTCCGGTATTGCTTCCAGTGTTCCAACCAGAAATTCCCAGAACTTTCTTACTGTTTCAATATTCACCTTCTCATCAGGTGAGTGTGGATAGCGGATGGTAGGTCCAAACGATATCATATCAAGATGAGGATATGCGCCTGCTATTATACCACATTCCAGACCGGCATGTATAGCTTTTATTTCAGGTATCTTACCAAACATTTTGTCATATACCTCCTGCATTGTCTTTAGTATCGGAGATTTCATGTTAGGTTTCCACCCAGGATATGCACCGCTGAGACCGATTTCAGCACCCATCAGCTGGAATATAGCTGCTATCTTCCATGCCGTGGCATCTTTTGCTGTATCTACCGAGCTTCTGGTCAGGCTCAATGCTTCGAATTTACCTTTACCAACGTTTACAACTGCGAGGTTATTTGAAGTTTCCACCAGACCCTCCATAGAGGTACTCATTCTCAGTACTCCATGAGGGCATCCGTATACAGCACGAATGATACCATACTGCTCATCTGCAGGCACAAATCCTGAAGGCTTTCCGGTCTCTTTGCATGACAGGCTGATATCAGGTTCATTATCACCATATTCATCTTTATACATGCTGTCATACTCCTTAACCAGCTTTTCAAAGTCAGACACATACTCATTACTTACGCCTACTATTGCATGAGCTTCACGTGGGATAGCATTTCGGAGATCTCCACCAGCTGACTCTGCAAGTTTAATACTCAGATCTGATTCAGCCTGCATGAGGAAACGAAATAATACCTGGTTTGCATTTGCCCTTCCAAGGGGTATATCAATACCGGAATGCCCTCCTTTCATTCCTTTTGCATCCACCCTGTAAACTTTCATTTCTGAAGGCACCGGTTCCTCCTTATATGTTTTCTCAGCAGTTATATCTATTCCCCCAGCACAACCAACATATAATTCACCTTCATCTTCTGAATCCATGTTGATTAGTATTTCAGCATCAAGATATCCGGGTTTAAGGTTATTTGCACCTGTCATACCTGTTTCTTCGTCTATGGTAAAAAGAGCTTCAACCGGACCATGTTTAATATCATCCGACGAAAGGACAGCCAGTGCAGCTGCGATACCTATACCATTGTCAGCGCCCAGCGTTGTACCGTCTGCTGTTACCCATTCGCCATCGACATAGGCTTCTATGGGGTCTTTCTCAAAATCATGAACCTTATCACTATTTTTCTGGGGGACCATATCAAGATGTGCCTGTAAAACTACTGTTTTCCTGCTTTCCATACCCGGGCTGGCTTTCTTCTTTATAATCACATTGCCCGTGTCATCTGTTACGGTTTCCAGACCCTGGCTTTTACCAAAGTTCTGTACATATTCAATCATATTATGTTCCTTCTTCGAAGGATGGGGAATCTGGCATATTTCAGAAAAATATCCCCATAGCTCTTTTGGTTCTAAATTCGTAATATCACTCATTATATTGTTGTTTAATTATTGAATAGTAAAATCGTTGAACTGTTTTATTATTTGGTTGATCCATCATGATGGCGTGGATTTGCAGTCCGCGCCAATATGTAGTTATACTTTAAACTCTTTAATAATCTGGCTGACCCATTCTTTAATTCGCTGATCGGTCAGATCGGGTTCAAAATCCTCATCTATAGGCAATCCCGCAAACATTCCCTCAACAAGTGCTTCAGATTCATTAAATGTATAGTCATCGGGACTCACCTTTCCCACCGTATCTATCCCTTTCCCCTGCAATAGTTTATAAAGTTCTCCAATGGCATCAACAAAATGATTCGGCCATCTAACATGGTCACCCAGCCCATAAATTGCAATTTTCTTGCCATGCAGGTCAGTTTTTTCGAGTTCAGGCATAAAATCGAACCAACCGCTTTCAACAGGTTCTGCGTCCCATGTTTCTTTACCTATGGTAGCGATACCAAAAATAATATTCTCATACTTGTTAATATCCTTTATGTTAGCCTTATCAAGAGAGACAAGATCATAATTACCTTCTCCAAGCAATTGACCTATTCTCATTGCCACCTTCTCTGTTCTCCCCCCGGCCGGTCCGTAAAAGATCCCTGTTTTTTTCATCATAGTCATATTTTTCAAGACGGAAGTTCAAGGCCATAACCCTGTTTCTTATCAGCTTGTCTGAGCTTAAAGGCAAGAAACATTGCCACGAGTCCGCATATTACCAGAACGAATATTGGTATCTTGTAATCATAGAACATCTCACCGGCCCTGATAGCCTCCAGATTATTCCTGTTAACCAGGTCCAGTAATGCTCCAAGGCCCCAGAAAAACAGGCCGAGTCCCCAGTTTTGCACTGTAAACATACTAGCATAAGCTGTTCCCAGTCTTTTCTCCACTACAATTTTTGCCACTGAAGGCCACATTGCGGCAGGAACAAGCGAAAAAGCTATTCCGAGGCTAAGCAATCCCAGATAGGCAAGCATCTTTGCATTGAACAGTGATAGTGCAAGGTGAGCAAAAATAAGCAGTGCAGAACCAAGTATCATTAATGATGCAGCCTTACCTTTCTTATCAACGTAATTACCGAAAATAGGCGTGAAGAGTATCGTCCCCAGAGGGATTAATGATGCAGTTTTAGGGCCATTATTCAGCCACAGACCCAGTGTATCCCTCAAAGCATAGATAAAGACTGCAAACAGAACTCCCACAATAACCATGGTAGTATACCTGGCTCTTGAGCTTTTAAGATTTGCCGGTACTGCCGAAAACATAATACCGAAGAGGAAAAAAGCGATATATATACTGGCATTACCGAGTGCCTTGCTTCCGGCAATCACTATATCCCCGCTACCATCTGCCGGCAGATTATATCCAAAACCGAATTTATTCACAAGCATATCCGGTGCATACTGTATAAAGGGGAATACAGCTGCGTAAAAAGAAACACAGAGCAATGCGATATAGATAAATGATGGATTTGTTGCCAGTTTGATAAGATCTTTGAAGCTGAATTCCTCTTCGGCCTCTTCTTCTGCACCAGCAATTTTAGATTGTCTGTCAACTCTTATATCAAAGAAACTGTAAATAATGAAAATAATCAGCGCCAGTCCCATAAGTGTAGCGGCAAAAGTAACAGCTGTTGACACATGTCCATTGGCGATATCCGGTGATATGGCAATACCCAGTGCCGAACCCAATCGTCCAAATCCAACATTTATCGCCATTGCAAGAGCCAGCTCATAACCCTTGAACCATTTAACTATAGTTCGTGTTGCCACTACGCATGTAACTTCCAGTCCGGTTCCAAAAAGAATACGGCCTATTATCATAAAGGTCAGTTGTATGCTGTGACTTTCACCAAAAACTCCTGCCGTCGCCAGCGCATTAAATGCTCCCCCCAGCGCAGCCAGCCCACCAAATACTATTCCGGCCAGCCTTATGCCCCACTTATCAAGAATTACCCCTCCTACTATTATCATACCAAACATATTGGCAATAGTAGTTAGGCCGATAACCCTTCCAAATTCTTCACTGCTAAATCCCAGCTCAGTTTCCATCAGACCTTTTAGTCCTCCATAGAAATCCTGGAACCAGTAAGTGGCAAACATCAGTGCACTAAGCAGTATAAGCATGACCCATCTTATGGCAGCTGAGTCACGCATAGTCTTGTTTACAGTTTCCATAGAATGATTTTTTATGTTTTACGAATTGAGCGTAAATGTAATAAAAAAATGTTGATAGAGTTGAAAGAGTTTATAAAGTTGATAAGGTTTATAATGTAGGACACCAGGCCTGGCATCTGATTATCTCTCTCAACTCATTCTCAACTCATTCTCAACCTTTTCAACATTTACTAGAGGTTATTTCCCCAGGATATAGTTAGCCGGCAATGCCACTTTCCTGCCAAATTGGTAAATGAGTTGCCTCTTACCTCCAAGGTTTCTTTTACCGTCGGTGACTCTGACATCAACCACTTCAGGTATACGGTAAAAAATCCTATCATATGAAGTTGATGTTGTATTAGCTATCATATTTATATTGGACAGGGCATTATTGCTCATCATCTCTATAACTACAGGTCTGCCCCTGAGATCATTCATATCAAGTACACCTTCCTCCTGTGAAAACCGAAAAATCACCACAGGTTTATTTTTCATACTATTGTCAGGCACAAAAGAAAAATCAAACTTCTCCTCACTTGTGTATGATTTGCCTGCAAAGAGACTTATATACTGATCCTCAAGCCTGTTTATTTCATCAATAGAAGCTTTGTCCTGCGGGAATACCGTTGCTTCACCGGTGAGGATAAGGTGACGTCCTTCCCTGAGCTCCAGTAATATTCTTGCTGTTTGTTCCGCCTGTTCTGCCATGCTCAATTGCCTTCTTCTCTCAAGTACATAAGGTATTCTCACGAAAGCGGTATCAACATCGATAACCCTGTAGGCTGTATCCTGTTCGATATTATAGTATCTGTCTGATCCCATATCCCTGTAGACTATTCTTGAATCGTCTGAAGTGTAATTGCGGCTGTAAAATTCCCTGTCCCTGTATACCGATGGATTCACATCCATTATCAATCCGGCATTTATCATGCTTATTGCGTTTGTCTGAATAAGTCCGTCACTTTTCATGACATAAAATTCTGCCGGATCCAGCTCCTGGACAGTGTTTATCTTAACTTCTTTCAGTGTCCATATCACCTGGTCGGTGCTGATCACGTCACTTAAGCCGAGCAGCGCATTTGCGTATTGATGGTATGGTCCTGCTTTCTGTACTGTTTTTTCTGCTATCACCGTGAAATCAAGCACTGTCTGTGGAAGTGCATAAACGAGACTGCCCTCGTATAGTTTAACGGTATCACCCAGGGGAAGAATCTGTGTATTCACCTTAACCGGTACTTCTTTCACACTGCAGGCATAAAGTAACAATACCATCAACACTAAGGCTGTATATTTTCCATTTCTATGCATTACTATCTTTCTTATTAGTTTTTATATTGTCTTATCTTTTTAAACGAATTTCCAATATTAAAAATTATATCCGAAGCAATCAACGATTCGAAGCCTTTAGATTCAGCAGCAATATCACCTGCCAATCCATGAATATAGACAGCTCCAATGGCTGCTTCTGAGGGCTTGTATCCCTGTGCCAGAAGACCTAGTATCATACCTGTAAGAACATCACCAGTTCCGGCGGTGGCCATTCCGGGATTACCGGTACTATTAAACCACACTCTACCATCAGGCAGGGTTACCGAGCTATGTGCTCCTTTTAGGACAATAACGCACTTATGTTTTCTCGAATATTCCTGCTGCTTTACCAGCCTCGAGAATGCATTATCATCGGAGCCCGTCAGTCGTCTGAACTCGCCGGGATGAGGAGTTAATATATTATCTTCTGATATCAGCCCGGATAAATCTTTTTCAGAAGCTATTATGTTGAGTGCATCAGCATCTATAACAAGAGGACCATTATATTTCTCAAGAAGATCCCTCAGCCCTTTCCTTGTATTTGGTTTTGTTCCCAGGCCCGGGCCAACACCGAGAGCATCATATTTACCGGGATCAGGGATTTCTGTAACCATTAGATCAGACTGGTCACATTGCACCATTGCTTCGGGCAGGGCGGTGTGAATAATATCACCAACCGGTCGCGGCACATGTGCCGTTAAAAGGCCTATACCCGTTCTCAGGGCTGCATGTGAGGCCAGCACGGCAGCTCCAGCCTTACCACATGAGCCGGCAACCATCAAACCGTGTCCAAAATTGCCCTTATGATCAAATTTATTCCTGTTCTGCAAGATCCCTGCAACTAGAGAACTGTCAATAATATTATAGTCGGTCGGCATACTACTTATCTTTGCCGCGTGCAATCCAATGGGCAATACATGAAATTTGCCAACAAAATGTTGATTCTCTGCAAAAAAGAATGATACTTTAGGAAACTGAAGAGTAAGTGTATACTCAGCCCTGATAATACTATCCATATCATTATTTGTATTATCCTCTCCGAAAAGACCTGATGGTATATCAACAGATACTACTCTAGCTTCTGCCTCATTTATTTTCATGATAACCTGTGCCGGCAGTCCTTCTACAGGTCGGGTAAGACCGGATCCAAAAATAGAATCAATTATTATATCAGCCGGTTTGATAAACGGGAAATCACCTATCTCCTTAATCTCACTATATTCAGCCTTATTCTGCTGCAAAAGCCTGTCCTTATTTATCGACCAGTCTTTGCTAGTTTTTGAACTGATGGCTACGTAATAAACCTTTACATTATATCCAGCACCTGCAAGCATCCTGGATAATGCCAGTCCATCACCCCCATTATTACCTGGTCCTGTAAATACCGCAACACCACATGATCGATCAAAATGTTGAATATACCATTTGAACAGTGCCGTTGCTGCCCGTTCCATCAGGTCTGTGGATCTTATTGGCTCATTTTCAATAGTATAAGCATCAATCTCCCGGACTTTATCTGAACTGAATATCTTCATCATGTATACTTAAAGGTACAGGTTTATCACAAATGTAAGATCAAAATTGATCATATTGAAATCGGAAGGAAAAATAATGGGAAAACTTCCTCCTCCGTCCCGATTTCTCGAGACTACGGAGAATAGGAAGGCTGAGGCTAAGGCTGAAGATTTAGGGTTTGAATGGTTTGATAGTTTGAATGTTTGATTTTGGGATCTTGCTGGTATAATTTTTGATGCTTATAGCTGTAAAACCCACTACATATTATTATGAAAACCAATATTAAATTATATTTAGCCCCTACCATTCTGGTTATGATAGCCGTTTTCGCATCATGTGAAAAAAATAATCCGGACGATCAGCCTGGAGAACCGGTGGAAATAACCACTGAAGTCTACCAGAAGGAGGTAATCGACTCCGCGAACAGGTTTGCTTTCGATCTTTTCAGACCAATTATAACTGATTCCAAAGGATCAGAAAATATAATGATCTCTCCTTTCAGCATCACCAGTGCTTTATCTATGACACTTAACGGTGCAGCCGGGGAAACATATGAAGCAATCAGAAAAACCCTCAGGCTGGAAGATAAAACCCTGCAGGAAATAAATGAAACATATCTTAAGCTGATGACAGAGATGATACCTGTTGACAAACGCGTCATAATGGAAATAGCCAATTCTGTGTGGGTTGAGAAGAAATTCTCCGTCAAGGAACCATTTATTTCAGCCCTCCAGGAATATTATTTAGCTGAGGCTCGTGAAATTGATATTAGTGATCCGGATGCGGTGGATATTGTCAATGACTGGATTGCAGAAAAGACTCATGATAAGATAACGGAAATGCTTGATGATCTGGATCCTGCTCTTACCATGTTACTTGTAAATGCCATATATTTCAATGGCAAGTGGAGGTACCAGTTTGAGGAGGACGATACCAGTGATGAACCTTTTTATATTACACCGTCATCGCCCAAAGATGTTCCGATGATGCATCAGAAAGAGTACTTTAATATAATCGAGACAGATGATGCTAAAATAGTTGAATTACCCTATGGCCAGGGAAATTATACCATGGTGGTAGTGTTGCCTGATGAAAATGTTACAACAGCAGACGTGGCCGCCAATATCACGGATGAATTATGGCAGGGCTGGATGGAGACATTATCCGAAAGTACCTATGAGGTCCATCTAAGCCTCCCACGTTTTAAGTATAAGTATAAAAGGACATTAAACGATGATCTCATAAATATGGGCATGGGGATCGCATTCACATGGGATGCTGACTTCAGCAATATCAGCGACGTACCAAGCTGGATTAGCAGGGTTTTGCATGAATCCTTTATCGAGACCAATGAAGAAGGTACAGAAGCTGCGGCTGTTACTGTTGTAGAATTTGTTAATACCTCAATACCCGTAACTGTAACAGTTAACATCAACCGACCATTCCTTTATTTCATCCGCGAGATATCAACCGGGACAATTTTATTCATGGGAAGGGTAAGTGATCCTACTGTTAACTAATTATACCATCAGCTGGGGCTGTAATCTCTTCTTCGCTTGCAGAAAAATCCAGGTAAATCCTTTCTGCTATTTGTGCCAGTGAGTCAGCTTTCTGGATTAACAATTCTTCACCGTGGTATACTTTCTTCAGTGAATCAACAAGATACAATGTTTATTTCAGGTTACCCGCATTAAATTCTGTTACATGTTGATTGTAAATTTCTATGCTATCAGGCTGTTTCATACAGCCTGTTAAGACTAATAAAATAGCAAGTGCATTTATTGGAAAAATTATCATAATAATAGCCTAATTAATGATATTTTATGAAAGATGCATATTTCTTCAATACCTTAAATATTTGATTTTGTTTTAAGTAAAGATTATTTTTATACATATAAATCTAATCCCTATGATCAAACATCCAAAAAACCCTGTTCGTCTATGGCAGGAACTTAAGCAACGAAGAGTTGTACGTGTTGTTACTGTCTATCTTGCATCTGCTTTTGCAATTCTCGAAGGAACTGATATTATCACCACACAACTGGGGCTTCCTTCCTGGCCTGTCACAACTGTAATGATTGTTCTTGCCTGCGGACTGGTTGCAGCAATAATTCTTTCGTGGATTTACGACATCACACCGGAAGTAATAATTAAAACCCCTCCTCCCGGTCAGGTGG
>Ga0272441_10006267_pt1 | contig 20065 bp, 23 predicted proteins | sample SSMProp6N_FD_193582 | JGI IMG/M metagenome (GOLD analysis project Ga0272441, IMG submission 193582) | Marine sediment archaeal communities from Little Sippewissett salt marsh, Falmouth, MA, United States - SSM-Prop-6N | ecosystem: Environmental > Aquatic > Marine > Wetlands > Sediment ...
AGACGAACTCGGCGATATCCCAGAGTTTCCCTCATGGATCATTTTGCCATTAGTCCTAACAGTAACTGTGGCGGTTGCAATCTACAAAAAGAAACTAACTAAACATCGGCCATATTAGGAGCATCAAACGTTTCGTTAGCTTTTTGTTTAATGCTCATTTCTATCACTAGGTCTAGCGTTCAATTTTTTGGTATTTAAACATTCGTTTAGAGCTTTTTTCTCGTTAGAATAGTTTGTTGTAATGGAAGATGTTCGCTTTAACCTCATTTGTAGGAAAGAAAAAAGAAACTAAGAGTTCAATTTTTTTTGAATCTGTTTTAGTGCTTTAATATAGACATTTTTCACTCCGTTATTTTGTTCTTCTTTAATTATTTGATTGAACTGTTCAATTAACTCATCCCGCAAGTCTTTATTATGTTTGGCTATTCCTACAAGTCCAAATGCAGCACACCATCTAACTACAGTACTCTTATGGTTTGTATTTTCCAATAATTTTGGAGCAGCTTTACATACTTTATCAGGGTATTTTTCTGCTAGATAACCTATTGACTCTGGTATTCCCCACTTAACTCTTGGTGCCTTATAGTTGATATACTCAATCAATTCGTCAATGTAGGGAAGAAAAAATTCAGGATTCTCTTGTGATATAAATTTCATTACTTCAGCACAATTACCTTTTACAACATCATTGCCAGACCTAAACAACTCGACCAATTCATCAAATAGTAAATTACTTTTCTTAATTTCATTCACAATCGTTCCTACTTTTTCTTTGTGCTTCAGATTCGAATTCATTATCTTTTGAAGCTTCATTAAAATCGAGTCCTCCGAAGAGATAAGAAACATATTATCAAAGTTTTCATTAGCTAAGAAGCGTATAAAATTTTTCGTTTTTCCAAAAAATGTAAGTTATTATATATCTTGCTCATAGTAACACCGTATTCGTCTGTCTTAGCTCTGCTTTTTCCGATAAACTGCATGAATTCTAAGCATTTATCTTCTGCTTCTTTGACGAGGCTTTTGAGTTTTTCAGCTTCGAGATTCAAGAAGTCTATGGAACTGTAACCTAAAGCAACTGCTAAACTAAGTAATGTCTGCCCTTCGAGGTCGGCATAGTAATAGATTTTCCTCAAAACTTCTTGAGTGAACACGTATTCATCTGTGGGTATCTGGACGCTGTCAAACTCTTTTGTTACATCTTGGATTGTTTCGCAGTTCTCAGAGTAGAATGCCAGAATTCCTAGAGGCTTTGTTCTTGCGGTGTTAATTTTGTAGCCTTTTGCTTTCAGCCAATTGTAATATTCAATGATTTTAGTTCTTGTGTCCCGCTCCCAATCCTTCAAAGTATTGACACTTTTTCTTGCTTTGACGTATTCCTCAAGTAATTGCTCTGGTGTTGTTTTAGCCCATTTACAATAATCCCCGAGTTTCACAGCATTACAGTATTGGCTTCTTTTTGTTGCCTCTGCTAAAATATTTTCGAAAATTTTCCATCCGAGCTTCGTAGCCGTTACCTTTGCGTCCCGCTTTAGGCAATGCTTGTCCTGTATCTGTTCGCTCAATCTGTTTTTGTTGTTTATGGATTCTGGATTAGATTTCCTAACGTTTTGTTTGCTCCTATTAGGAGCCTAATAACAGAACATTGTTGAAAACAGTGTTTTTCTGTGAAAACCAAGCAACAGCACAAAATGTTTTCTTGAAACAAGTTTACGAAACAGCTTCCATCGATTTTTCATTCTAAACTGTAAGAAAGATTAAAAGCATTTACAGCAATAAAGATAAGTCTATAACAGAGCTTGTTGGGTGAAACAAACAAATGGATTTCAGCATCCTAGTCGATTACATCCCCTACATACTAATTGGAGGCGGAATCCTCGCAGCCTCATGGTTCCTACAAAGAATTGTAAAACCCGTACCCGTGGTTGGAAAACCCGCAAGCATACTAACCAGAATCCTTTCTTTTTTCGGATTCTTTGCTGGAATCCTCTTAGTCATAACAGGTGGAGCAGCATGGCAAGCACAAATTGACACCTACACCACAGGCCTGCTAATCATCGCAGGATTAGCATTAATCTTGAAACCTATCAAAGACTTCCCATGGGCAGCGCTGATAGGACTGATTGCTGGCAGCTTATGCGCAGGAGCAGTCTACTTCTTCTACCCCCTATCAGAAACCGTTTTCGGAATATCCTCAACATGGATTTACCTGATAATCTTCTTTATCCCAGCCGTGCTAGTTTACATGGTCTTCAAATTCATAGAAGACATCCTGAAACTCATCGGAACGCTACTAGCCTCAAGACCTGTCACCCTCATAGTAGGCTTCATATGCATAGCCCAAGGAATACTACTACTCCTAGACATGAACCTATTCACAATACTACTTTCTTAAGGATACACAAAAAAGAACAAAAGTGAAAGAGAAAAAAAGGGTCTCTTTCTAGCCCTTGACAGTAACTTCTTTGACTACACCCGCAGCGACGGTGGTGCCCATATCCCGAACCGCAAACCTGCCGAGCTCAGGAAACTCGCTGTATGGCTCGATAGCAATCGGCTGAATAGGCTCAAACTTCACAACCGCGCCGTCACCAGTCTTCAGAAACGCCGGATTCTTCTCCACAACCTGTCCAGTTCTCGGATCCAGCTTCGCAACAAGCTCCTTGAATCTGCACGACACCTGACCAGTGTTAGAGTGCAGTACCGGAGAGTACCCAGCGGCGATTGCAGTTGGGTGATGGATTACGATTATCTGTCCAATGAACTCTCTTGCAACTGTGGGCGGGTTAGCAACATGACCGCCAATGTCTCCGCGGTGAACATCCTTCTTTGAGATGCCTCTGACGTTGAATCCGATGTTGTCTCCCGGAAGAGCCTGCTTAACGTTTACGTGATGAGACTCTATGGACTTGACCTGCCCCTGAACATTCCCAGGCATGAAAACAAGAGTGTCACCTTCCTTCAGAACACCAGTCTCAACTCTGCCTACAGGGACAGACCCGATTCCAGTGATCGTGTAAATGTCCTGAATTGGAATACGCAAAGGCTTCTTAATCGGCTTTTCAGGAACTTCCATCTCATCCAGCGCCTCAAACAGCGTTGGACCCTTGTACCATGGCATGTTTTCGCTTCGTTTAGCAAGGTTGTCGCCAGTCCATCCAGAAGTAGGCACAAAATGGATCTTAGCTGGATTAAACCCAGACATCCTCAATATCCGGGTCATCTCATTTTTGATTTCGTTGTACCTTTCCTCTTTCCAGTCAACAGAAGCATCATCCATCTTGTTGATAGCCACAACAAGCTGGTTAACTCCCAACGTATACGCCAGAAAGGCATGCTCTCTTGTCTGTCCACCTGCACCAATTCCAGCTTCAAATTCTCCTCTTTTTGCAGAAACAAGAAGAATTGCAGCGTCTGATTGGCTGGCACCAGTGATCATGTTCTTAACGAAGTCTCTGTGTCCGGGAGCATCAATGATTGTGAATGCGTACTTTGGAGTCTCAAATTTCAGATAAGCGACATCAATGGTCATGCCTCGTTCGCGTTCTTCTTTGAGTTTGTCCAAGACCCAAGCAAACTTGAACGTTTCCCTTCCCAACTTCTTGGCTTCTTCTTCATATGTTTTGGCAGTTCGCTCATCAACTGCTCCTGTTAGAGAGAAGAGATGACCTACGGTTGTTGATTTCCCGTGGTCAATATGTCCGATTACCACCAAATTCAGGTGGGGTTTTTCTTTGCTACTCATTTCTTTTGGTTCTCCTATAATTTTTGTTTATCTTTTACTCGTTATCCAGTGTAATGTGTAGAGAAGACAGTTGCTTCAGTTATTTTAACTTTTTGAAGGAACTCCAACATATGGCTCCACCTTTTCCATCTTCTAGACGTACCTAACATGGTTACTAGCGTGAAGACCGCGCTATTCGCTCCATCTCGTTACGCTTCTTCACAGCGTAGCTTTTCACGTCTTTCTTGGCTGCCAACATCAACTCCTCGGCAAGATACTCATCCAAAGCTTTGGGGTTACCGAAAGACTGCTTTCTTGCGCCCTCAGAGAGAAAACGTAACGCAAGGTCAACTCGTCTCTGAGGCGAAATGTCCACAGCCATGTGATAGGCGATGCCTCCGTAGCTGATGCGGGTAGTATCCTCGCCAGGGGCAGTGTTCTTCACCGCAGTAACCAGAACCTGTATGGGGTTCTCTCCTGTGCGAAGGTGAATAATCTCGAAAGCGTTCTTAACCAAGTTTATGACTCGTGTCTTCTTTCCTGCGCTGCTGCCGGGGCGCATAAGATTGTTGATGAGCCTCTCAACTATGCTGACCTTAGCCTTGTGGAACTTTCCATGCTCATGTCTGCCCATGCTGTGGGGAACGTAGACTGCTTTAATTGAGATGTATTGCTGGAGCCCAGGGTCCTTTACCTGAATCCCTTCGAAGCTCCACTTTCCGAACAGTTTTATTTCTTCCATCTTGCTCAAACGAGCCACCTTGACAAAGTTTCTGGGTTCAGAAACCAATATTTAAGGATTGTTTATACGTGAAACCTAATTTAGCGCATAGGCTTCTCTTTTCTGCCGAGAACCAACTCGTTAAGAGAAACCCCATTAACGGTTGAAACCTTCCATCTGACTCCGGGGAGGTCACCCATGGCTCCGCCGCGGGATCCGCCGATTCCCTCCACCACAACCTCGTCGTGTTCATCAACCACGTTGAGTGCGCCGTCTCCGGGAAGAAAAGCGGTTATAACCCTGCCGTTCTTGATGAGCTGCGTTCTGACACATTTCCTGATGGCGCTGTTAGGCTGCTTGCTTTCAACACCAACCTTCTCCAACACTATTCCCCGTGCCATCGGAGCACCCTTCAACGGGTCTGATTTGATGTCCAGTCTAAGCATTCGCCGTTTGTAGTAATCATCTTTCCATCTGAAATGCTTCCTCTTCGCAAGTAGTTTTCTTGCGGCAAGTTCGCCTTTCGGTGCTTTTGAACCCATGCTTTTCTGTCCTCTAACCACTCTATTTTAGAGTTCTTATATTTAAACAGTCCACATTAACAAACTCACATAAAAACTGTTCGCGAAAAGCTCATCGAGTTACGGTCTGTTGCTTCCCAGCAAGATGACCCTAGCACCTTTTTCTATGGTTCATATTCAGGTGGAAACGTTTCAATGGCGGGTTGACCTGAAGACCGTTCGTGTACCAGAGGATGCGCTTTTGGCTTTTTTATGGGTTAGAGTGGTTCGATGATAACCTCTTCCTCGAATGAGATGTCGTAGGGAGATTTTGTGTAACCAACAATGGGTTTGGTTTTGATTATGACTTTTTCCCATCTTTTGCGTTCTATGTTGTATCTGAAGTTGTGTGTGTTTGGTTTTAGGTGACAGCGGTAACCAAGAAACCGTTTGTTTTGGAAAACGAGCCTCATCTTGTTTTTGCATTTGGGGTCTGCGCATGGAAGTGTTGCCCTCAGCATCGGTATCACGTATAGTAAGAGTTATTAAACAAGTTAATAAATTTAACGAATCAAACAACAAAAATTAAAAACCCAAAAAAAGAGTTAAAAAACGCACACTTAACTTCCCAAAAGCATCTCTCTTGCCTTGCCAACCATGGACTCAAGCTTCTTTCCGGGGATTCCTGTTTGTCTTCTGAGCTCTTTTGGAGTTTTCTCCGTTAACTGTTTTAGCAGAATTACTCCCTTAGAAGCCAATTTGTTTCTGGTCTCAGCGTTTAGTCCCTTAAGAAATGTTATTGGGTAGAGCTTCTTTTCTTCAATCATTGTTTGCAGGTCATGGTTTGGAGGCGAACTCCATCCGATGTGGCGGATTCCTCTGCAGTCTGCGTAACGTTTGGCGTGCTCTGACAGTTTGGTGTTGCAGACTATCATCGCGTAGTCTATTTTCAGGTTGTTCAATCCAAGTTTGTACGCTTCGGTCACATCTTCGAATACGGCTCTGGAGATGCGGCTCACATCCAAGCTTGTTGGGGTGTGATATTTGTAGTGATGCTTAACTTCCACGATGCATGTTTTTCCGTTCTTTCTGGCAACCGCATCAACTTCATGCTCCACACACCTGCCCCGCATTATCTGGTTCGGGGTAACTTCGTAGCCGTGTTCACTTAACAAAAGTTGAATGTATCGTTCAAAGTCGGGCGCTGGATTCAGCAGGCTCAAAGCCTTTCTCAAGTCAATCTGATGTCTGGTTGCGGGTTTATGTTTCCTTAAGCGCCTGAATATCATCTGGAGAATTTTCTTTGTTTCCATGCCATCGTATACTCTGTTTTCGATTTCTTCGGCGATTGACTCAGCAACAGCAGGTGTTGCGCCCATCCGCAGGCAAGTTCTCACAACTTTGTTTCTGTCAAAGGGCTGCCTTGTTCCATCAAATTTAGTAACGTAAACAGCCAACGCAATCAACCACAAAGTTATAGATTCCCTATGACGCTAAAAAAATAACCGCCTTTATCATCTTATGAACTGAAACCGAGACATCGTCACAAATAGTAGTATTCGTCAAAGTTTCCCAGTTAGACAAGCTTGCTTGAAGCTGAAAAACGGGAAAAACACTGTTTTCAACAATGCTCTGTTATTAGGCTCCTAATATGAGTGGCTTCTGACTTTGATGTTTTTCTGTTTTCTTTTCAGTGAATCTGTTCGGTAGTTTAGGTGGAGCTGCGGCGTAGTAGTTTCAGCAGTAGCACAGTCGTCACAATTCCAACAAGGAGTGCAAGATACAGGACGGTGTTTAGTGTATGAAACGTTGATGCTGTCCATGTTTCGCTGGGCAATTCTGCGCTGTTGGTCTGAACTGTAACTTCTTGAATGGGGCTCCAAGAGGCTATACTGGTCTCGTAGACGCCAGGGGCGATTTCCTTGGATTCTTCGCCGTTCACGACAGTGGTTGTGTCTGTCACTGAAGCTCCATCATATGCTTGAGTAACTTGCACCTTCACCTTTGACATTCCAAACCAGGATGAGTCAACTTCCACGTTAACTGTGATTTTGTCCCAAACTATGCTGGGGTTTTCAGCGGTTACCCTGTATCCGTTTGCTTCTAGATGCTGAAGGTCTGTGACAGCCCATGAGCGTCTGCCCACATCCTCGTATGTTACATTGAAGCTTATCCATCCGGTGCTGTTCGTCACATACTCTGTTCCATTCACGTAGACTTTGGCATCAACCACGTCAGCGCCATTATGTTCCCATTCAACGTGGAAACCGACCGCCCGAGCTTCGCTGACGCCACATTTCTTGGCGCTTGTGAAGGCTTGGTCTATGACTGCGAACTGTCTACCTTTAGAGTACCATTGGGTAATGACGTCTTGAGCGGGCTTGCCTTGTGGTGGATGCGAGGAATCGGCTGTTCCGCCCTCTGTTGGGTCATATGTCCAAGTCCACCAGTAGAATCCGTGGAACCAGCTTCTGTTCCACAGCGTCTGGAATGCGGCTTCGTAGCAGTCCTGCTGTTCTTGGAGGTCAACTGGCATGTCGGACCAGTAGTTTGATGGTGCCATGTTTGTTCCGTCGCCGCTTCGGTACCCGATTTCCGTGAAGATTACGGGCTTGTTCACTGTTGACAGCCATGCCTCTATCTCGTTTGCGTAGTTGTTCCATGCGTTCTTCAGTTCATCGAGTGTGGGGTCATACTTTAGGACAGATAACGGGAAGTAGGCGTCTATTCCCACGTAGTCCACAGAATCCCACCACTCTATGTTCTGGTAGTTGGTCCAGTCAGCAGAATACACGATGGGACCTGAGAAGCGTTCCCGCACACCTTGAATCACCGTTTCCCACTGCTCTTTCTCACCAGTTGTTGCCTTGTATTCGCACCCAACCGAAAACATTTCCACCCCATTCTCTTCAGCAAATTCGGCGAAAAAATTGATGAACGAAGAGTAGCTTTCAAACCACTCATCTGAAGGCTGAATCTCGCCTCTCCACACAGGATATGGCAGGACTTCTTGCCGCGTTACTGCCTCAACCATCGGCTTCAGCATGACATTCAAGCCTAAACTATGGGCTGTTGTTATGGCGTGTTTAAGCGACTCAGGGGTTGGCGTGCCGCTGGAGCTGAGATATATGTCGTGTGATGCTGTGTCAGATTGAATCCAAGAGAAACAAAGCGCTATCCACTCCGTGCCCGTTTCGGTCAAAAGCCTCAAAGACTCGTCAGATGCAGCGCTGCCGAAATCATCGTTAGACCAACACGAGTAAGAAAGACCTTTCTGAAAAACAGGCGCTACAGCCTGCAGCTCAGCATCTTGGGAGAACAAGCAGTCGGTAACTCCGCTGGAGTTCTTTTTGAATGTGATGGAAGAGACAGGGTAAATGACAAACTGCAGGGTCAGAAGGAGAATCATCGAAGAAAAGATTAGCGATTTTGTTAGTTTGTTCATTTGTTGCCCCAGCTGGTCATAACCATTTCTTTCTTCGGGTTCACGTGAGGTCAGTGCTGTTTGACTTTTCGGTGAGCAGAGCTATGGCTGCGAGAAGATTTTTTGCGATGTTAAGCATATTCACCGAGACAACCATCAAGAGGATGACGCTGATGTCAACCGCCAAGTTTACTGTAAGCCCTGAAATGGGTAACGTTACACTGAAAATGCCGCCGTCTGAGATAACGAAAAAGTAGGCAATTACAACTATCGCTTTCGCCACTCCAAAGCCGCAGCCGATAACTGTTCCGGAGAAAAGTTGCCCTGCAACAGCGAAGAACACAGCTATCATAGCGAACTGCGACAGTGGAGTGGCATAATCGATTGGAATTATGTTCTGGGGATACAGCATCATCGGCAGCCAATAGACAACAAGAATAGTTACCGAGCCCCAAACCATAGCCTTAAGAATTCGGGGGAAAGCCTCTTTCAAAAACAGTTTCGAGATTGCTTCAGACATTCTGTTCCCACCATTCCACCACAAAAACTGGAGTCTCAAAAATCACATGGATGTTTCCGCTGTTTGTCAGCGCTGAGGCGTCTTGCTGCAGAGCGTATAGGATGATGTCATCAGCGTAGCTTTGATGTGAGGACGCATTGATGTTCGCCACTCCAGAGGCTATGGGCTCGTTTGAATCATTGCATACTTCCACTTTCAATGTTCCTGTTATGTCGAGGACAGCGTGATTTTCGAAGCTTACAGGCATTTCTGCCTCTACGTGGGTGCTGTTATGAGGAGAAACCGAGACTCTTCCCGTAGAGAATTGCGCGAAGGGTGCACCCCAAGGTATCGTGGCGTTCGTTGAGATTTGAGCTGGGATTGCCTGGGCGAAATTGAGGCCAGCAAAAATGTCTACATTGAAGAAGCTGTCGTTCAGCAGGAGAGACACGTGATCCATGGACATGATGCTGTTCAGGTCTACGGAGATTGTGTGGGTTGCGTTAACGTTGCTGCCTCGCGGTATGGATGGGACAAAAGTTTCGGTAACATCAAACACGGTTCCATCAGGGTCTGTGACACGGGTTGTGAGGTTCAAATCAGCTAACTCGTAGTAGCCGTTGTTGGTTATGGAGAATGGCAGAGAAAAGGCGATGCCGTTGCTGGAGGGAAGCATCTGAACATCCCCCACATCTATGCCCAGATTAGTGACTGAGTAGACAGCTGTAACAGAAAAAAACAGTATCACTACCCACAGGATGACCGCGGCTATGCTGAGCATCCGTATAGCAATCTTCATCTATCTAGTTTTCCTTCACTTTTGTTTCGGTTGAACGAGACTAGCCTTAGGTTTTTTAGATTGTTTGATGCGTATGGGTTCCATCTGTTTGATGACTGGACGAGTTGATTGGATTTCAGTTGTGGCTAGGCGTTTGAGTTGGGTGACAAGTTGTACTCCTCGCATTGTGAGTCCTGAGCCTATCCATCCCATGACGCCGAGGTACATGATTCGAATGGATGCTCCAATCAGGGGAGCCAAGGCGCTGCCGAAGGCGTCTATTAGGTCGGATGATCCTGTGATGGATTGGTTTGCGATTAGGAATAGGTAGGCGCTTATGAATGTGAATGCTAGTAAGCCAATTCCTGTGAAGAGGGTAGCGTATCCTACAAGCAGCATATTGTCTTTCATGTTGTTGACCTCTAAGTTATAGAATCAAGTGCTTACCAGTTATATTAAATCTTCTGTCTTACTAAACAATATTTCTTTTAGTTACCCCGCTTCCACAACACACAACAACACCCAAACAATCAGTTTCTTCCAGCATTCAACAGCCCCGCTTCTCCTTTAACGAACGAATAAAATACGACGCCTCTTGAGCAGTCCTCAGGCAAGCCACCTTCTTAGCCTTAACAAGCGTTAACCGAGCTGCACAGTATGGGCATGTTTTGGTTTTCTGGGCGGCTTTAGCGAGCAGAAATCGCCCGCAGCCATAGCAGACAAACACTACATACATGGGGTGCACATCCTGTGGGGGAAAAGCTTTTTCTTTGAACAGTCTAATGCTTTAGGAGGATGCACAGATAAATGAGTCGCCTTTCCTTAGCAAATCTTGCTGTGAAGTATTTTCGGCAGAATGGTTACCAGACAGAGAAGGACACGGTTATGGAGGGTGTTTCTGGGCTTTCGCGGCAGTTTGATTTGATTATTCGGAGGGGCAAAGAGAAGCGGTCAGTTTGGATTAAGGATTGGAACAGGACTGTCGGCGTTAACATGGTTATAAACATCGATAAAGCGGCGGATGATGTGGGGGTTCCTAAGCCCATAATAATCGCCGAAAAATTTAGCGGTCACGCCAAAGCCTACGCCAACCGACGCGGCATAACTTTGCTGTCGAAGCAGCAGATTCTGAGGCTGCTGGGCTAACCGTTTAGAAGTTTTTCAGAAACGTTTCAAGCTGTCCTTGATTCTCCAGTTTTCCTAACCAATCAACTATTCCGACTTTGCACGGTTTTTTCTTCTCCAACATTAACAGCATCTCATCCACCACAGCATCCGCGGTTTTGCCGCTGACGTCTACTTCGCAGACTTTGTCGGTGCTACAGGCGGACAGGGCGTCCAAGAGGCAGACATCAAGGATTTCGGCGGCTAGATTCTCCCACACCTTCGTCTCAGGGTATCCGCGTTTTTCTAGTGTGTTTTTGAGTTCGTGGGGGTCGCGTCTGAGGACGAAAACTTTGTCTACGTGTTTTTTGGTTACAACGTCGACTGCGTAGTGTCCTTCGATTATGATGGGGCCTTCCGTCTTTGCGAGGATTTGTTGTAGTTGTTTTGAGGTTTTCTCTGTGTCTGCAACTAGTGTTTGTCTGTTTTCGTCTGTGCCTGTGATTAGTTGCTGTTCTTTTACCAGTTCTGTTACGCCTATGTAGCGTGCATCCAGCTTGGATGCTAGCTTGTGGGAGACTGTGGTTTTTCCGACGCCTGGGGTGCCGGTTACCAAGATGGCTTTTGTGAAGTTTTTCACTCTCCAGGGTTCTGGTTTTTTGATTGTTGTGGTTGGTTGATGTTTTAGTTATTGTTATAAACGGTTTCTGTTAATAGGTTAAGGGTGCACTGGGGTTTGGGTATTGAAGCCGTTAGAGGTTATCGAACGAGTTACACGCAAGATTGCGCCGGGTCCTGCTCCATCCTTCAATGAGGCTCACGTAGTCAAGGCGCTGGAGATAATTGGTGAATGCGGAAGCGTGGGCAGAATAAAGCTGTCAAAAGAGCTTGTGTTGGGGGAGGGCGCAACCAGAACGCTTCTGAAGCACCTCAAGAGCGAAGGAATGACCAGAAGTTCAAGAAGCGGAATCTCTTTCTCTGAGCAGGGAAAGATGCTGTTTTCTGTTCTGCAAAGCAGACTCAGCGAGGGCGTAGAGGTTCCCAGCAGCACTATAACGATTGGAGCATTCAATATTGCAGTTCTTGTCAGGGACTCGGCTAAGGCTGTGGGCAGCGGCATGGAGCAGCGGGACGTAGCGATTAAGAGTGGAGCTTCGGGGGCGACGACTCTGGTTTTTTCTGGCAACAAGTTGTCTATGCCTAAATGCGTGGATGACGTTTCTGAAGATGCACCCGTGTTGCATGATGAGTTGGTGACCAAGCTGAAGCCAAACCAGAACGATGTTATAATAGTGGGCAGCGGAGAAACCAGACAACAGGCAGAAATGGGAGCAAAAATGGCAGCCCTCAAACTGCTAAAAAACTGTAGCTAACCAGTTTACAGTAACACCATTAGAATAGTCTAATGAATGTGTGAACCTTAGACAGGAATCTGTTGGTGTGCTGCTGAAATTCAGAAAAGAGATATTTTTCAACAATCATCTGTTATTAGGAGCCTAATAGGGTCTGTTTGCGCGTTTTGTGTTAGCAAAAATTTGTGAAAAAGGCTGTTTTCAACAATGTTTTAGCGGATGATTTCGCGTTTCTTCCATCGCAGATTTTTGCTTTTGCATTTCCTGCAGTTTGTGGCGCTGGGGGCGTTTCGTGCTCCGCACTCTCGGCAAATTTTCATGTAGAGTCTATGCTTCTGGGCAAGCGTTTTCTTGAATGGATCCATTATTGGCAAGTCAGATGTTCTCCGTATGACTAAGGTTAGTTACGATTCAAACCGCCTCTGACCTAAATATGTTTTCCTTTCTCTCAAGGCTTCAACAGCCAAGTTCACCAGTTCTATCTTGTTTTAGACAGTTATCGCCGTTTTTTGGCATCATTATTGCCTGATGTTTTCTGTTTCTGGAGGAGCAATTCTCAAATCGGGTTAAACAGTAACATATGCAAACATTCACCACAACGTATTTATTGAGCAGACAAAGAGCTTAGCAAGTTCGCTAAAGGAAAAAATGAGGAGCGAGGCGGAGAAGTTGGTAGAAGACAACACTGTGTTGATCGGCAAAAAGCCAGTGATGAACTATGTGCTGGCATGCCTATCTCTCTTCCACAAAGGAGCAAACGAAATATCGGTTAAGGCCAGAGGCAGAGCAATCACCAGAGCAGTTGACGTTGCGGAGGTAACCAAAAACCGTTTCATGCCAGACCTAAAAGTCAAAAAAATCGGAATAGACACAGAACAGTTGGCTGCCTACGAAGAAGGTGCCGCGCCATCGAACGTTAGCACCATCGAAATAACCCTAACCAAGTAGACAAAAAACGCAACTTTAAAAGTCTCCGCCGCCACCTCCTTTATCTCAGGGAGGACACAGACAGAGTGAAAACGGAACTATGCAATTTCTGCTTGAAAAGCGGAATACTGTGCTCGAAATGCCAAGGGAAACTCAAGTCGGGAAAGGTCAGTGACATAGACTTCACCATCGCCCGTTTACTTCTGTCTCTGGAAGAAAAGTATCCTTCTCTTCAAGACGTACACTTCCACAAGGCTGTGGATGCAGATAGAATTCTCGCAATCCTAGTCGACAAGGGTGACGTGCCCCGGCTTCTGAGCCACGGCGGAAAAATCGTTAAGGCTCTCGGCGAAAAGACGGAAAAAACCATCCGCGTTCTGGAATATGGAGTGGCTGAACGAAAGTTCCTGGAGGACCTCTTTGTTCCATTAAACATTCTGACAATAAACAAGATTTGGTTGCCTGACGGAACCACCGAGACACGAGTTATACTGAAAAGGGGAAGACGAAAAAGAATCCCCAACGTCAAAGCTTCGAAGCAGATAGCCAAAGAACTACGGGGAATAACCCTCAGAGTAGAATTCGCGAACTAACCGCCCAGAGGGTCGCCAATGAAAGCTGAAAAAATGGGAAATTGGCGAAGAAGCCACTACTCAGCTGACATAGGACCAGAACTGGACGGACAAGAAGTCATGGTTTTCGGCTGGGTCCACGAAATCAGGGACCTAGGCGGCTTACGGTTTCTCATACTACAGGACAAAACTGGAAAACTGCAAATCACAATCCACAGAAACAAAGTGCCGAGCGAAGTGGTGGAGAAAGCTCAGTCGCTGCAGAAGCAGTACAGCATCGGCGTTAAAGGCACCGTCAAAAAGATGGGAAAGGCACCCGGCGGCGCAGAAATCATCCCCACCGAAATGCGGATATTCAGCGTATCGAAGCAGCCTCTGCCCCTAGACATAACCGGACGGACAAAGGCAGAGATTGATGTTCGCCTTGATGCCCGTGTATTGGATTTGCGACGGGAAGAAAATCAGGCAATCTTCAGAATCCAGCACGCCGCTCTTGAGGCTGCCAGAGGTTTCCTTTCAAAAAACGGGTTCATGGAAGTTTTCACGCCCCGAATCATCGTGTCCGCTACTGAAGGCGGCTCTGCCCTGTTTCCTGTAGCATACTTCACACGCGAAGCTTTTCTGGCTCAAAGCCCCCAGCTCTACAAGGAGCAGCTGATTCTGGACTTCGAGAAGGTGTTCGAGATAGGACCCTTCTTCAGAGCCGAAGAGTCTCACACCCGACGCCACCTAAGCGAATTCATCTCAGTCGACATCGAGCAGGCATTCGCCACAGCTGAGGACGTCATGAAGGTTCTCGAAGAACTCATCCACCACGTCTGCAAAACAGTAGCTGAGAACTGCAAAAGAGAACTTGAGCTTCTGAATCACAAAATCAAGGTTCCGGAGGTTCCCTTCCAGCGCCTAACATACAGCAAGGTTTTGGAGGAACTGGAGGAGCAGAAAATTCACATCAACTGGGGCGAAGACATCCCCACCGCCGCCAACAGAGCTTTGGGGAAACTTCATCCAAACTACTACTTCATCACTGACTGGCCAACCAAAACCAAAGCCTTCTACATCCAGCCGCAAGACAACAAGCCGGAGCTGAGCGAGGGCTTCGACCTGATGTGGCACTGGGTGGAACTCTCCTCCGGAGGAACCCGTATCCACTCCAAAGAGTTGCTGATGAAGCGGCTAGCCGAGCAGGGACTCAGCAAGGAATCATTCAAAACCCACCTGCAAACATTCGACTACGGTATGCCCCCACACGCAGGCTGGGGCTTAGGCTTGGCAAGGCTGGTCATGGTGCTCACGGGCATAAAAAACATCAGAGAAACCGTGCTCTTCCCAAGAGACCAATACAGACTCACACCCTAACCAAAAGGCTAGTATCCCGCAGGTATCAGGTTTTGCGGCTTCATGAACTCTCTCAGAACAACAGTTGCATAAGACCCTCTGTTAAGTGTGAAACCAAGCTTCATCACCCGCTTTCCCTCATTCTCTTTGTCCTCTGACACCTCTTCCTGAACCAGATTCCACACAGGATTCAAAACAGCCCGCACCCTACCATGTGCAGTCGCTTCGGGCATGAACGGAATTCTGAACTTCTCGGGAGTCACATCCTCGACTTCAAGAATAGTCTGCTCGATTTCTCCTTGAACGCCATCGGATGGAGGCTGGTCTGGACCCACAAGCGGCGCCGCCACACACATCTTCCCCTCCTTCACCGCATCTTCCACTACCTGAATGTTCGTTTCGGTTGCTTGGTCCCAGCTTTCTGTGGGCAACCCATTCTCGTCAAGCCTTATCAGGTAGTCCCCGACCATGGGTTCGTTTAAGGGGATGCCTCTTCGCATCCGCTCGCTAAGAAACCTGTTAAAAAGATAGGACTGGAAGCCCTGAACGAAGAGTTTACGGAGCCTCCGAGGCAACGTCCTGAACGCGCCCACATAATCGCTCGGATACCGTGCCAAGTGGCGGAGCATGAAACGTTCATACCTCAAAAACCGTGGAAACCGCTCAAGTGCCTCCCCAAAATCCAACGTATCCTGCAGCTGCTGCCTAGCCGCCCTTGCTTCCGGGTGCTCATGCTCTGTGGGTTCGGCGAGGAAAACCAGAGCTGCCTTTTCAGTGTCCCCCCTTGTTAGATTTTTGCCTATCAGGTGGGTGTTGGGTCTGATGGTGCCGAAGCGCTGGTGACCAAAAAAGTTGGGAACCCCGCCCACCGCCTCTATCTCCTCTTTGACGCTTTCAGTCCGCTCCTCGATAACCGAGGCGGGGTGTTCTATTCCTCTGACGGTTATGTGGAACCTGTTTCCTTTGATGAGCTGAGAATACATCCGCTCTTTAGAGAAACGTTTGGGATACAAAACTATGTCCTTGATGCTGATTCCATCGAGCCGGTCAGGCGACACGTTCTGCAGGCTTATATGCTGCGCAGTGAGGGCTTTAGTGTCCTTGATGCCCGCAAACCTGATGCGTTTCTGGCTTATCCGCAGCCGCTCTGCAACCTGCTTCACCGCCAAAAAGGTGTCCCATCTCCGCTTAACCAATACACAGATGAGGAAACTTCCCATCCCCGCAGGCTCCCAAGCCTCAGCCGGAGCCGAAACCATAGCCAGCGACCCGTCAACAAGCAATTCCTCAACCACAAAATCGTCTAGCAACTGACGGATTTTGCCTCCAACCCCCGGAGACGTGGTGAGGTAGGTTTCGATGCCCATCTTGTTTTCTAGCGGTGGAACCTGCAAAAACGTCAGCCTCACAGGAGACTCAGTTTTCCAGTTATGGCGTCTACTTTGTCGGATGGGGCGGGTCCAATTCCTAGGCAGGTTACGGTTTCTGGCGGCAGCTCAGTTAAGCCTCTGTCAACAATCAGGGCTGCAGGCAAACCTGCGTTTCGGGCTTTTCGTTCAAGCTCCAGAATCTCCTGCTCAGACTTCGCCTTCACCGCAATCTTGCATTGTCCCTCTCTGGTCCATGGGCTCCACCATTCGGGGCGATTCTTTCGTGCATACTCGGCTGCGGAGACGGCGGCGTGCCCAGCTTGAGCGGCAATCTTTCCTTTGCTCATCTTGATGTCGGTTCTAACGACTATGACCTGTTTATGCGAGAAAGCCGATGAATCACAAGATATTCTTCCCGTCATGTTCCTGTAACCTCAACAAGTATCTAATGTGCTCCTGTCCCTCATAAAACGCTTTCATGTCTCACAGAAACAAGGATTACTGCTTTGTTGTTGAGGTCAGCCACGAAAGGAAGAAGTAGCTGAGCACCGCCAGTGCACCCGGATACCTGACCATGTTAATGAAAGTTCTTCCCTGAAAATCGAGGTCCCCAACCTTCTCAAGCACGCCGTCAACCCCCAATCTGCTACACAAACCGAACAGCCCATCTACTCTGCTGTCAGACAAACTGTTGAGCATTCTGCGTATCCGAAGCATAGCAGCCAACTCAAAACCCGCCAACCGTTTCCATCGATGATGGTAACGGGACAGAAAAGCGTCTGAAAAATCCTGCACCTTCACGGCTTCACAGGCAACCTCTCCTGCTACCTTAGCGCATGTCAACCCGAAGATGACGCCTCCCCCGGTTGTGGGTTTCACTTGGGAAGCCGCGTCTCCCACCGCCAGAAATCCGCCTGAATATGTTTTGGGGATTGGACCAGCCAACGGTATGGGATGAAAAGAAGTGTACCCAGTTCGGCTTTTCTTCAGTTTCGGCGAAGCCACAGGATGCGTCTCCATGAACCTCCGCAGATACTTTCGTGGGTCGCCGTGTTCGGTGGCTAAGCCGACCTTTGCTGAGCCGTCTTTTCTGGGGATTATCCAAGCGAAGAAGCCGGGGGCAACGTTTCTTCCGAAGTAGACCTCAACCATGTCTCTATCTACATCCTTCACGTGGTCAACTTCAGCTTGGGCTCCCTTCACTATCATAGACCCTTCTAGTCCATCGAGTCCCGTCTTCTTCAGAAGCTTTGATGAGCATCCCTCAGCGTCTATCACCACATTAGCCTCCACCCGCTCCTCACCCCGTAAGGCGACCCCCTTGACAACACCTGAATCCAAAAGGAGAGACCTCGCCCTCGAGTTGAAGCGGTAATGGGCTCCAGCTTTTACGGCAAGTTCAGCAACATGTTTGTCGAAGAGTTCCCTGTTAACAACGTAGGTTACAGGGGCGCGGCAACGCAGTACAAACTGTTTGCCTGACGGAGAACAGAAAACGGCTCCTCTAATCTTGTTTTCGATGGCAGCAGATGGCACCGCTATTTCTAGGCGTTTTAGGCTGGAGATGTTGAGGTGTCCGGCGCAGTGTTTAGGTGCCCCTACGGTTTCATGCTCTTCGCAGACCAGAACTTCAGCGCCTAGTTTGGCGGCTGTGTATGCTGCGTATGAGCCGCAGGGTCCTCCCCCGACTACGACTATGTCAGGTTTTTGTTTCACGCGTCTTTCCTCTTTTTTCTGTTCAGCCAACAACGGTACATATTCGCTGGGAAAGAATTAAAAGATAGCATATATAAGAGGCATTTGTGTTATCCAAGTTTCCTTGAGGTGTTGCTGTGAGCGAGGGTGTAAACATCGTTATGCCAAAGTGCATGTCATGTAACCGAACAATTCCGCCGGGTGAAGATGCAACAAAAACTAGTTGCCCAAGCTGCGGAGAAATAGTTATCTGGCGCTGCTCTAAATGCCGTCAGTTCGGAAGAAACTACCGCTGCCCAAAATGTGGATTCACCGGACCATAGCGGGACGTTTAATGGACATTTTTTAGGCAAGTTGTTTTTCGACAACATTCCCCGTTACATGTATTCTTGCATGTGCATTGTATGCTATTTTTTAGCGACAAGAGTTTAGTGTTAAGAAAAAGCTTTTATTTCGAACAGTAGAAACTGGTTTGCGTGGTGTTTATTCATGTCTCTTGAAACAAACAAGACGTTAGGCGGCGTAGGCGCATTACTGATGGTGATTTCACCATTCTCGGGCTTCGTTGCAGGCACCTTCGGCAGCATATTAGGGCTTATCGGCATAATCCTTGTCTTAATCGCAGTGAAAGGGCTGGCTGACCACTACAATGAAGGCGGCATATTCAACAATACACTCTACGGGGTTATCTTGACAATAGTTGGTGGCGTAGTTTTTGGGGCTACAATAGTTCTGGGAGCAGTCGACATGTTGTCTGACCTAGACATCGATTTAACTACTCTCAGCACTAACGCAACAGCTATTTCCGCCGTGGACTGGCAAGAAGCAATCAACTTTGACGTTATCATGGATTACATTGTGATTGTCTTAGCAGGCTTGCTCGTGTTCTTCGTATTCGCTGTTATCGCAGCCATATTCTACAGAAAATCATTGAAATCCCTCTCTGAAAAGACTGGCGTTGGACTCTTCGGCACTACCGGATTGATACTGCTGATTGGCGCGGTTTTAACCATAATCTTGGTCGGTTTCCTGCTTCTCTGGATTGCCTTGATACTGCTAACTGTTGCATTCTTCTCGATTAAACCAGAACCCGCACAGCCTCCTCCAGCACCTACATAAACTCGGCTACGGACCGCACGTAAACGCTACAGGAGTAGCGAAAACAAAAACCACAAATCCCTTTCTTTTTTATTTTAGATTCGCGATAAGATTGATACAATTTTTCACTGTGGCAGCGGACACCTCATCTAAAGAGTATTTGACGCTATTCCCATCAGCTAGACTAGCTACGAGGTCGTTTTCTCTAAGCCGCTTCATTTGCCAAGTCAAGGCTTGAGAAGAAATCTTTACGCGCTGAGCTAACTTTCCATGCGACATTGACTCTTCGTCACACAATATCGTCAATATCTTTTCAACTGTCTGGTGCCTGAGAATCGAAATCACTTTCATCTCGGTACTGGAGAATATTTTGGATTCAAAGTACCGTTTGTTTCGTCCATCGCGGCGATTAGAGATTAACCCGCCCCGCATAAGCGCTGCAAGATGATACTGCACAACTCCGATTGGAAGGGTCAGGGAATTGCAGATGCCCCTGAAGTTGGTTCCCGGAGTTCCTTTTATGAAGTTGTAGATGTGCAGACGAGTTGACTGATTCAGGAGAGGCGAGACCTGATTGAAACTCATCTTCTGAACAAGCGGGGAGCGGACAAAAGATGACTCGAAATAGTATGAAGCAAAGCTGCGGTTCAGATTGACTACTGCAACCAACGAGAAGACCACGATTAGCAGTATCAGGAACATCGAAAGGAGCTTTGCATGTTTCAACTTTGTTCCTCCAAAACAAGTTGTCTTTCAAGTATTTATGATAATTTGTAAACGAATGTACTACTGCCGTTCACCTGTGGGCAGGGGCTAAATGTTTTTAAGCAAAACCTTTGTAGTCTCTTCAGTTTGCGGGTAGGTGGTGCCTCCCACCCGTTCCGCAATAAAAATCCCGGAGTAGGGAGGTGAAAAAAGAGTGAAAACAAACGAAATAACGTTAACGATAGTTTTTGCAGCTTTGTA
>Ga0272441_10006268_pt1 | contig 20064 bp, 17 predicted proteins | sample SSMProp6N_FD_193582 | JGI IMG/M metagenome (GOLD analysis project Ga0272441, IMG submission 193582) | Marine sediment archaeal communities from Little Sippewissett salt marsh, Falmouth, MA, United States - SSM-Prop-6N | ecosystem: Environmental > Aquatic > Marine > Wetlands > Sediment ...
TCGTTGACGCTGGTGAGCTTGAGGAAGCCGATCTCGTCGTAGATTTCTACGGTCTTGAAGGCGTCCGCGTAGAGATCCAGATCGGTGAGTGATATTTCGTTGCCCCGCAGCTCGTTGATGAGGCCGATATCGGAGAGTCCGTATAGGCGGTAGAACATGTCGATATCAAGCTCGACTGCGCCGCGGGTCAGATTGTCGGTGTCCATGAAGATGCCGTAGAGCAGAGCGGTGGCCACCTTGGGCGGTAGGGTGATGTCGTTTTCGAAGGCGTATTCGCTGATGATCGCCGAACAGCTTCCTACCTCAGGACGGATGTCTTCGAAGCGGTATCCTTTGTTTCCAACGTATTCATGGTGGTCGATAGCGGCCACCTCGTCGGTATCGAGGTCGGTGATGTTGGAGTTCCCCTTCTGCGAGTCCACCAGGACCGCCCAGTCTTCTTCACCGAGGGTCGCGGCGTCCCGGGCGCGGACCATACGGACATCGAAGATCTCGAGCATCTTCAGAGAGTTGGCTTTCTCGATCTCGTTATCGTAGACGATGGCCGAGTCGATGCCCCGCTGGGATAGCAGGTGCTGCAGCCCCAGGGAACTCGCGATGGCGTCGGGATCGGGGACGTTGTGGGGCTGGATGAAAATTTCATCGGGGGCCTGCCGGAGCAGTTCGCACAGGACGTCGAGCTTCGTTTTTTCTTTCATATGCTACAGAATACCCCCGGGGGCGGAATTTTTCCACAATTATTCCCGCACAGCTGGTATGATCAGGAAAATGGAGTGTACCGGAAAAAGGCGTGGTGTGAAAAATGGAGGCGAACGGTGAAACGGATACTGTGTTACGGAGACTCGAATACCTGGGGTTACATACCGGGGAGCGGCGAGCGGTACCCGGAGGATGTCCGCTGGCCGACGCGGCTGCAGAAGATGCTTGGTGAAGAATACCGGATCATCGAGGAGGGGCTCAACGGCCGGACCACCGTGGTGGACGATCCGATCCAGCCCTGCCGCTGCGGTCTTGAATACCTCCGCCCCTGCCTGCTGAGCCACATGCCCCTGGACCTGGTCGTGCTCATGCTGGGGACAAATGATACGAAGAAGCGGTTCTGCCTGTCGGCATCGGAGATCGCCAGGGGGGTGGAACAGCTCGTGACTGCCATAAAGGAAAGCGGGGCGGGACTGGAAGGCGGAACGCCAAAAATTCTGATTCTCTCACCGCCCCTCATCGGCAGCTACTCGAAGAACGACGACTTCGACGGTGCGGCTGAGAAGAGCCTGAACTTCGCCTCGGAATTTTCCGCGGTAGCTGAAACACACGGATGCGGCTTTCTGGATCTGGGGCAGCATCTGAGCGCGGCGGAGAACGACGGGGTCCATCTCACCCCTGATCAGCATGGCCGCCTGGCGGAGCTGGTGTCGGAGCAAATACAAACAGTTTTTTCCGGCTAAGTTATCGTTCCCGGAATGCACGTGTACATTTTGACCTTGTTCACTTCTCATTTATTGTGGCCTATAATGAACTGGAAGAAAATCATATAAGGACGTAAACATGCCAGACCATACGTTTTTACAGTTAACCGAACACACCTGGCTCCTCCCCGGGCCGACGAATATCGGGATGGTGGTCAGGGACGGCGAAGTCTACCTGATCGACAGCGGGAACGACAAGGATGCTGGCCGGCGGATTCGAAAGGTCCTGGATGAAAAGGGCTGGAACCTCAAGGGGATCATCAACACCCATTCCAACGCCGATCACATCGGGGCGAATGATTACCTGCAGCGCCTGACCGGCTGTGAAATATGGGCGACTCCCGCCGAGCGGGCTTTCATAGAGTATCCGAAGTTCGAGCCGGCCTTTCTCTGGGGCAGCTTCCCCGTAAAGGAGCTCAATTCAAAATTTTTCGAAGCCAAGCCGTCGAAGGTGACGAATCTGATCGAGGCAGACACCGATACGATCGCCGGGGACCTCGAAGTTGTGCGGCTGCCCGGGCACTTCTTCGGCATGATCGGTATCCTGACGCCCGACCGGGTACTTTTTCTTGGGGACTGTATGTTCGGGGAAAAGGTCCTTGAGAAGTACAAGATCCCCTTCATCTACGACGTCGCCGGGTACCGTGAGACCATCGGGAAGGTGCAAAAAATAGATGCCGATCACTACATCGTCAGTCACGGCGATCCGCAGACCGATATAGGCGCGATGGCGGAAGCCAACCTGGCCCTCGTGGATGCGGTCGAAGATTTCCTGCTTGAAACGCTGGAACGGGAGATGACCGACGGGGATATCGTCAAGGCAGTCTGCGGCCACTTCGGAATAACTCTGGATTACGGCCAGTACGCCCTTGTCGGGACTACGGTGCGTTCCTTTCTTGCGTACCTGTACAACGCGTCCAAGCTGAACTACGAATTCAGGGAGAACCGGCTGTACTGGAAGGCGGTATGAAATGCAGAGTACCGGCCGCACACTTAACAGCGTGAAATTACTGACCGCTTCACTGATCGCGATTATACTCATGCTGCCTGCCGCATGCAGACAGAACCACACGCCGGAAGTTATTACCCGCGAGGACGTCCGGGGCGCCCCCGAACGCTATATAACCGTCGGCGCCGAAGGCTGCGATGAGCGCACCATTAAGGATGCTCTTCAGCTCATGGAACCGGGGAAAAATGAGATCGTGCTGATGGATGCAGTACACACGGAGGAAGGGATCGTTTTCGACCGGGACCTCGTTCTCCATGGGCTGGGCACAGCGGCGACGGTCCTGCAGGCGGCCGGCAGCCCGGAAGAAGCGGAAAACCGGGTGCTGCAGATCAAAGAAGGTACTGAGGTGATTATCAGAAACCTCACTATCCGTCATGGAAACGCCTCTGGGCCCTACCGCAGCGGCGCAGGAATCCGGAATTACGGCCGTCTCACTCTCGAGTACTGCGAAGTTCGTGACAACCAGGCGGTTTACGGAGCAGGGATCTTCAACGATGGGACCCTGTACATGCGGTTCTGCACAGTGGCAGATAACCATACGCTACCAATGACTATGGCGGAGAAGATAGACGCCACCGGCTGCACCGGAAGCGGCGGGGGAATCAAGAACGATCCGGGGGCGCATCTGGAGCTCGATTCGTGCACCATCAGCGGGAATACTTCGCTCCGCAAGGGAGGCGGACTGTTCGTTGCCTGCGAATCATGCACGAAATTGATGAACTGCACCATCAGCGGGAACGAGAGCAGGCAGCCCGGCGGCGGCATCCATGTTCGGGGCGACCTTGAGGCGATCCACTGCACTATAGCGAATAACAGTTCCAACAGCGGCTGCGGCGGGCTCTACAACCTCGGACACCTGGATATGACGGGTTGTCTGCTTGTTGACAATACGCCCCGCGATTTTACAACGGGTACGGGCGGCGGCATATATGGACAGGGAGAGTTCGGCGTCTGTGACTATAACTTCGTCTCCGACGGTAGTCTGGAGGATGCCATCGGCGGCGATCCGGGACTCGGCCCTTTAAGAGACAACGGTGGCCCCACAAAGACGCACGCCCTGAGAGGCCGAAGTCCAGTGAGAAACGTGATTTCCCTCGAAGCTCTCGAGGTCCGCACCGATCAGCGCGGCTGCCCCCGGGGTGAAGGCGGTGACGGGGGCGGCGATCTCGGCGCATACGAACGATAACGGCCGGGACGCCAGTACGATTTAACTTGTGAAGCCGGAGTGCATGCTGTACAATTCACTCCCGGAATATAAAATGCTCAAACTAATAGACAAGCCCTTTATCTGGTATCCTCCAAAGCCTCATCCGTTTATCACGCCGGTTGGTATGCTCTACAACAAGTTCATCTACCTGCCGGGGAAATCCCATCTCATCAAAGCAATACACTGCTCGGGGAAGGGAACGATCAGGGACCTCGCAGCGGACCGGCGGAACAGGTTCCTCTTTCTCGCCAACCATCCCTCGCACAGCGACCCGCAGATAATCATGGAGTCCCTGCGGGGGATAGGGATATCGTCTCATTATCTCACCTCCTACGATCTTTTTTACCGGAGGACTCCCTTCGAACGGTGGGCGATGCAGAAGTCAGGGGCTTTCTCGATCGATCGTGAATCGTTCAATGCACAGCCCTTCAACGAAGCGGCCGGAATCGTCAGGAACGGGAAATACGCTCTGACTATTTTCCCCGAGGGCCGGCCGTATCTGCAGAACGATCTGGTAACCCCGTTCCAGAGCGGCGCGGTCTACATCGGGCTTGCTGCGCAGAAAGGGCTCCAGGGAACGGATAAGAGGGTCTTTCTCGTACCGACGGGTATCAAGCTGACCCATATGGAGGACTGCTTCGGCCTGCTCATGCGGATGCTGCTCAAGCTGGCAGCGGATATCGGGTATGATCCGAGCCGGACGGACGATCCTGTAGACATAGTCGAAGGTACGGCGGTCGCGCTCATGCAGCGGGCCCTGAAGACCTTCGGATATCCTATGGTGGAAGAAGGCCCCCTGGATTCAATGCGCGATAAGGCCGCAGAAATAATCATCCGGGATCTGGAAGAGCAGACCGGATGGGCGAACGGGGAAGAGAAGGATCCGTGGAAGCGTGCGCTGGCAATCCGTTCCGGCGTTCACCGGATTCTGCTGGATCCGGACAAGGAACCCCGGCTGGTTCCCTCCGCCGGACGATGGGCCCGCAGGGCACTTACTGCCATGAAGATTATCAGTTACCCGGTCAACTACCTCAGGGAGAATCCCACCCTCGACAGGTTCGGCGAAGTGGTGGAAAGGCTCCTGGAGGACCGGCAGTCATTCGCCATCCCCCCGTACAGCAGCAGGGCGGTCTTTACGAGGTTCGGAAATCCCGTGGATCTTTCGTCACTGATGAGCGGCAATTCGGTAAAGCGGTCTCAATTGAAGCAGGAGCTCAGCGAAAAAATCCGGTCCGAAGTTCAGGTTCTGATCGATCAGATCAACTCGGAAATCAGGTATCCGGGGGCCGGGCCTATAACGAAATAGGCTTCCATAGAGCCTCCCGTTCGGGAGCTGTGTTTCTACACAAGAAAGTACTATTTTGCCATTTACTGAGAAGTCTGGTATACTATACGGACCCGCCACTAGTATCCCGCCTCAATGTGTAATCCATTCTTTGAACGCCTTCAAAGGAGGTTACCATGAAAAAAATCGTAACAGTTCTCATTCTCAGCTTCTGTACCGCTGTACTCCTGTGGGCCGGCGGCGAACAGGAGGCCGCGGCTTCCGCCGTCAGGGGGAAGTATCTGGCCGGTCAGGGAATCATCGTTCCGCCGGACGAAGTGCACATCAACTCCTATATCGCCAGCATCGATTATAACTATCCGGATCCCGAGCAAGCCATCGGTGTCTATCTATACTCCGGGAATCGACAGTTGTCGACGATGGGACAGGAGGAGGTCATACAGATCGGCATCCAGGCAGCCAAGCTGGACTTCGAGGACCTGCCGCCGATGAACCTTGCTTTCGTGATCGACAAGAGCGGTTCCATGGGCGGTGCGGACAAGATGAATTGGGTCAAGGACGCCTTCGATATTTTTATTGAAAAGGTCCGTGACATCGACTTCGTTGCCCTGGTGGTATTCGACAGTGAATCCAGTGTGGTCTACCCGTCTACACAGATGAAATCGAGAGACCGCCGTCTTGAATTCAAACAGGCCGTCCAGAATGTACAGCCCAGCGGGGGCACCAATCTCCGCGCCGGACTTGAACTCGGTTATCAGCAGGTGATGGCCAACTACCGCTCGGAATACACCAACCGGGTCCTCTTTCTGACCGACGGTGTTGGAGACTCCGGCGGTATTCTGAATATGGCCGAAACATACAAGGAGATGGGCATCAACGTCTCGACAATCGGCGTGGGGACCGACTTTGATCTTAATCTGATGGTCGAGCTTGCCAAGCGGGGCGGCGGCAGCTCCCGGTTCATATCGGACCGCGAAGAGATGGAGGAGACCTTCGGCAGCGAACTGGACAGGATGATAGTGCCGGGGGCAAGGGACCTCAAAATGAAGCTGGAACTCCTGCAGCCGGCGGAGATCCTGGGGACCTGGGGCTACAACAACAGGATCCAGGGCAATACCATCTATTATTCTCAGGACACCCTGCATCACCGGGATTACGAAACGATCCTGGCCCATATCCGGCTCGCGGAGGGAGTCGAACCGGGGACGAGAGCCCTGGCCAGATTCTCCATCGAGTACGAAGACATGGAAGGGAAAAAGCACCTGGTCGAACCGGAGGTCCTCGAGGCGGAGTTCGTGGAAGATGAGCGGCCGGTAACCGGGTATTCCAACGGAATGGTCCTTCAGTCGGGTACCATGATGCGTTTCGCCATAAGCCTTCAGACCATCGGAGAGCTGTATTACTCATGCAGGCCCGAAATTTCCCGCATCAACGAGCTGAAGGATGAACTGTGGCAGATGGAGGGCGGAGGCGGGACCTACGAGAATATAACCAGTCCGGAAGTCCGTCAGCTGGAAGAGTCGGTAGCGTCAAAAATGCAACGCGCCGTGAATCTCACAGCGGAAGTGAAGAAGGAACTCATCAACACGAAGATGCGTCTGGACAATGAGGGCTTCGACGATGAGATCGGGATACTGGAGAACTACATCAGGATACTCGGACAGGAGCTGGATTGGGAACAGCCTCAAGTCCAGGAGGTGATCTACGATCAGGAGATCCGGCCGAGCGCACCGGAAAGGCCGCTGGATGAGCACCTGAAAAATCTTTTTCGTGAGATGACCTATGACCTGAAGCTCAAGAACGAAGGTGTAGTCGCAATTTCCGGCTTCACCGACAGAGAGGAGAGGGAGACCGGCCTGATAGACCTCCTCAACGAGATGGCCGTCACGGAAATCGGAAGGATCGACACGCTGACCCTGGTCGAGCGGAAGCGGCTGAACGATGTTCTTGAAGAGCAGCGGATGTCGCTGTCCGGATTGACCGACACCTCCGCGGCGATCGAGATCGGCAAACTCCTATCTGCCAACTACCTCGTCACCGGTTCGGTGATCGAGATGGCCGGCTCAGTAGTCATATTCGGGCGGATTATCAATGTCGAATCCGGGGAGATCGAATCGGTGGCCCAGGTGATCGTTCCCAAGAACCGGGATATTCAGCAGCTGCTCTGATACCTGAATGATTCAACGGAAGTCTTGTTGAAGAGTGCAATTGTACATTAATTGTAGGAACAAATAAAATAAATGTTGCAACATTTAGAACTTGCCATTAAAATATGATGTACTATGCAGACGCAGGATATCTTTCTCGGCGAACATTGTCTCAAGGCCGTCCGGCCGGAGATCAGCGAAGGGCAGACAATAATTGACGGTGTTACCCATTACACTATTGACGGATATGATCATATGGATCCTTTTTTCATGTCGGTCATCAGTCATTCCGATCACTGGATGTACCTTTCGAGTCTCGGCGGGCTGACTGCCGGCCGGCGAAGTCCCGATCACGCCCTTTTCCCGTACTACACAGATGATAAGATCCATGATGCTGCTCAAACCACCGGCCCGATAACATATATATTCGTCAAGCGTGAAAACAACGTGTACCTGTGGGAACCATTTGCCGGCTCATGGCCGGGAAGAATCTACCAGAACCGCAGGCGGCTCCATAAGAGCGTGAATGGAAACCGTGTTGTGTTTGAAGAAATCAATACTGACTTGGGGCTCACCTTCTCATACCGCTGGGAATTCAGTGAGAGGTTCGGGATCGTCCGGACTGCTCGTGTGATCAACGATCTACCCGTTTATGTGGAGATGGATATTCTTGACGGATTGAGAAACATACTCCCTGCAGGGTCCGACCGGGTGACTCAGGAGAGGCTGAGTACATTGATGGATGGCTATAAGCAGAGCGAGATCGATCCTGAGACGGGCGCCGGCTTTTTTACTCTCAGCTCCATAATAAGTGACCGGGCGGAACCGAGCGAAGCGCTGAATGCAACCACTGTGTGGCACTCCGGATTGAAGGATCCGGTTGTCCTTCTTTCTACCGATCAGGTGGAGACCTTTATCGAGGGAGGGCAGGTTAATCCGGAAACCTATCTTCGAGGACGCAGGGGCGCGTATATTCTGAAGGCGTCATTATGTCTGGAAGGAAACCAATCGCATTCCTGGATGATGGCCGCCGACGTGGAGCAGGATCGAGGGGCGGTGGTTGATACGTTGATGGTTATGAGGTCCGAATCTCCTGAATCGATCAGCTCAATAGTGAAGCAGGATATCGAAAGTGGCACGATGGAACTGCGCCGGCTGATATCGGCCTCCGACGGCCTTCAATCGACCGGGGACCGTCGTATTGTCGGGCGTCATGAATCAAATGTGCTCTTCAATATCATGCGTGGAGGGATTTTCTCCGATGGATACCGGATTAATAGGGATGACTTCAGTGAGTTTGTCTCCTCCTGGAATTTTCCGCTAGCGAAGCGTTACAGGGAGTTTTTAGATCGGCTTCCGGCCAGCGTACATCGGCTGGATTTGATCGAAATGCTGCTCTCCGATGCGGCGGAACACGATCCGGATCTGATTCGCCTTGCCTGTGAATATCTTCCTCTCACATTCAGCCGTCGTCACGGGGATCCCAGCCGTCCGTGGAACAAGTTTTCTATAGATCTCCGAAAACCGGATGGTTCCCGGGCAATAGCATATCAGGGTAATTGGCGGGATATTTTTCAGAACTGGGAAGCCTTGGCGATTTCGTACCCTGCATATCTTGACGGCATGATCACCAGGTTTCTGAATGCTTCCACAGCAGACGGGTACAATCCCTACCGTATCTCGAATGAAGGAATTGACTGGGAGGTCTATGATCCCGATGATCCGTGGTCAAATATAGGATACTGGGGAGACCATCAGATTATCTATCTGTGCCGGCTGCTGGAACTTTACTACCGACATTTCCCCCGGTCATTCGATACCGTTCTCAAAACGAGGCGTTATGTATTCGCACATGTACCATACCGGATCAGGAAATTTCATGAGATCATTAAGGACCCCCGTAATACAATTGATATCGACGAGGAACTGCAGCGGACAATCGATGAAAGAGTGCGGCTGATCGGTGCTGACGGCAAGCTTCTGCATGCAGGAGAGAAGCCTTATTATTCAAGCTTCATTGAAAAGATATTGATTCCCGTGCTTACGAAGATGAGCAACTTCCTGCCCGGCGGAGGAATATGGATGAACACCCAGCGTCCCGAGTGGAATGATGCCAACAATGCTCTTGTTGGATGGGGGCTGTCCATGGTGACCGTATGCTATCTCAGGCGGTATCTCGTGTTTCTGCTCTCAGTTCTCTCGGATGACCAATCGGGAGAAAAGGTCCCGCTCACGAGTGCGACAGTCGAATTTCTAAATACCCTTTCAGATGTTCTGGAGCGCTTCAGCGGCTCGTATGCCGCCGCTAATGATCAAGAGCGAAGCGACTTTTTAGAAGCCTGCGGCCTGGCTGGAGAGCGTTATCGTGAGGCTGTGTATTCGGGTGCTTTCGGCTCGGAACAGATCTATGTTCCGATGTCAAAAATTCAGGAGACTTTCTCTCAGTGTATCAAGTATCTCGACCATACGATTCGCGAGAACCGGAGAGACGACGGGCTCTACCACTCATACAACATCATGATCAGATATGAAGGCGGAATCAGTATCGGCCGGCTGGATGAAATGCTGGAAGGTCAGGTGGCGGTACTCTCATCGGGTCTCCTGCCAGCTGGTGAAGTTGACGAACTGCTGAGCGCACTGCGCCGCAGCCGTCTGTACCGTGATGATCAGAACAGCTACATGCTGTATCCGGATAAGGATCTGCCTCGTTTCCTGGAAAAAAACCTTATTCCTGCGGAAGCGGTGCTCCGATCGCCGTTTCTGCAGCGGGAAGCCGACAACCGGAGTGATGGAATTGTCAAACAGGACCAGACCGGGGCGTACTATTTCAACAGCTCATTAAGGAATTCCCGTTTTCTGTCGGAGGCTCTTGATGAGGCAGCATTAGATGAAGATGTGACCCTCTCTGCGGAGGAGCGCGCATACATACTGGAGCTGTACGAGGATGTCTTTTCTCACAAGACCTTCACGGGTCGTTCCGGAACTTTCTTCAAGTACGAGGGGCTCGGATCCATCTACTGGCACATGGTTTCTAAGCTGCTGGTTGCTGTCCAGGAAAATTGTATCAGTGCTGCGGAACATGAAGCTTCGCAGGAGATCATGGATTCCCTGACAGCACAGTATCACCAGATCCGGGAAGGTCTGGGGATCCACAAGACCTCCGCCGAATACGGAGCTTTTCCGGTGGATCCGTATTCGCATACGCCCGGGTTTGCCGGTGTACAACAGCCAGGAATGACCGGACAGGTAAAGGAGGATATCATCGCCCGCTTCGGCGAGCTCGGGTTCGGGGTTTTTAGTGGGAAAATCCGGTTCCAGCCGCGGCTTCTGCAGTCCGATGAGTTTTTATCGGAAGAGACGATGTTTACGTATACGGACCTGTCGGGTAATTGGAACGAGATTCGAATTCCCGCGAAGGCTTTGGTCTTCACCTGCTGTTCGGTGCCCGTACTGTACCGTTTGGCGAATGAAGCCCGGGTGTATGTTTATCTGACTGACGATACAGAGAGGGTGTTCGAAGGAAGCGAGCTCGATCATGAGCTGAGTACAGCACTATTTCATCGCACGGGGCGCATTCAAAGAATCGAGGTTGATGTTGTGCTTTGATCTGAAAAAAAATTTCCGAAGGTGGATACATATTTTTCTTGACAGAAGGAGATACCTGTACCATAATGGTACCAACAATATAATAAAATGTAGGTACATCTACAACAAGGAGACAAAAATGAAAAAAAATATTCTTCCGGTACTTCTCATCGGGGTGCTGATCCTCACAGTTTTTACCGGCTGTGGAAAAGAAGGGAAATCAGCGGATGCTGCAGGTATACCGGCATACGATCCTGATAAAGAGTACACTATCAGCATCGGATGCTATGGAGATCTGGAGCGGGCCTATATGGCGGTGATGGATACAGAGGATTTCAAGAATACTTTCCCGAACATCACTTTCGAATTTCAGAGCGCCGATTTCGGAGGCCATCATTCGAGGCTGACAACCGTTCTGGCAGCAGGTGAAGCGACTAACGACATTGAAGCTCTCGAAGTAGGCTTCATTGCGAAGTTCGTCGAAGGCGGAGGTCTCACGGACCTTGCAGCTCAACCCTTTAATGGTGTTGAAGAAGGCAGTGATATTGTAGGATTCGCCATGTCAAATGCCACCACACAGGACGGCAGACTCGTCGCCCTTCCGGTCGACATCGCGCCGGCGGTCATGTTCTACCGGAAAAGCATTGTGGATGCAGCAGGCGTCTCGGTTGAAAATCTTGCTTCCTGGGATGATTATATTGAAATCGGCGGAGAGCTTCTTGCCGACCGCGATGGTGACGGCACTATAGATCAATTCGCGCTTCCCAACGCCAACGACGTCGCCCTTACACCGCTGAGCGGAGGAAAAGGCGGCTGGTTCAGCGATACCGGCAAACCACTCGAGCCCAAAGAGAAGTTCATTACCGCACTTTCCGTAGTAAAGGAAATTCGGGAAGCAGGTATCGACGGCGATTTGACTGCCTGGACAGGTCCCTGGACACAGGGCTTTGCCGATGGAACGATAGTGACGACCATAAACGGCGCCTGGTTCGGCGGCGCTCTGAAGACCTGGATGGCTACTGAGACCGCCGGCGACTGGCGGGTAACCCGGCTCCCCGGTAACGAACTCGCGGCCCTCGGCGGGACCTATCTTTCAATCCCTGAAAACGTACCCGATGAACAGAAAGCAGCGGCCTGGGAAGTGATCAAGTATCTCTGTACCAGCCCGAATGCTCAGCTGACAACCTTCGAGGCCATCGATGCATTCCCCGCTCTGACGACGGTATTCGATGCTCCGGTCATGAATGAAGGAGTTGATTTCTTCGGCGGTCAGAAGGTACGCCAGATATACGCCGAGGTTGCCCGTGATATTCCCAATGCTCCGGTAAGTGAATATGACGCTGCTATCCTGTCAATATTCAACAACTCCATTACCGACGTGCTTGTAAATGATGTCGAAGTCGAAGATGCGTATCAAACCGCGCTGAACAGCGTGCTTGCTATAGCTGACTGATAAAACTAATACATTCAGGAGCGGGGTTCTCATGGACCCTGCTCCTTTATGCAACAGGGGGATACAAATGAAATCGTTCAATCGATCGATTGTAAAAGCCGTATCAAAGCTCCCGATGTACCTGATGCTCCTGGTGTTCGTCTTTATTTTCGCATTTCCGTTTTATTACATGTTCGTTCTCTCCACTGTTCCAGGAACACAGATATACCGTAATCCGCCGCATATATTTTTTAAGTCGTCCTTTTTCGAAAATGTCATGGCTTTGCTGCAGGATATTCCTTTTCCTATTAATTTTTTCAATAGCTTCAGTATAGCCCTGCTGTCGACGGTGACGGTCATCTTTTTCTGTACCATGGGAGGCTTTGCCCTCTCGAAGTACGAGTTCAAGGGAAAGAAGCTGATATTCTTCTTCCTTTTGAGCACAATGGCCATTCCGCCCTTCCTCAATATCATTCCCTTTTTCAAGATGATGGTATTTTTCAAGTGGTACGGCACATGGCTGCCGTTGATTGTTCCCGGTATGGCAAATGCCTTCGGGATCCTATTGATGACCCAGTTTATGCAGACCTCTATTCCCGATGCCCTGCTCGATGCGGCACGCATCGACGGACTCACGGAGTTCGGGATCCTCAGGCATATCGCATTTCCTCTCTCAAAGAGCGGAATTGCAGTTCTGGGTATCATGACCTTCATCAACAGCTGGAACAACTTCCTCACAGCGCTGGTGATGCTGCCGAATACTGATAGAACAACCCTGCCTGTAGCGCTTTCAAAGCTCTTCATGCAGATGGACGGGGACCGGGGCGGTTTAATGGCGGGGACCTTTCTCGCAGTCCTGCCGCTGATAATCGTCTTCGTTGCCTTCAACAAGCAGATTATTTCCGGCCTTGCCGCCGGCAGTGTGAAGGGATAGGAGGAAACCATGGTAGAAACACCGAAAAAAATTGCGCCATATCTTTTTATCAGTCCCTTTATCATTCTCTTCGCCGTATTTGGGCTGTTTCCGATCCTCTATTCGATCACCATTTCGTTTTTCAAGTGGACGGTTTCAGGGCCGCAGGAGTTCCGGGGGTTCCAGAATTACATCTCTTTATTAACTTCTGATCCATTCTTCAAGGGATCACTGAGAACGACCTTTCTCCTGCTTGTGTTCGGTTCGCTTACACAGCATGTGTTTGCTATCCCGCTGGCGATAATACTGAACAATCAGGCGGTGAAAGGAAGAAGCTTTCTGAAAGTTCTCTATTTTCTTCCATACATAACGAGTACGGTTGTAATCGCCCTCGTTTTCAATCAGCTCTACGAACAGAATTACGGCTGGCTCAATTACATTCTTTCGAACTGGCTGAATTTGCCGAAGGTGAACTGGGTCAAGGATCCGAAAGCGATCATAGCGAGCATCTCCATCATGGTAAACTGGCGCTTCATTGGCTGGAACACTATTATCTATCTTGCGGGACTGCAGTCCATCGACAAGGTTCTGTACGAAGCAGCTGATATCGACGGAGCGGTCGGATTCAGAAAACACTGGCACATTACCATACCCCTTCTTCTTCCCATCATATTCTTCGCCGTTACCCTCAGCATCATCGGCGGTATGCAGCTGTTCGAGGAACCCTTCGTCCTTATGCGCGGCTATGAACAGATGGGCGGACCGAGCAATGCGGGGCTGACCAGCGCCTACTATCTGCTGGCGACGGGCTTCCACTTCAATAGATTCGGAAAGGCTTCCGCGATCGCGTGGATACTGTTTGTCATCATCCTGTTAATGACATGGCTGAACAAGGTAATAACAGACCGGTTACAGAGGTAAAAAAAAGTGTCTCTGATTTGATCCGCCCGCCGCGGGGTAGTACTCTTAACGGCGGGCGGTTTTTTATTTCAGAGTTGTTATACTGGCTCTTTCCACAATTTCAGGTTTCATTACAACACCGTAATTTGTACGGTCATTGTGCGGCCCCAGACGGGCAAGCATCATTTCAGCGGCTAGTTTTCCCATCAGATACTTGGGATGATTGAATGTAGTCAATCCCGGCCTGACATGAGCAGCTTCGGGTATATTGTCAATGCCCATGATTGAGGCATCATCGGGTATGGATAGTCCGTAATCTGCAAAGGCATTGTATGCCTGCAGTGCAGTCTGATCGTTGAAATAGAGGAATGCCGTCGGCCGGTCATCGGCGGTACTATCAAGAATCTTTCGGGTGAAAAAGTCCCCGGGAAGCACCGGCTCGTCTTCCTGGGTATAGGTACATACAATGTTCTCATCGTGAGATATTCCTGCAGCAGTTAGCCCTCTATAGTACCCTTCGAGCCTCAGCAGCCCTGCCTGAGTATCTGATTTGAACAGGCAGGCGATCCGGCGGTGACCTTTAGCAACTAAATACTCTACACCCCGGTAGCCGATCCACTCGTCATCCATGGTAATATAGGATACCCGCGAACCTTCGATAGTACAATTTGTCGTTATAACCGGAACGTTCGCGCTTTGCAGTATTCGAACGAATTCGTTATCCGGAGTGAGCAGAGCGCTGTTCATTGGTTCCACGATAAGTCCGGCGACATCATGAGCCAGCATCCGCCGCGCAGATTCCCGTTCTTTCTCAGGATCATAATTCCCGTTCGCGAGAAGCATCGAGAACCCTCCGCGGTATAGACCGTCTTCGATTCCATGAACGAGCTCCGGGTAGATGGTATACATAAGTGAACTGTTGATTATTCCGACAGCTCTGTTTGCTTGATCGTCTGGTTTTTTCTCATGAAAAATCGTTCCGCGTCCTGGTGTGCGCTCAATGCTGTACTTCTGTGCGAGTTGATTCAGCGCATGACGTACGGTGTTCCGGCTTACGGAGAGTGTCTTGGAGAGCTCTAATTCTCCAGGAAGGGCGTCTCCGTCGCTGATTGTACCATTGCTGATTAACTGTTCAAGATAATCCAATACTTCCTGATGTTTCTTTGCCATGCGGTCAGTATACAATAGAGTACAAATATTGGCAATTGTACTTACAAAATAGATGTTAAATAGAGGAGAACAGCGTCGCTTTATATATAAGAAACTTCCAATATATTGACAAAGCTGTTTTCTATCAGTATTCTGTTTTCGATATAGGTAATACTAAGTATTACCGTATATGAAAGAGATAAGGAGGAGGACTGTATGATCCTTACTGCTGCCTTTGCCACCGACGACGGGATGCATTTTATAAACCGCCATTTCGGGGATGCAGAATTTTACGATGTCTATGAGATCAGCAGGGAAAATACCGCGTTCATCAAGCAGATCAGGAACAGCTCCGGAGAGGAGAGCGGAGAGCTCCATGCGGATCCTGCAAAGGCGAAGAGCGTTTCCGGAATACTGCTGAAGGAAGGGGTCACTATAGTCGTCTCGAAGATCTTCGGACCGAACATCAAGCGGATCAGGAAGAAATTCGTCTGTGTAATATGCAGCGACAGTACGATTGAAACGGCGGTGCAGACTATTCAGGAACACATCGGTGAAATAGAAGCTGAATGGCGCAAAGGCGCTGAAAGAGGTCATCTCAGACTATCATCCGCGAATCCCGCAAACGAAAAAATAGAGAGGTAAACCTATGAAACACTATGAACTGGTAGTAGCCGGGGGCGGCCCGGTAGTCAACGGTGCTGTTCTGGCCGCGGTGGATTTACTGAAAGAAAGGGAGGCAGTCCATGCCATGGATCGATGAAAACCTGTGTGCCGGCTGCAACATCTGCGTCCGGGTGTGTCCGGTCCCGGGAGCACTCACGGTGCAGCCGGGAGAGCTGCCGTTCATAAACAACGATCTGTGCACCCGCTGCGGGAAGTGCATGGAAGTATGTCCCCGGAACGCGATCCGGCCGAATTCAGAGAGCACATCCCTGCGGGCCGGTCAGGCCGAAAGGGAAGACGGCAGCGGAAGTATGGAAGCAGGGAGAGAATTCAGCGGACAGACTGGACCCGGTCAGGGATATGGAGGGCAGGCCGAACCCGGCCGCGGACCCGGTCGGGGACAGGGCCGCGGAATGGGACGCGGGTCCGGACAGACAAAAGGAATGGGCTGCAGAAGCGGCCGGGGCCGGTAGGACCGGCAGGGCCCGGATCAGCCGGCTTCATCCGGGGCCATATCGCGCATCATGATCATACTGATCTTCAGCATCGCCGTAGCCGCAATCCGCTTCCACAGGCTGATACGGGTCTCATAGTAGTAGTCTTTCATGTTCCGGTAGTATTCGTAGTCCGCCTTCAGGTAATCCTTCACATCCTGCGATATTTTCCTGAAGAACCGGTACCGTAGATAGGCGCTGAAGCCGGGGGTCTCCGGCAGTCCGCCGCGTTCGGCGTCGCGCTCAATGGCGTCGAAGAAGCGGCGGGTCTGTTTTATAACAGCCGCATCCTGTTTTTTCCGGACCCGCGCGGAAAGAGGCCAGGGAGGGCTGAGATAGCTGAGTTCGGCGGCGATCTGCGGGCCGGCGCCGAGGGTGTGACGGAGGGCCTTGATCGTGTCTTCCATGCCGGCCCCTGCGTTGGAGACCAGCATCAGCTTCTGCCGGAAAAAGCGCGGCCGGTGATTGGTGTAGCAGAAGCGGTCGATGAAATTTTTCATGATCCAGGAAACGTTGGATACATAAGAGGGGGAAACGAGAATAACCCCGTCCGAGTTGTCAATCTTCTCCTCGATCAGCCCGCGATCGTCCTTCAGGGGGCAGAGTTTCTCGCCCCTGGTGACACAGACGAAGCAGCCCCTGCACATCTGCAGATCCTGTTCCTTCAGAAAAAGGTATTCGAACTCCACATCTATGAGCTCCTGCATATGACTTTCAATATTCCGTACAATTTTGTATCCGCTGCCCCTCCCTTTGGGGCTGCCGATAATTGCCAGTATTTTCATTTTTCTCTCCTCGCTGTAATTGTGTCGATGATGATATCCATCAGCTCATCACGCTGATGATCCTCAAAAAAATCCAGACCGAACTTCATTCTGTTCTGTTCCGCTCTTAAAAAGAGGTGCTGAACCGCGGCGGTCTGGATCTCCGCCATGACCCGCAGCTCGGTCTCGCTTCTGGATTCTCCGAATACGGCCTGCAGCTGCCGGTAGACAGTCCCGGCAACCTGGCTGCTGTTGTCGTCGGAGGTGCCGCTCTTCATGTCGCGCATGATCGAAACCCGGGAGATGCCTGGATTCCGTGCGACGAATGATGCCGCAGTCTTCAGGTGGCGTCGCATGGCGTCGACGTGATCTTCGGCGGCATGTGCAGCGGTATCCTCGACAGCGCCGGCATCGGCTGATCCCGGTACCGGAGTCTGTTCCGCTGTTGCCGCGGCCGGATCCCCGTTTGACTGCCGGATCACTTTCCCGACGAATGTCTGCACCGCCTGATCTATGAGATTGGCCTTGGTCTGGAAGTGATAGTTCACCATGCTTACAGCCACACCGGCCTTCTCCGCTATCTTGCGCATTGAGATACGTTCGAACTCCTGCTCCTCGCGGATAAGATCAACGGCGGCCTTTAGTATCCGCTCCTTGACGGCCTGCTCCTCTTTTTCCATATGAAGCTCCTGTTAACTACATGATCGATCATTGTTTGAAACACTGTATCGAACAGTGTTCGATTTGAACAGTAACACGAGCGCAAAGAAGCGTCAAGGGCGAGGGACAGATTTTCTCTGAAATTATGTATTGCATAAATTATATATAAGAAATATTATAATCACATGCTAAAACAGCTGATAGTAAAGCGCAGAATCGTGCAGGGGTTTCTGGCGGTATCGATCTATGCAGCAGTCAGCTGGCTGGGGCTGCCTCTGCTGTACGTCATAGCGGGAGGAGCGGCTCTGGGTCTTCTCTTCGGCAAGGTCTTCTGCCGCTGGATATGCCCCATCGGCTTCATCGTTGAACTGCTCTTCAACCGCGCGGGAGGCGACGGCGCGAAGATGTACAACTACCACAAACTCGGCTGTCCGATCGCATGGATCGGCGGCCTGCTGAACCGCAGCAGTGTCTTCAGCATCCAGCACGATCCGGCCTCATGCAGCAGCTGCGGTCTCTGCGACAAAGCCTGCTACATCACCAGCCTGAACGAAAAGTACAGCCACTTCAAACCCGGAAAAGAGCGTCCCGGCAGCGCCTACAGCTGTTCCCGCTGTCTTGCCTGCGTCAGTTCATGTCCCCGTGACAGCCTGAAGTACTCTCTTGATATCTAATAAAAAAATTCACTCACACCTCGAAAGAATTGAATATACTCATTAATAAAGAATAATATCCGGATTGGATCCATGAAAGGCCGTGTATTCTCGTTCTTTGGGAGTGAATAAAATGAAGGAAATACCTGATAGTACCGTTACATGGCTTCTCGAGGCGCCGGCTCCCTTCACGAGGTACATGGCGCAGCGGTTCTTCAGACCGGGTGAGGAGTGGACTGGGCTGCTCATAGATGACCCTATGGTCCGGAGCCTCATCTCGTCCCTCGCCGATTGGGACCGGGAGGTTCTGAAGCAGCACAGCAAGCCTGATCTCGGCATGCACCGGCTCTGCCTCCTGGCGGACATAGGAGTGACGAATGAATTCGGGCCGATACAGCAGATTATCGAAAGGATTCTGAATACCTTCAATGAGAACAACATTCCTCTCATCAAGACTCTTATTCCAAAAGCATTTCGCGGCAGCGGAGAAGTGGAGGAAGCCTGGATACTCTGCGACTATCCGCAGATCCTATATTCCCTTCTGAAGATGGGGGTGCGGAATGAAAAAACTCTTGGCGCACTCGCCTTTCTGGAGACTACGGTGCGTGAGAACGGGTCACCCTGTCTGGCGAGTCTACCAGGCTTCAGGGGACCGGGGCCGCAAAGCGACTTCTGCCCTATAGCGAGTCTGTACGCTTTGAAGGCTCTGAATCAGACGGCGGAAACCCGGAAGTCCGATGCGGCGGGAAACGCACGCGAGTCGCTCCTGAATCACTGGACGGAACGGGGCGCGAAGAAGCACTTCCTATTCGGCATCGGCACCGATTATCAGAAACTCAAGTACCCGCTTATCTGGTACAACCTCCTCCACGTGCTCTCGGTCATCAGCGAAGGAGAAGCTGACCCCGGCGATCTCAGGGTCCGCGGAATGGCGGAGGTCCTTCTCGGCAAAGCGGACGACGAGCTCAGGTTCACACCGGAAAGCATGTACCGCTGTTATACGGGGCAGGATTTTTCGGATAAGAAAAGGCCTTCTCCGACCCTCACTCTGGCGGCCCTGCAGGTCCTGTCAGCTCTCGGGTATGTGAACAGGCAATTCCTCCACTAGTTCCGCGGCTTTATCCCGGACACCGTCGTATAAGTCTTCCGGAGATTCATGCAGCAGCCGCTGGATCTCCCTGACGAAGACCGAGCCGGCGATGGCCACGTCCGCATGCGAAGCCAGGGCGGCGACCTGCTCCCGGGACTGGATACCGAATCCGGCCATGACTACGGGGCTGATGTCCCGTATCCTGCGGAGGAATCCGATGTTCTCCCCGTCAAGCTGAGTTGCGTCTCCGGTTATGCCGCTCCTGAGGGCACAGTACATGTACTTCGGCTTCTCGGTCGAGATGGATTCGAGGCGTTCGTCGGAGACGCTGGGCGTTATCACCGGGACTACAGCTATGGAGTGCCGGCGGCCGGATTCGTACAGGCCTTCGTCGGATCCCGGCATGAGATCGGGAATGATGACCCCTGCAGCACCGGCTTCGACTGCACGTTCTGCGAAACGCTCAACCCCCATGGTGTATACTGGGCTGGCGTAGCTCATGATGAAGACCGGGATCTGTACCCTGCGGCGGATTTTTTCCACGAGCTCGAAACCATCGGCAACTCTGAAGCCTGCATCCAGGGACGCACTGCATGCGGCCTGAATCGGCTTCCCGTCCGCCGAAGGATCGCTGAAGGGGAACTGTA
>Ga0272441_10006269_pt1 | contig 20063 bp, 16 predicted proteins | sample SSMProp6N_FD_193582 | JGI IMG/M metagenome (GOLD analysis project Ga0272441, IMG submission 193582) | Marine sediment archaeal communities from Little Sippewissett salt marsh, Falmouth, MA, United States - SSM-Prop-6N | ecosystem: Environmental > Aquatic > Marine > Wetlands > Sediment ...
CTTATCCATTTTATAGTCGAGCCCTTTAATCGCACCGATGGTCTCATCTTGCTTTTCAATCACCTGATAGAAGCCATCTCTCGTGACATGTACTAATTCTTTGAGATATTCGGCGCTCTTATCTAACATTCGCAAACCGTCCAAGATCGGCCTCTTCGCCCTCTGCAACTATTTTTACCTTACCATCAGGAAGATTCTGGATTGATCCTTTGATCCCAAAAGCCTTTGCTATCGAGATGACTTTCGATCGATATCCAGCTTTTTGAACCCTCCCGGAAACGTAGGCGATCAATCTCTCCATCGAATATATTTCATAACTTATGTTCGTATAAAAGTTATCCCTACCATCAGGATATCTTAAATATGTTATATTTAAGATATTAAAACTTCAAGTAAATCAATGAGGGCACTGGTGTCGAAGACGGTCATATCCTGGACCTCGAGAATTCTCTCATCTTCTTGGAATCACCTTCTAGCCCCACTTAACAGATCATCATCCTCAATGGTACCAAAATAATCTGCAAGGTTGATCTTTTTCCGTCTCAGCAGCCTATCGATTGCGTCGCTGAAGCTTTCCCCATCTCTTTTTTCGCCCTTCGATATCTCACAATTCACCTTTACCAAGAACTCAGTCTTGCCCTTGCGAAGCTTCCCCCTACAGAGGCTGCATTATCGAGAATAATTTTAATCAAGTTTGAACCAAAGAACTTCCGGGCTTATTTATAATGCGCCCATTTCATAGAACTCTTATATCGAATCAACGCCCCTGGTTATATCCAATGAACACAATTGCATCTGAAGAGGTCGATCATATCATTCGCAGATCCTTACAGAGGGAGATCGAACTCCTTGAGATGAAAAAAAGAATTACAGATGACGATATCAAGGATTTCAAGCGAAAATACGATATGGATTAGAAGGAGTTTCTGGGAAAATTTGAGGAGGGGAAACTCGGCGATTCTCAAGATTGCTTTGAATGGTGGGGATTGCTAAGAGGGCGGACTGTGATCGAAGAGGAGATAAAGAAGGCAAGAGCGGTGCTGTCTCTTTGATCTTAAATTATTTTATGGGTAGGTTACTGCTAGTCGATGGGCGTGATGGTTGACCAACAGGCGATGAAGATGACTCCAAAGCCCGACGTTGCCACAAAACTGCGCCCAAATCCAGACGCGTAATCTTTCTTGTACACCTTTCTGATACACAGGCGATATTCATTCATCGACAGACCAAAAAATCGGTCGTATAAGGCCCAAATTTAAAGGCTCAACTTTCTTGGATATAGATAATCTCGCCGCCAAATTGCATTTGGTTCGCGGCGACATTTCACACATCTGCGGTCCCCACAAAGACCGATCCCGAAGGGATTGGGCGCAATATATAGCAGATCACAAACATATCCATTAAAACCCAAACGGCAATCACAAGATTTATTAATCGTATGAACCTGCCTGAATAAAATGATGAGCGGAAAAATGTAGGCATAAAACGCAATGTTGGTATCTCTTCCTCATCATTGGCCATAATTGATTTTGAACTGTAATTCAATTTAGGGGGACTAAAAATAGAAGTTGGTGTTATCGGAACCGGAAACATGGGCAGAAACCACGTCCGCATATACTCAGAGATGAGAGACGTAGATGAGGTATACATCTATGATGTGGACAAATCCACGGCAAAGAAGATGAGCCAAACTTTTGGCGTCAAATATTGCTCTACGCTAAAATCATTATTGGAGACGGTCGACGCTGTGAGCATTTGCGTGCCCACCACATATCACTTCCAGCTGGCAAAAGAGGCATTAGAAAACGATGTCCATTGCCTGATCGAAAAGCCCATCACCTCCACCTCAGAAGAAGGCGAAGAACTGTTAAAGATCATTCCTGACCATTTGGTGGTAGGTGTAGGTCACATAGAAAGGTTCAACCCCATCATAGCAGAGATTAAAAAACTAATAAAGAGCCCCAAATATCTGGAAATAAGAAGGCATAACCCCACCTCCGCCAGAATTACTGATGCTGGCGTGGTGGTAGATCTCATGATTCATGACATCGACCTCATCTGGAACGCTTTCTTCCCCGAAACCGCTGAAGGCGAACTGTATTCTCTGGGCGACGACGACTTTTACAAGATGGTGGGCAAATTTGACGACTGCATAATATCTCTATCCGCCAGCAGACTGGCCTGCCAGAAGACGAGAAGCATATACGTCGAAGAAGAAGACTTAACCATCGAAGGAGACTTCATGGCCCAAGAGGTCTACATCTACCGAAAGCCAGGGATATATGGTGAGGTTAACACCAGGTACGCCCAGGAAAACATCATAGAAAAGGTGCTGATAAACAGGGTTGAACCCTTGAAAGAGGAGTTGAAAACCTTCATCCAATGCGTCCAGAAGGGCGAGCCCTTCCCGGTAACGCCCCAACAGGCGGTTCATAACTTGAAGATCGCAGAGAGAAACTGAAACGCGCTGAAACAAGTTGAAAAATCAGGCTTCCAGAGTCTGAGACGAATAACGACTTATAATCTCAAACTCTCGATAATTTGAGATTTGGCCTATTCGTATCGTTAAACACTACAAAACAGAGATCCACATCAAATGCAGAACGTTGGGCAGAAAATGGGAGGAGATTTCGTGAAGGTGGCAGTGATAGGGCTGGGAAAAGCTGGGCTTCCCCTGGCTTCAGTGATGGCAGATTCGGGTTTAAATGTAATGGGAATAGACATCGACCAAGAGCGTTGCGATAAAGTCAATTGCGGCATAAATCCCATACCGGAAGAGGACGGTTTGAGCGAACTGATCCAGAAACATGGTGGAAAAAACCTCATCGCATCGTCTTCCTATCAAAACGCCAAAAAATGCGCCAATTTCGTGGTTATAGTTCCCCTTTTCATCGACGAGAACAACAATCCGGATTTCAACATAATGGAATCTGCCTTTAGAAACGTGGGCAAGATACTGAAGAGAGGCGATTTAGTGATCTTGGAGACTTCAGTTCCCCCAGGAACCACCGAAGGCCTGGTCAGAAAATGGCTGAAAGAGGAAAGCCACCTGCAAGATGGAGAATTTCATCTGGCCTATTCCCCTGAGAGGATAATGACCGGCTACAGCATCTCCAGGCTGAGGGAATTTCCCAAAGTCATAGGCGGAATTGACGAAGAGAGCGGCAGCCTTGCCTTCGAATTATATAAACAATTCGTGCCCAACTTGCATATGGTCTCATCAGCCCGAGTGGCCGAGTTCATAAAGATTATAGAGGGCAGTTACAGAGACGTAAACATCGCATTGGCCAACGAAATATTCAAGATATCCCAAGAGCTAGAAGTTGACTTCTACGAAGCCAGAAAATATGCCAACCACCAATATTGCCACATTCACCTTCCATCCACCGGAGTAGGGGGCCACTGCATCCCGGTATATCCATGGTTTTTGATTAAAGAGATGGAAAAGAGGGAAAAGTACTCCTTTGCAGATTTAGAGAGAACCTCCCGCACTCTAAACGATCAAATGACGGAATACTGGGCCGAAAAGATCATTCTAAAATGCATGACGGTGAAAAAGCCTCTTAACCAGGTTAAAATCTGCATAATGGGCATAACCTACAGAAAAGGCGTAAAAGGCATTTATCACAGCAGGAACCTGGCACTTGCCCGGTTGTTGAAAGAGAAGGGGTTGACGATCGGAGTCTACGACCAGTTGTATTCCAAAGAAGAGATTGAAGACATGGATCTGACTTTATTGAATCCAAAAGACGCTGATCTGACCTTCGATTGCTTCCAGCTTGAATTTTCTTGAATTTATAGTGCTTAACGATACCTTTCGGCCAAATCTCAAGCTCGCAAGAGTTAGATATTTTACCTATTCGTATCGTTAAACACTATTCTGGCGAAAACTAATTAGTTTCATCTAATTGGTTTTCGACTATAAACGAACCTGATAAGCATCCGTGAACTACTTTTTCTCCAAGGATCAAGCTTCGCTTCCTTTTTCCACTTCATAACGTGCATGTATTGTTGTAAAGGGTCCGAGGTTTGACAGGAGAGGGCATTTTACCAACGTTCGACAAAGCCTTCAACAGAACAAAGGTATATATTTAGAGCATACAAAATGGAAAAAACGTTATGGACTCGAGCAGAAGGTTCGGCTGGATGGCCACGGCAACCGTCGTTTTCGTGATTGTTGCCTCAATTTACGTCACCAAAGAGTTCATAACCACCATATTGGCCAGCTTCTTCTTTGCCTACCTTATGAACCCCTTCTATTACAACATATATTGCCTTACCAAAAACAAGCAGCTATCATCTTTGTTCTCCATATTCATGGTGTTTTTAATCTTCATAATCTTCGTAATCTACGGTCTAAACGCCCTGGCAACCGAAATTTCCAACCTTTCTCGATCTCAAGATTCCATCAACTCCATAATAAACGAATTCTTCACCACCATAATCGGCGTTGTGGACAAATATACTCCGGGAACGATAGGCCGTTATCTGAATCAATATCTGCCCCAATCGGCGTCTCAATATCTGGATCTGATAAGCAACCCGGAGCAAGTGAGCCAGCCCTTATCAGGATTGGCGAATTGGGCCCTCCCTCAGATCTTCCCCCATTTGACAAACGTGCTATCGGGGATCGCGTCCAGCATACCCATTTTGGTGGTTCAATTTGGTGTGGTCATATTGCTTACTTATTACCTTCTAATGGACGGCAAGATGGCCATCGATAAGATGTTGGTGCTTTTGCCAAAGGCCGAAAGAGATGTGACCTCTAAGTTCTTAAACGAACTAAACGCCATCTACAACAATCTGTTCAACGTCTATTTCGTTACCTGTGCCCTCATTGGGATCTTTGCCACCGTGGGATTTCTGTTGATGGGCATACCTTACCCCTTCCTGTGGGGCATGGTCATATTTTTATTTTCTTTGATACCCCTAATAGGGGCGGGCACAATTTATATACCAATGGCATTATACTATTTGGTAACTCAAGATTTTGCCAGGTTTTTGGCCTTGCTGGTTTTTGGAACCATATTTTTAAACATACTGCCAGAAAACATAATACGACCACGACTGGCCCAAAGAGGAGCATCAATTCATCCCGGCATCACTCTTCTGGCCTTTGCAGCACCGCTTTTCGTCGTGGGGATGGTGGGGATAGTTGTAGGACCTGCCCTATACGGTTTTATGTTGGCCGTTTACAGAACCAGAATCGACATTTTAAAGGGCGAACTGACCGATTCAGACGACGAAGAGCTTTTGTCCTATTTGAACGACGAACAAAAAGAGCATGCCAAAACTCCAACCTCTTGCGCGTACCGCTTTAAGGGCGAATTTATCCTCCGATTGATGGAGAGATTGAGAGAACTTATGAACAAGTTGAAGAATTATCGCAATTAGGTCGATCTAGCAACTTTAATACATTAATCCACAATTTAATTTTAAAATTTGATATATGTTATTTATGGCACGAATTATAGTTGAAAACCAATTAGATGATACTAATTATTTTTCGTCAGAATAGTGCTTAACGATATGAATAGGCCAAATCTCTAACTCTTGCGAGTTCGAGATTATAGTCGAGAACCAATTAGATGATACTAATTATTTTTCGCCAGAATAGTGTTTAACGATACGAATAGGCCAAATCTCTAACTCTTGCGAGTTCGAGATTAATCCGAAAAGTATCGTTAAACACTATACGTAGAATTTCAAGGCTAAACACGATATAAATAAAAGAATAGACATCAAATAGTATTTGACTTTGCTGAAACCCGGAGCTGGATGAATTTTATGCAATGAGCTCTTAACCAGCGGGTATAACGTCACCCACTTATTCCCCTCAAATCTCAGTTGTTTATGGATTTATATAAATCCCCACTTGTTTCATTAAGTCTTCCTGTATATCTAGTCCCATATCAATATAACTTGCTTTTAAACAAACATAACTTATTTAACTGATATGTTACAACGTATTCATTGGCAGCATCAAGTAAGATGATCGCAGAGCAGAGCGTAATCTCTGCCATGGTGCTTTCATGCTGATTGCAACTCGTGGCGGCGTTGCGTTGACATCTTAGTCCATGCCATAAAAAGGACATGTATTGTCTCTTCCTACCTTTTCCGGCAGAGATCAAAAAGGCCAATTCTTCAGCCACGTACTGGACCATTGAGGGGTCGGTAATTGTTCTTGGCCATTTAGGTCTCCTTTTGAGGAGTGGGGGTAAATCTCTCCCTTGGAGTTTTTGGAGTAATTTCTATTATATATCTGAAAATGGATATATTCTTCAAGTTAATGGACGACAAAAGCTTAAAAACCATCCCTTCCAATTTCCTATCGCCTATGTCAAAAATCAAGTTTTACAGTACAAATGGTCACCCCGATTTACTGGACTTCAAAGAAGCCCTCCTCATGGGCCAGGCACCAGATAAGGGTCTTTACGTGCCAGAAGAGCTCCCTCTCTTCTCTCAAGAGAATATCCAGGGCTTCAAAGATTTGAGCTACCCGGAGATTGCCTTTAGAATAATCAGTCCATATTTGGTCGATCTGGTACCTGAAGACGATCTTAAGGCCATATTGAATGATGCATATGATTATGACGTGCCAATTCAGCGCGTTTACGATCAGAAATATGTCATGAGGCTGGACAAAGGTCCCACCTTTTCTTTCAAGGATTTCGCCGCCCGTCTGATGGGCCGACTTATGCAGTATTTCCTCCGTCAAGAGGGCCGGGACATGTTGATTCTGACCGCCACCTCTGGAGACACCGGCAGCGCCGTTGCTCACGCTTTTTATGACCTTGATAACATCCAAGTAGTAGTCCTCTTCCCGGAGAAAGAAGTTACCGGTCGTCAGAGAAAACAGATGACAACCTTGGGTAAAAACGTTTACACAATGGCTGTTGACGGCAAGTTCGATGACTGCCAAGACATGGTAAAACAAGCCTTCGTAGATCCAGACTTGGCTCATCTCAAACTGTCTTCAGCCAATTCCATCAACGTAGGTAGGCTCATTCCTCAGTCTATCTACTACTTCTACGCGTGGTCTCGGATTGCCAAGAATGATGAAGAGGCGGTGATCTCTGTGCCCTGTGGCAACTTCGGCAACGTAATGGCGGGACTTATGGCCATGCGCATGGGTCTGCCTGTGAGAAAATTCGTGGTCGCCACAAACGAAAACGACGAATTTCCCAAGTTCATGGAAGCTGGTATTTATGAGCCCATCCACCCTTCAAGAAAGTGCATATCCAACGCCATGAATGTGGGCCACCCCAGTAATTTGGCCAGAATATTCTGGCTTTATGGCGGCCAGATGGATGAAACGGGGACGGTCAACAAGATGCCCGATCTGAAAGCTATGCAAAAAGACATCTTTGCCGTCTCAATATCCGACGAGGAGACCAGAAAGACCATAAGCGAGGCTTACAACCGGTATGATACTCTATTGGAACCCCACGGTGCAGTGGGCTGGGCAGGTCTTAATCGATATCTACACGAAGTTGAGGACTGGAAGCCCTGTGTCTCCCTAGAGACTGCGGATCCTGCCAAGTTTCCTGAGGAGATCATAAAGGCTGTAGGTTTGAAGCCACCTCTTCCCCCGGCTTTTTCCAAACTAGATCGCATGGAAGAGCATTTCGACACCATTGAGGGAAAATATGATTCCTTCAAAGAAACGCTACTGAAAATGTTTCCCTGATTGGAAAGTTGTGAAATGGCTGTGATGTGTTAGGTTGGTAAAATGTCTGAAAAATTCCTCCTGCCTCGTTTTGATGATATTGGCAGTTTTCCCCTGCCTAAAGGAATCCGAACGGAGAACATATCCTTGGACAACGATTATTTGGAGATCGTTCAGGATACGTTGGCCCAGACCATCTCCGCTGGCGTAGAGGCGCCCACATATCCTCAGTTCAGGGACATGATCAAGATGTTCATGGGCCCCATTGAAAAGCCAGAAACTTCAGAAAGCCCCTATTTGGTCAAAGAGGACGCTGCTCAGATCTTCGAGCTGAAGGCATTGGATGCCATGGGAAAGAATATGGCAAAGGATGGCAAAAGGCTCGGGGCCAGGGTATGCGTAACCGGGCCAATTGAGCTATATATATCTCGTTTTGGAGCAACTGACTACACTGATATCCTCTTCAATTTGGCCCACAGCGTGGCCCGATTTCTAAAAAAATCCATGAGCTTTGAGTACTTTGATGTGACTGTGGGGTGCATCGATGAACCCAGCCTGGGCATAAGCCCCAACGTGGTATTTGAAGAAGAAGATCTGATAGAGGCCATGACCATTGCCACGCGCCCTTGCAAGGAAATCGATGTTGAGGTTCATCTTCATTCACCACTGATGGTTGAGCTTTGTTGTCATGTTCCAGGAATTAACGTGGTGGGTGTGGAGTCTGCGGCAAGTCCGGATTATTTAAAGATCGTTGATAAAGAAGTGCTGAGTGAGAATCATACTTATCTTCGGGTGGGAATCGCCAGGACGGACATAGTCAACATGGTGGCACAACTCAACGATCAGATGGGCACAAATTTGTGGTCAGATCCACAGAGGTTGGAGCGAGAGGTTCTCAGGGTAGAATCTCCCATGGTCATGGAATTGCGGTTGGCCGAAGCCTATCGGCTTTTCGGAGACAAAATCAGATATGCAGGTCCTGACTGTGGTTTAGGGTCTTGGCCTACTCAAAATATGGCCTATAAACACCTGGCAAACTGTGCCCAGGCCATTAGATCTTTCCGCTCTAAAAAGATTTTATAGGCTCTGTTGGATTGTATAGTGTTTAACGATACTTTTCGGATTAATCTCAAACTCTCATGAGTTTGAAATTTGGCCTATTCGTATCGTTAAACACTATTCTGGCGAAAAACAATTAGTATCATCTAATTGGTTCTCGACTATAATATATCTTCATACATCTAACAATGTTACATATGACCTTCATATTCATTAATTTCATTTTTTGAGGTTAAAGACTTCATATATAAATTACCTTCATTGTATCGGAAAACGATTTTCTATTTTGCACATATTACTCATTAGTTGCACTTACAGGAGATGATTATTACGGTCTTTTTACAGTACCACTATCTATAAATATTTTAAGACCTGACTAGTATCTATGAGATTAATTGTTGTAAGTTCTAAGGAAGATATCCACCATATCAATCCAAATGAAAGGATGGTGCACTTGGCTTTTCGCCCCTCCAACATGGACGTGATGAGTTTGATAAACCAGTGTCCACGATTGAGGGCGGTTCAGATTCCACCATCTTATTACAGGACCATGTCCGATGCCGCTCGCCAGTTTTTGGAGATACAAGGAGTGACAGTGCTGAAAGGTGACGTTTGGGGCCACAGGAAAGACATAGACGAATACTATCAGATCGACGAAGAAATAGTGGAAAAGATTACTTCTTTGTTGGAAAAGGGTAATAGCATCGAGGAAACCGTAAAGAAGGTTGAGAACGAAACTAAAATGTCTGAGGATTTAATAAAATATATACTAAAAGAAAATGTCAAGATATGAGCATATAATTCAATTTTGCTATTGTAGATCATCCCTGCCTTTTCGTCACTTCACCAATTACGCTGTTATATGATACCATCACAATTTTATCCCATAAGATTGCACTTTGATCCGTGGACCTGGGCAATTTATAGTGTTTAACGATACCTTTCGGATTAATCTCGAACTCGCAAGAGTTAGAGATTTGACCTATTCGTATCGTTAAGCACTATTCTGGTGAAAACCAATTAATATCATCTAATTGGTTTTTGACCATAATATGGCTATGCGATAGCAAAAGGCCTCTTGTCAGGGTAGGCATACGCGTATTGAGACTGACAACGCAACATATAATTGTCAGAATTCATCTAAGCCCTGATAAATGGATTTGGGCAATGGCTTCCCAATGCATAAACGTCCACAAATATCAAATTCGTATATGGTAGGCGGTGTTCATGACCAAGGTCAAGGTAATACTCAATTTCAAGACCTATGTTGAATCTACGGGCGAAACTGCTCTCAAATTATCTCAAATTTGTGAAGAAGTATCTGAACAGTATGGTGTGGATATAATTGTAGTACCTCAGATTTCAGACATTTACGCCATATCCAACGCAGTCTCCATTCCAGTATACTCACAGCATGTGGATGGTGTGGGTTTTGGCGGTTACACCGGACACATTACTGCAGCTGCAATTAAAGCTGCAGGTGCCAGTGGTACTCTGATAAACCACTCCGAAAGGCGGCTCAAATTGGCTGACATCGACGCAGCTATTTCTGCTTGCAAAAAAGAAGGGCTCACAACAGTCGTTTGCACCAACAACATTTCTACCACCAGGGCCGCTGCTGCACTCAAACCAAATTATGTAGCTGTTGAACCACCTGAGCTTATAGGTAGTGGCATTCCTGTATCAAAAGCCGATCCCCAGGTGGTCACAGGATCGGTGGAGGCGGTTAAAGCTATTGAACCCAGCGTTGGAGTTCTTTGTGGTGCGGGTATCAGTAAAGGCGAAGATCTAAAGTCTGCTATGGATTTGGGTACCGAAGGCGTACTGCTGGCATCAGGGATTATAAAAGCCGCTGATCAGAAGAAGGCTTTAGAAGATCTAGTAACTGGAATTTGAGAACGTACGAGGGATTCCATGATTTGTGTAAGGGTCCGGGTATCGGGCAAGGTTCAAGGTGTATATTACCGGGCCTTCACCCAGACCAACGCCAGGGAATTGGGGATTAAAGGTTGGGTTCGAAATATTCCCGGCGGAGGGGTGGAAGCCGTTTTAGAAGGCGAACGGAAGATGGTGGGCAAGTTGTTGGCTCGAATCAAGACAGGCCCGTCTCAAGCCTTGGTTTCCGGCATGGAGATGTCAGAGGTGCAATGTAAGGGGTTCGAGGATTTCGAGATTGTCTACTGAGGAGATGAAATTTTTGCTGATTATAAACAGATATAAATGTGGTTATTGTGGCGCCTGTGTAGGGGTCTGTCCCGAGACGGCTTTGGAGCTGGTGGAAACCTGGCTGGAAGTGGGCGATAACTGCGTTGGATGTGGTAGATGTACCAAGATCTGTCCACTGGGTGCACTGGAGTTGATTGAGGGGGCAGAGACGTGAAATGTGATCTAGTAGTGGTAGGTGCGGGACCCGCCGGTTCTATGACCGCCAAGACTGCTGCTCAAGCAGGTCTCGATGTGGTGCTTTTAGAGAAACGGCAAGAGATCGGAGATCCAGTACGTTGCGCAGAAGGCGTGAGCAAAAGGGCGCTTAGAGAGTTGGTAGATATTGACCCCCGTTGGATCGCATCGGAGGTTAAAGGTGCTCGCATATACGGTCCTGATGGTACTGCTTTTGTGATGTCTGAAGACAGGGCTGGCACAGAAGTGGGCTACGTTCTGGAAAGAAAAATATTCGATCAGCGATTGGCCTTAGACGCTGCTGATGCGGGAGCAAAGCTAATGGTCAAGACAAGGGCTTTGGGACTGTTAAATGATGGTGGAGTTCCAGCAGGAGTCTCAGTCCTACGAATGGGCGAGCACTTAAAGATCGAGGCACCTCTCATAATTGGTGCAGACGGTGTGGAGTCAAAAGTGGGGCGCTGGGCGGGCATCGATACTACGCTCAAACCGCGAGATATCGAAGTATGTGCACAGTTCTTAATTCGGGATGATAAAGTCGACGACGATTACACTGAGTTTTTTTTGGGTAACGAATTGGCCCCTGGCGGATACGTTTGGTCTTTTCCTAAGGGCAATAAATTGGCCAATTTGGGCATTGGCGTTCTTGGATCCAAGTCGGGATCAGGCATGCCACTTCAATTGTTGCGGAAGTTCATGAAGAATAACATGCCTGATGCCAAGGTATTGGAAATGATGTCTGGTGGAGTTCCAGTATCTGGTCCCATTGAGACCACCACGGCAGACGGAGTAATGCTGGTTGGTGATGCAGCCAGGCAGTCCGATCCCCTAACTGGTGGAGGAATAATCAACGGGATGAAAGCGGGTGTCATCGCAGGAGACGTGGCAGCGGAGCAGGTTTCTCAAGGTGATGTTAGCAAGAAGGCTTTGAAGGTCTATGAGGATCAGTGGAGGGAGACTGTTGGTAAGCATATCAGCAGAAACTTTGACATCAAAGAATTCTTCGTGGAACTCACTGATGACGATCTAAAACGTCTTATGCATTCTTTAGAAGGCGAAGACGTTTCTCAGCTGGAACTGAAGGGTTTGGTCAAAGTTTTAATCAAACAGAATCCGAAGTTTCTGTTGAAGTTGAGCCGCCTGATAAGTTAGGTAAGCGGTCTAAGTCAAACTCAATCTCGATCAGATCTTCATTGGCTTGGATGGAGACCACTGTTGTGTGGAAAAAGTACCGATGTGTTCGGTTGCCGCCTGGAATCTGCACACCGTGGTCGCTTCTGAGCCTATTTAAGGTACAGAGTTGAAGTACTGGACCGCTTTGTAGAAATAACAATCCTGGAAGGCTCAAGCTTTTGTGATCGAGGGTTGGATATTTTTCACTCAAAACATCTTCCAGTTCATTTTTTGTTATTTCAACAGCCCTGTTCTCGCTTTTTACGCATAGTTTTTCTTCGTCTACCTTTATGGCGTCTACGTGGGCTTTAAGCGTGGAAGACGTATAGTTGATGCTTCGCCCTCTCTTGTCTGGCGGAAGAAGCTCATCCAGCTTGTTTAAGAAGGGGCGAAAAAGGGGCCCACTGCTTCCGAAAAGTGTCCCTGCCATATTGCGACGACCTTGGGAGGTGGCATCTTTAACGTCTTGGCTTTTCACTTCGACTAGGACCATGATCTAATTGCCATCTTCAAAATGCATATCTTTGTCGGTGGTATTATAGTGTTTAACGATACCTTTCGAATTAATCTCGAACTCGCAAGAGTTAGAGATTTGACCTATTCGTATCGTTAAACACTATTCTGGAGAAAACCAATTAGTATCATCTAATTGGTTTTCAACTATAATTATCGTCTACGCCCATAACTTCAATATTTTTTTAACTGTTGTTAAGGTGCCAAAATCGTAGGCGTAGTATTGTCCTTGATCGAGTCGGCCTTGAATTGCTTCTTCAGAACCGGCTTCTTCGTCGCTTAGAGGTGCCAACATGTAGGCGATTTCCTCCAGGCTTGGAGCATCAGCTTTGCACTTGGATATGAAACGAGCCATTAATTCTATCAAGGGATCTATGGTTGGACCTGAAGAAAGCAACAATAAAAGAACGTCTTCATGGTTCAGGTCGTATTCCTTCACCATTTGGACCAATGTTATAAGAGCGGTAACGGAGATGACGCGCAACTGGCCGTTTTCATCATGGGACATTATGGCTTCAACGATTGCTTTTTGGATCTCTCCATCGAGTGTCAAACATAGTCCCAAAGCACTTTCGCTCTGTAGAGTGGTCTTTGCATCCCTTTCGTTCACATGATTTAGAAGTTCCGTCACGTTCAGGGGTTCGTTCCCTGTTTCCATCTCTAAAACGAATTTGATTCCAGATGGCGATTTCCAGATGCCATCAAAATCGTTTTTCATGCTCAAATATCCGCCCAAAAGGTTAATTAAATCCCAAAGTGCTAACCGGTGTTGTTCATCGGAATTTGCGAGACAGTTCGTTATCATCTCTTGGACTTGATCAATGTCTCTAACGTTATCCTTCAAAAACTTACGAAACTTGATTCTCACGTTATTTTCTTCCAACGGACCTGTCAGGTCCAATATTTGATCTAGGGTAATGTTCATCTCACGGGTCTCCATAATTTTAACTAACATGTAGTCGAGAGCCAATTAGATGATACTATAGTGTTTAACGATACTTTTCGGACAAATCTCGAACTCGCAAGAGTTAGAGATTTGACCTATTCGTATCGCTAAACACTATTCTGGCGAGAACCAATTAGGTTCTATCTAATTGGTTCTCGACTATAATTGGTTTTCGACTATAATCCGAAAGGTATCGTTAAACACTATAATCCAAAATATATCGCTAAACACTATGATTCCTTGCCTTCAGTTTCGAAATAGGCATATTTCTGCAAATCTTTTTCTATTTTTCCGTCATCTCCCCTGGCATAGGCTTCTGCATAGGCTTCGTGCCAGCCAGGTGGTACAGGCATTTTGGCGTAGAGTTCTTTTCTTCTGGCCTCCAGAAGTCGGGGCTCTTTTTTCATGAACTGAGCAGCACAAAGAACGTTATTGCGGGTTAGCTTTGAAAGCTCTTTTAGCCAATACATTCCTTGGCGAGACCGGAGCAAATGATGGTCTAAGATTAGCGTGTCTACGTTTTTGGCCAGTCGCTTGGCATTTTGCCAGGCATCTTCGCGCTCTTTTTCTTTGAGATGTGGAAGATATATTGGTGGACCTGATGCCAGGACCACGGTAGGCTGCATAGATAGTATTATGGAAATGGCCTCCTCGTTTAACAGTTGGATGTCTGAAGCGTGAACGAATACTTGGCCTTTGCCGCTTTCCTGGATGCGAGTCATCATAACCGTTCTCAAACCACTTTTTCGAGATCCATGGGGTACAGATTTTGAAAAGCACATAGTATCGTCTGCCATCTCCTCAGAGTCTGGCAGAGTTCTGCCCAAATGCCGAGAAAGTTCGATCCATCTTTGAACTGACAGGTTGGATAGATCGTGAGTGCCTTTACTCCAGAGTCGAACACCTTCGAGAGGCGGGATGTCGTTTAAGGAGAGCTGATAGGGATTTGCGTCTGCAAGGGGAATGTGATCTCCATGATAGTGACTGATTACAACGTCGGTTGCGTCTTTCAGGGCTTCGATAATGTCTTTTCTGATTTTAGCGCCGACCGCCACTTGATGAGGGTGGGGAAGTTGGCCCAAACGGCGATATCCCAGGGCCACTCCTGGGTCTATCACGATTTTGCGGTCATTCGTTTTCACCACGCAAGAAAGTCCCCTGACACCCAAAGACTCGGTGCCCAAAATCTCGATGAGCATAATTTTTTGTTGTGCGCTTCTTGCAAAAGCTTTTCCACAAATCAATCTATAGTCGAGAACCAATTAGATGATACTAATTGGTTCTCGCCAGAATAGTGTTTAACGATACGAATAGGCCAAATCTCTAACTCTTGTGAGTTTGAGATTATAGTCGAAAACCAATTAGATGATACTAATTGGTTTTCGCCAGAATAGTGTTTAACGATATGAATAGGCCAAATCTCTAACTCTTGCGAGTTCGTGATTATAGTCGAAAACCAATTAGATGATACTAATCGGTTTTCGCCAGAATAGTGCTTAACGATATGAATAGGCCAAATCTCTAACTCTTGCGAGTTCGAGATTAATCCAAAAGGTATCGTTAAACACTATAATAACCTAAAAGTCTTTTAATCTTTGAAACCCTAATTAGCAATGGTGATTTTAGATGTTTGGTTGGCTCTGGTTTCTGTTGATAGGTCTCGTCGCCGGTTGGCTGGCAGGCCACATAACTCGGGGAAAGGGATTCGGATTAGTTGGAGACTTGGTGGTGGGCGTAGTTGGGGCCTTCTTCGGGGGTTTCCTTTTTGACGTCCTCGGCTTGTATGCCACCGGCACCATCGGCTCAGTAATTACGGCCACGGCAGGCGCAATCGTATTTCTGGCGGTGGTGAGATTTTTGAAGAGGTGATGAGGTTTCGAGCTGGGTTATGGGCGAGGAGTGACGATTGAAATCCAACTCTATAATGATTTGTTACATACCTATTTGATTTCATTCGCCCACAATTCATTAATTTTCACATTGGCAGCTTTAACTCGTCAAATTTGAGACGTTCGACAGCTTCAAATCCGTTTGTCTTTTTAAAATTCATGCGATGGACAAAATTTGTCATAGAATCTGAAGGATCGATCATATCAAAGTTAATGGATTCAATAGTTTTTCTTGGAAATGCAACTGAAACTATAGGTTTTTCCTCCATATGTCCCGTCTGCGTATTCAATATATCAGACATCGCAGTGACAATAACCATTTCAATAGGCAATAATGCAAAGAGTTCTCTAGATACTCTTAAAATACAGCTACAAACGTGATCTTGATAAATCTCATAGAATTTGCTTTTAGGCATTTTCTTTACAGACAGTTTTCCACTTTTCAATAGACTTTTAATTTCTTGGGGAATGATCCGTTCACCATTTACGCACAATGTTACATCTATTTGATTTTTATTGGTAATGTTGTACATAATTGATGATCCAAGGTCCTTTACTTCTTCGAATGGATTAATCATATTTATTGCTTTTAAGTAATCTCCTATATCGCCATTGATTATGCCTTCAGATATTTCAACGGTTTCTTTCCAATCAGCATAATCCTTTTCAAATTTATATAATAATTCCGTATATTCAAGTTCATCATCCTTTTTTGCATTTTCAACTGCGAGCATTAATTTATTTATTTTAGACTCAGTCTTTTTGAATAGTTTATCAGAAAATCCTGGCTTGTAATTATCTACCTTGGCTTGGGCTGCCGTTTCATGCTCGTTTATTTTTTTGGGTTTAATTGGTGGATCTAATTGAATAATTTGACTCCAATCACAAACTTCGCTGCATTCCTTGTGGATCGATTGTAATCTATCTATATAATTTTCATATACTTGAACCTCATAATTGGCGCGGTCAAGTTCTTGCATTTTCTCAAATTGCTTACGTTGATTTTCAAGTTCTCGTTGTCGCCTTTTTGCTTCCCGTTCCATTTGTCGTGACATAGCGTTTATAGAACGTAGTGTCCCTTTCCAACCCATATATCATGCCACCTGTATTTCAATAATTTTCGTTATGAATCTCTTTGAACCATTAGAATCATTGTGTATTAATGTCTCATGTAATACAGCGAAAACCTATGGTTCATGTGGTTTGTATACAATCTGATACTCGAAAAATGTTTCGGTTTTAAATATATACTAATAACTAATGTTATTCTATCCGATGAATATACTCGAGGATTCCTATCAACCTATAATTTTGGCCTAAGCTTTATAAATGGTATCTAAAGCAGATTGATTTTTGGTATGTTTTTAGGAGTCCTCAATCACAATTTATTATTTATAAAATCGTTAAATTCTTCAATTGATTTTATCGCATCATCTATCTCATGTTTTGAGTAGCTATATCTGTTTATCCCAGTTGGGTGATGCACCTCTTGATCCAGAGGAAAACCGTTTAAAAGTGATTTAAAGTATCTATGCGAATTTATTTTGTCAAATTCATTATTTATTTCCTCTTCAAGATCTGGATACGCCGCTATAACTTCTCGCTTTAATTTGAATCTTTGTGTTAAATCACGTGTTGAGAGTTTTTCTATCCTATTTATAGGGATTTTAAGATTTATCTTCTCAGCAATTTTAAATAACGATGTTTCTAACGATAATCGCGCATATAATGACGATGCTCTCAAATCATTATCGGCTAAATGTTTCCTCGCTTCATCTATATACTGCTTATCTTTAACTTTAAAATTACAATTTATGATGCCCATTTCGTCCATTATCTCGGATGTATATGACACAAAATTTTTATCCTCAAATATATGCCGTAAAATATCAAAAAATAATCTATCTGATGTTGTAATTATTAATTGATAGGATTTGCCAAGTTCGTACAAATAGTTGATTAAATTGTATCTATGTTCTTGGTCAATTGAATAAATTGGATCATCAATAACAACAAATTTTAATTTATTTGATTTAGCTCTAATACGTGCGATTAAAAAGGCAAAACCCAAACATCTCACATGACCTGTACTTAAAACATCTAATGCATCTACTTCGTCAGACTTACCGTGAATTTTAGCTTGAAAATTAATTTCTTTTTTGCTAATGTCAGGTTTTATTGTAAAATCCTCAATGACTTCATTTTCTGATTGATTTATTGCATTATAAATAGCCATGACTTCACTTTTAACTGAGTTCAATTCAGATGTAATTTTACTAATATAAAAATCTAAATAGATATTGTAAAATTCATTGATATCATCGAAACATTTTTTTCTGATCTTTAACTCGTTATTCAATTCATCCAAAGACTCTTCTAACCTCGACATTTCTTTCTTTTTTTGTTGATAAGTACCCATCCTTGTTTTCATTGAAACAATTTTGCCAAATTTTAGTTTTTCATTTTCAATTTCATTTTTTATAGCTTTAATAAAATCTACATAGGTATCATCATCACAAATATCATCTATTTTTTCATCATATATTTCATAATAGTACAAATTCACAATATTCCTAGACTCCTCAAATTTACGTTTATGTGATTCAAGTTTTCGAGATATCGTATCAATTTCATCTTCCAGCTCAAATATCTTTGAAAATGATCTCTTCAAATTTACTAAGCGATCAAATACTTTGCTGAACTCTATTTTATTGTTACATATAGGACAAGTATCTACCTCTCGAAAATCATTGAAATAATTGTATGTTTCATCTATAATTTTTGCAATATGGGATGACTGGCAATTTTTTTGTTCTTCAAGTAATAACTCTTCTTTACTTGAATTCAACTCATTCAAGCGATTATATTCGGTATAAGATTCCAAGAGCGTTTCAATACTATCAAACATTTTATTCAAATTCACGTATCTCTCGGAGTCATCGTCATCTTTATTCGTTGTAAGAATCCAACCGTCACCTAATTGTTCATGAAAATGACGCTCGTCATCTTCTAAATCCCGTTTAAGCTTTTCAAACTTGGTGTACTCATTATTGTAACAGCTCGTGATATGCTTATATTTATTATTGGATTCATTTTTTAGCATGGTAAGTTGCCGATCAAAGAATGTTAATTCGTTAAGGCCCAGTAGATCAAAAAATCTTTGCCATAAAGCACTTTTTGTATCGACAACAAAATTCTCTATTCTATTTGGTTCTACTAAGCATATTTTAGCTTCGTCTTCAAGTCCAAAAATATCATTTTTATTTTTTAGTTCTCGCTTGAATGTAGTAGTTTTAAAATCTATCTCAACAAATGGGTTATCATGAGCACTACAATGTTTATTAATAATAAAGTTTTTTTTATTTTTTATTCTTCTGTATGATGACTCTTCAATATCTCCGGTTAGACACCATTCAATTGCATCGAATAAACTAGATTTCCCTGTTCCATTTTCACCAAATAAAAACAAATGCTTTCTTTTAAGCGCAATTATATGGGGTATTGCATCTCCATTTTCATCGTTTATGCTATTGAATCCTCTAATACCATCAATAGAGATTTTTTCAATCTTCATTTTCTATCAGCCTATTTTTGTAAAAAGTTATTATATTCTCATATTCATTCTTAAGAAAATCTGTCTTTTCATTAGATCCAAAATCTCTACCTTCTAACGATTTTATAAAATCTATAAAATAATTCTCCGGTGACTGCTTTTTCATCTCCCCAACCATCTCTCCTATATATTTTCCCAATTGAGTTCCTCCCAAAATAATAATTTCATAATTTTTAATGAATCGAATATCGCCTCGATGTCATTCAACTTAATTACATCCTCCCTTAAATGAATCAGTATATATATATGCTTTACTAAAAACGCTATAAAAGTAGCATCGAAATTCGCCAGCTCAATTATACAACTAAGTTGTACTACTGTACCGGAAAATTACCAGTCCCATTTCAACCAAAGGTTATACTTGAAGCGGTTGAGGTGTCCTTTGTGAAAAGGGATCATCAGATGGCCCAATAAGATGTTGAAGTCGCAAACACACTAACCTTCTTTAGCTTAAACGTAGAGTAAGTATCATGAAATCCAAGGAATCCGAATACGTGGTCGTCCTTTGCACCACCCCTCCTGGCTTTAGCTCTATTATACAGGCTCTCAGCCCAGAAACCTTGCGATGGAACCCGCTGCGCTTTCCACCTATCCAATAATTAGAAGAAATAACAGTCCCTGTCTGAGCTTTGGATAACGTATTTAAATTAATGGGAATAAAGTATATTTAAGATAGGTGATTTTTATGTTCAGAGACCTTGCATCTATGATGATCTTGTTTTTAATCCTGGCCAGCGCTGCCACTGCTGCAGTGGTTGTCGACGAAGGGGGAACCGGAAATTTCACGAGCATCCAGGACGC